>MPMA02122253.1_pt1 | contig 15980 bp, 15 predicted proteins | sample 1617361 | NCBI WGS metagenome assembly MPMA02 (sample SAMN05944807, study PRJNA350692) | marine metagenome | biome: marine; feature: ODZ; material: water; isolation source: 180 m water sample filtered on 0.2 um supor filter | place: Pacific Ocean | collected 2012-04-08 | depth 180m m | reverse complement strand
TCATCCACCAGGTGGCGTAGTAACTGCTTGTAGCCATCGGCCCGACTTTCGCCAGGTCTGCGTCTGATCTGACTTTCATTGGCCCACTACGTACCGGATGAGGTACTCGAGCCTGTGTCACTTCCCCGGCCTAGGACGGCAGGACGGGTGCACTGTTGGTGCCCTACCATACCTTGCGGTAGGACGAGGGAGTCGTCGCAAAAAGCAGGGGTATATAAGGCTGCCCAAGGCAGTGTCCTACGCGGGTGCGTGGTGCCGGAATATTCACTCAAAAATAATTTTCGAATTTAGTTTTTTATAAACCCCCTGCATGCCACTACATGGAACTGGCTGGCGATACACTCGGCTACGCCTTCATCGTACTGGGCATCCTGCTCTTCGTCCTCGAGACCATCAATCCCGGCTTCCTGCTGGCGGTGCCGGCGACGGTGCTGCTGGTAATTGGGTTGCTGCTGCTGGTCGCGCCCGATATTGTCAACAGCTGGCTGGCACTGCCGATTGTGCTCGGCGTGGGGCTGGTAACCTTCTATTTCACCCTGCAATTCTACCAGTCGCTGGCACCGCCTGATACGCCTCCTACAGGGTCGCTGAAGTTACACATCGGCAAGGAGGCCAAGGTTACTCGCGCGGTCGTGGCGGGAACCATCGAAGGCAAAATCCGGCTCGGAACCGAGGTGTTCCGTGCCAATTCCATCACGGACATTCCTGAGGGGAGTCTGGTCAGGGTCACTGGCGCTGACGGGATTCACCTTATAGTGGAACTAACTGAATAAGGAGAAAAAGATGAAAATAGAGAAACTGTATGTGGCGGCCTGCACGGCTCTGATAGCCCTTCTGGCCCTCCCCCTTGCTGCTGCTGATAGTCATGACTCGGATGGAGGGAGCTGGGGGCCCCTCGTCTTCGCATTCTTCATCCTGTTCGCGCTGACTGTCGTAGTCCTGTTCGCGGTTATCCGACAGGTTAACGCGTACGAGATTGGCGTAAGGCTGCGACTTGGAAAATACAAGGACCAGCTCAACCCGGGCTGGAATTTCGTGATTCCGTTCCTGGACCAGGTCATTATGGTCGACCTGCGGACGCAGGTGCTGGACGTCCCGCGACAGGAGGTCATTACCAAAGACAATTCACCCACGATGGTAGACGCAGTCATCTACTTCCGGGTCGCCGACGGAAAGCGCTCTGTCCTCGAGGTAACGAGCTACCGGCAGGCGATTATCAACATGGCACAGACCACGCTGAGAGCGGTCATCGGTGACATGGAGCTGGACCAGGTGCTCTCGAACCGCGACAAGATTAACCTCGGCCTGCGCGACCGACTCGACGTTGAGACCGACAAATGGGGCGTCAAGGTCGAGAACGTCGAAATTCGCGAAGTGGATCCGTCGCCCAACGTCAAGCAGGCGATGGAGGACCAGACTGCAGCCGAGCGCAATCGGCGCGCCAACATCCTGCGCGCTGACGGTGACAAGCGCGCCGCCATCCTGAACGCCGAGGGCGACAAGCAGTCGCGCATCTTGGAGGCCGAAGGTCTGCGGCAGGCGCAGATCCTGGAGGCTCAGGGACAGCGGACCGCGCACATCCTGCAACAGCAGGGTGAGGCACAGGGGCTGCGCATCATCTCGATGGGTGCCGCCGCGCTGGACTCGAAAGCGCTTACGGTACTGAGCTTGGATACGCTGAAGAACCTGGGTGCTGGCGCGTCAACGAAGTTCGTGCTGCCGTTCGAGATTACCCGGCTGATAGAGGGCGCCGCCGAATATGTCGGCGCGTCACGAGCAACCCCCGACAAGGAACTCTCGCAAGTGGCTGACGTCGAAAAGGCGCTCGGCGCAGCGGACGATATTCTCGGCCTGATTCCGACGGCCGAGGAGATGGCCAAAGAAATGCAGGCCATCAAGGACGAGGTTGCGACTGCCGCGGTGCACTCGGCGGCTTCCACCGAAATCCCCGAAGAACTGGAAGAGTTGCCGGAAGAGTAATCCCCCCACGGCGGGTGGCGCGGGCGTGGAACCGCTCGCACACGAAGGGCTGGGTCGCCTGCTGGAGCTGCACGGCCGCCGGACGCCGCTGGCGCTGGGCGCCGATAGCGGCACGAAGCTGCTTCCCGAGAAGGCGCTGGGCGACGGCGGTGCGCTGAAGCTCGGCCGCCGCAAGCTACCGCTGCCACCGCAGCCGCTCGGCCGCGACACCACACAGGCACCATTCCTGGCGCTCTCCAACGACATCGCGGTGCTCGACGGCGCGGCATCGCACGACCCACGGCAGCTGCTTGCGGCGCTGAGGGCAACGCGCGAGGAGGCGGGCTGGCGGCGGCTGCTCTACACCCCCACAGTCGAGCCGGCCGAGATACCGTTGCTCACATACCTAGGGGTGGACCTGTTCGACTCACTCGCGGCCGAATTACGCGGTGCGGCCGGTTTCCGACTCGAGCAGGGCGACTGGATTCCCGACGGGGGTGCGACCGCCGCGGGCAACCGCAAGGCGCTCGCGGGCTGGCTGGGCCGCATCCGCAGCGCGCTGGAACAGGGACGGCTGCGGGAGATGGTCGAGCGCACCGCGCTGCACAATCCGCGCGTGGCGCAGCTGCTGCACCACTCGCGCGACCTGCTCACGACCCGGGGCGCCCGCCGCACGGTCGAAATCCGCGCCGGCGCGCTCTCGCTGGGGCATCCGGCCGTCATCGAATGGCGGCGCAATCTCGAACGCTTCGCGCCGCCCGCCGCGGGGATGGTGCTGCTGCTATTACCCTGCTCAGCGCGCAAGCCGTATCACTGGAGCGCGACGCACCGCCGTTTCCACCGCACGTTGCGCGAGCTGGACAACTGGCTGGCGCTGCATGTCGTGTCGGTGACAAGTCCGCTGGGACTGGTACCGCGCGAGCTGGAAATGCTCCACCCGGCAGCGCATTACGACGTCGGCGTAACCGGCCACTGGGACGCCAACGAAGCGGCGATGTTTGGCCGCCAGCTAGAACGGCTGCGCCCCGAAGACAGGTATAAAAAAGCAATAGTGCACGCTGGCTCCGCTTCCGGACTGCTGGCGGAGCTGTTGCGCGAGCGCGGTGTGGAGGTGCTGGAAACCGGTGCAGAGAGGCCTGCGTCCGGCGCCGGTCTCGGTGCGCTGCGCGCCGCGTGCCGCACCGCGCTGCGCGGCGTCGCGTCGCTCTCCGGCCGCGACCGCTCACGCGGTGAAGCGGCCGGGCTGGCGCAGGTCCAGTTCGACGAACTGGCGGAGCCGCTGCTCGCCGCGGCGGTACAGGGGCGCTGGCCGCGGCTGCGGCTCGAGGGGGTGGCCAATTTCTCGCCGCGCATCGGCGGCTTCGCGCTTACGGTACAGGGCGCTGCCGCGCTGGCGGCGGCGGGCGGGCCAGTCATCGAGGCGGCCGAATTCCAGCTGCGCGGTGACCTGTTCGCCGCCGGCGTCATTGGCACACGCGGCGAGTTCCGCAATGGCGAGCAGGTCGCGGTCGAGCAGGGCGGCGAAATCACCGCGGCCGGGGTCGCCCGCATGGCGCCCGGCGAGATGGTCGCGATGGAACGGGGGCTGGCAGTGGAGGTGCGGAACCGTGGCTGACGCGTTCGCCGAATTCGTCAACGCCGCCAAGCAGGAACCGGCGGCGCATCCGCTCGACCAGCCGGTCGCGACCTGGACCGAGCGCGAAGTGCTCGACGACGAGCAGGTCGAGGCGGGGGTCGCTATCCTGCGCACGCGCGGCTGCTACTGGTCGATTCGCGAAGGGTGCGCGATGTGCGGCTACTTCAACGACACCGTTCCCGGCGGCGTCTCGACCGAGGCGCTACAGGCGCAGTGGGCACAGGTGCTGCCGCACCTGGCAAGGAAGCGCTACGCCAAGATTTACACGTCGGGCTCATTCCTGGACCCGACCGAGGTGCCGCTCGATTTCGCCGCGCAGGCGATGGCCGAAATGCACGCGGCCGGCGTCGAGAAAGTGCTGGTCGAGTCGCTGCCCGAGTTCGTCCACGCGCGCCACATGGATTACGGCGCTGCGCCGGCGCTCGAAGTCGCCATCGGGCTCGAGTCGGCAACGCCGCTGGTGCTTGACAAATGCGTCAACAAGCGGCTGAAGTGGGATGGCTACACGCGCGCGTGCGTGAACGCCCGCACTGCCGGCGCGAGCGTCAAGGCGTATGTGCTGCTGAAGCCGCCGTTCCTGAACGAGGCGCAAGCCATCGACGACGCGGTCGCGTCAATCGAGCGCGCGGTGCCGCACGTCGACAAAGTCTCGCTAAACCCGGTCAACGTCCAGCGAAATACGGTCGTCGAGCGCCTTTTCAGGCGGGGCGAATGGAGCGCACCGTGGCTCTGGTCGGTGGTTGAGGTACTGCGCCGCACGCGGGAATGCGGCGTGCGCGTCTACTCCGACCCGACCGGCGGCGGGACGCAGCGCGGCGCGCACAACTGTGGCGAGTGCGACCAGGCGCTGCTCGACGGCCTGACGGCGCACCGGCTGGGCGGTCCGTTGCCAGCGGCCGCGTGCGACTGCCGCGGCCGCTGGAAGGCACTGCTGGCGCAGGGCGGGGTGCGGCGCGACGGGGCGGAGTCGCAGGGATACCGACGCGGATTCCGCGGCGGCAGACGTTTTTAACCGGCGCAGCGTGGCGCGGCCAATGCGGGAGCTGGTGCTGCGGCCGGTAGTCTGGGTGCTCGATCTGGTCTACGCGCTCATTTCCGACGATGAGGAAGTGCCGTCGCTCTGGGCGCCTTTCTTCGGGCTGATTACCATTCTCGGGGCGATTGGCAGCTGGCAACAGCACGATTTTCTCAACCTGCGCGTTATCTACGGGCTGCTGCTGGTGCTCTTCTTCCCGGGCTACACACTGATAATGGCGATGTTCCCGCGCAAGAACGAACTCGACGAGGAGTTCGACACACTCTACCGCGTCACCCTGGGGATGGCGATGTCCATCTGCGTCGTGATTCTCATCGGCTTCGTGCTCGGCAACCCCGGGCTCGGCAACGCCCCGGCCTGGGAGGGGGTCTCTGACGGTGAGAAGGGATACTTCCAGACCGCGTTCGTTACGACTTCGTTGCTCGCCGCGACCGCCCTGTTCTTCGCCATCGGTTGGTATCGCGGCGCGTATCCGTGGCTCGCGAACGTGCATCCAGCGCTGGCGCGCGCACCGCCCGGCTTCCGCATCGAGGCGGAGCTGGCGGTCGCCGGGAAAATCATCCCGGCCGAGCTGCTCGAGATGGAAGGGCTGCAGCACGACCGGCGCAACGTCAAGCGCAAGTTGGAAGAATTCGAACGGCGCGAGCGGGTCGGTAGCCCGATGATGCGCAGCTATTACGAGAAAAAGCGCAAGACACTGCTGGCCGACCTGGCCGACATCGACGCGCGCCGGGCGGAGCTCGAGAATGCGCTGAACCCCGCTGCCCCCGGCGAGGGGCTGGCGCACGAAGTGCAGCCGGTCGACCCCGGCGGCGAGGCCGACGAGGCCGGCGGGGCCGACCGGGCCAGCGAGGACTAGGTGGAGCGCAAGCTGGTCATCGCCGTGCGGGGCGACCTGAAGCTGTCGCGCGGCAAGCTCGCGGCGCAAGTGGCGCACGCTGCCGTCAGCTGCGCGCTACGCGCACAGAAGCACGATCGGCGCGAGTTCCGAGACTGGTTTGACGAGGGGCAGCGCAAGGTTACCGTGCGTTGCCCCGACGAACCTGCGCTGCACGCGCTGCAAGTCGACGCGCGCGCGGCAGGGCTGACAACCGCGCTGGTGCGCGACGCGGGGCGCACCGAGCTGGCGGCCGGGACCATTACCTGTATCGGCATCGGCCCCGCAGGCGAAGCGGAGCTGGACCGGCTGACCGGAAAGCTACCGTTATTGTAGTTCAGTCACGCGGCGCGATACGCCGCGCTTCGCGATACATGATGCGGCGGTAGAGCCATGGCAGCCGGTCGTGCGCCCAAAGGAAGAAGCGGTTGCGTAACCCCGGAATCACCAGCGGCTTGCGCTTCCACGCCCCGCGCAGCCCAGCGCGCGCGACGGTGGCGGCCGGCTGGGTGAAGCTGCTGACGCCGTCGTGGCGGTCAAACGAGGGATGATCATCGAACTCGGTCGCGGTGCCGCCGGGGCAGAGGCAGGTGACGGCGATGCCGTGCTCCCTGAGGTCGTAGCCGCTTGCTTCCGACCATCCTTGCAGCGCGTGCTTGCTCGCGACATACGCCGCGATTCCCGGCAGCCCCATATGGCCCACGATGGAGGCGACGTTAAGGATACGGCCACCTCCTTGCGACTTCATCGTCGGGATGGCAGCCAGCGTCGCTTCGATGACCGCCATGAAGTTGACCTGCATCTGCCGCGCGACCGCTTCGGTCGTCTGCTCGTCGGCCTTCACCAGCTCGCCGTAGCCGGCGTTGTTGACCAGCAGGTCGAGCCGACCGGCGGCGGCGAGCACCTGCTTCACCAGCCGCGCACCGGCGCCCGCTTCCGCGAGGTCCGCCACGAGTGGCGTGATGCGGCCGGCGGGGAACTCGGCGGCAAGCTGCGCCAGCCGCTGCTCGCGTCGCGCCGAGGCGAAGACCTGCGCCCCGGCATCGGCCAGCTGCCGCGCCATTTCGAAGCCGATGCCCGATGAGGCTCCGGTCACCAGCGCCACCTGCTCATCCCAGTTCATGCGGCCGCAGCGGGGCGATAAGGCTTTATGCTTGCGGCGAATCGCAGTATGATGGGGCTTTTCCGTCGCAAGAAGGAAGAAGATAAGTTCGACTACTCGGACGAGACCAAGGAAGTCTTCGCCGAGCGCGACTCGTTTTTCGCCCGCATGCGCAAGCAGCTGGGGGGGTCAGCCGAGAATCCCGAACTGGCGAAGCTCAAGCAGGATGACCGGCAGGCGGACGCCGAAACGCTGGTCGACACGGGCGACTTCAATCCCTACGTCCAGAGTACCGAAAAGCCGTTCCAGTGCGACAGCTGCGGCACCCGCTTCCAGCGACGGGCGGGTCGCTGCGAGCAGTGTGGCGGCAGCGTCCTGCGCGCCGAAGAGATTGCCGAGGCCGCAAAGGTACCCGAGGCAAGCAGCCCGGCAGCGGAGCCGCAAAAATCACAGCAGAGCGATTTCATCTGTGTGGCGTGCGGCAAGGGATTCCACGAAAAATGGGGCCGCTCACCCTGCTGCGGGCAGGAGATGCAGCCGCGCGACAGCCCTGATACGGCACCCGAGACACACGAAAACTTCGAGCCATCGAGCGGCGCCGGGATTGACCCGCTGGCGGGGCTGCTCGACAACGAAGAGGGCGAAGTCGCGATACCTGAAGAGGTGGACGACGAGCCAGAGGCAGAAGCGGTGGATGAGGAAATCGAGACCGCCATCCGCGAAGTGGGCAGCGGTGAGATGACTGACTTCGGCGCGAGCAAGGGCGGTGCCACCGGCCCGCAGAAGCGCATTACGCGCGCGGAAGCGAAGCCGAAGAAGCGGCGCGTGAAGCGGATTATCAAGCGCAAGAAGCGGAAGTAGCTGCGATGGACCTTGAAGCACTGAAGCAGCTGCCGCCGTGGGCGCGGGAGCTCGGCAGCGCGCTGCTGGTCGTCAGCGCGGTGTTCATGCTGACCTGGGTCTACACCGGCAACTGGCCGCCGATGGTGGTCATCGAATCGGGCTCGATGGAGCACGACGACAACCCGCTCTACCCCGAGCCGGGCTTCACCCACATCGGCGCCATCGACACCGGTGACCTTGTGCTGGTCAAAAGCGCGGAGCGCAGCGACATCGTCACCTACCTCACCGGAAAACAGCAGGGCTACGAGCGCTACGGCGACTACGGCGACGTAATCATCTACTACAAGAACGGGCTGCGCGGAGTCTGCAGCGCTGGCGCCAGCCTCGACGAGACAGAGTGCAACCGGCAGGATGGCGAGTGGACTCCGGCCACGCCGGTCATCCACCGCGCCATGGCGTGGGTCGAGGTGCGCGACAACGGCAGCTACTACCTACCCGAAGTGGACATGGAGTTCGCCAACGGCAAGCTGGTGCTGGCTGAAATCGGGCTCCCGCCAGGCGCTCCGCTGACCGGGCTGACACAGTCAGGTTACATCACCAAGGGCGACTCGGTCGGCAACCGCCACCCCGACCAACTGACGCATCGCGACCTGCTGGGCCAGTCGGTGCAGCCGGTGCAGCCGGGCGACATCGTCGGCATGGCACGCGGCGAGCTGCCGTGGTTCGGGCTCATCAAGCTAAAGCTGACACAGCCCGAAAACTACGCCGCGGCGCCCGAGGAGTGCCGACAGATGCTACTTATCTCGCTGGTGACCGTTATCATCGGGCCATTCGTCATCCAGCGCGGTTGGGAACAGTGGGGCCCGCGCCGCAAGTAAACGCTTAAGCAGCACCTGTCTGGCGAGCACTATGGCCCAGCCGGCAGCCGCCAAGCGCGGCATCCCGCCCAAAGACGATTTCAACGCCTGGTACCCCTTCATGGTCGAGGCGGCCGAACTGGTCGACAAGCGCTACCCCGTCAAGGGGATGGACGTCTGGCGCCCCTACGGCTGGAAGGCGATGCGGCTCATCGACGGGCTGACGCACGCCGAGATGGAGCGCACCGGCCATCAGGAAGTCAACTTCCCGCTGCTTATCCCAGAGCAGCTGCTTGAGAAGGAGAACCAACTGGTGGCGCGGCTACAATGCGCGCGCGAAGAGGGGGTCGACCCGTCGGAGCTGCGGATGGACGAGGAGGCGACCGGCTTCGCGCGGGAAGTTTTCTGGGTGCGTCACGCTGGCGAGACCGAACTGGACGTGCCGATGTTCCTGCGCCCCACGTCGGAAACGGCGATGTACAGCATGTTCCCGCTCTGGATTCGGAGCCATGCCGACCTACCGCTGAAGACCTATCAGATGGTCAACACCTTCCGCTACGAAACGAAGCAGACGCGCTCATTCATCCGCGTGCGCGAAATCCACTTCTTCGAGGCGCATACCTGCCACGTCGACGAGGCGGACGCGACGCGCCAAATCGAGGAGGACCTCGAAATCGCGGCGCGGCTGATGCACGACCTCTGCCTGCCGACGCTGGTCGCGCGGCGACCGCTGTGGGACACCTTCCCCGGCGCGCACTACACCGTCGGTATCGACGTCGTGATGCCCGACGGGCGGACGCTACAGGTGGCATCGGTCCACCACTACCGCGACCAGTGGGCGCGCGCGTTCGACGTGCGCTACGAGGACGCGCAGGGCGAGCAACAGTACTGCCACCAGACCACCTATGGCATGTCGGAGCGGCTGCTCGGTGCGGTCGTCGGCGTCCACGGCGACGACCGCGGACTCATCCTGCCGCCCGCGATTGCGCCGCACCAGGCGGTCATCGTGCCGGTGCTCGCGAAGGAGGGCGCCGACGATGTGCTCGCCGCGTGCCGCGAACTGCAGGCGCAGCTGCGCGATGCGGGGCTGCGGGTGCACCTCGACGACCGCGACCTGCGGCCGGGGCAGAAATACTACGACTGGGAGATTCGCGGCGTCCCGCTGCGGCTCGAGCTGGGGCCGCGCGACCTTGCCAGCGGCGAGTGCGTACTGGCGCCGCGCACCGGCGGCAAAGACAGCGTGCCGCTGGCGGGCGCGACGGAGGCGGTGAAAGAGGCGCTGGAGGCAGTTGCGGCCGAATTGCGGAAGCGCACCGAAAAAGCCAATAATGCGTGCATGCACGTATTACCTCCGCTGGAGCGCTCTGCGGAAGGGCGGCTGTCACTAGCAGAGCCGGTCGAGCCGGGGCGAATCTACGAGATACCGTTCGACGGTAGCGACGCCGAGGCGGCGATGGTGGAGGAACTCACGGGACACTCATTTCTGGGCGACGCGCGCGAGCCGTTTGCGAAGGCGCGCAAGTGCGCTGTCTCGGGAAAATCCACGAAGCGCCGCGTCTGGCTGGCACGAAGTTACTAATACCTTACCATAACCGGTTTTATCGTTAGATAACGAATTTAGTTAGGCTTATATACGCATCCTGACGGTGTCGAGTTCCTGCGGTCTGCCAAGCAGCACCGTACAAAGAAAAGAGGACGCAACCATGGAACACAGAATAGAACAAGACAACGAGGGTGTATCCCCAGTTATCGCCGTCATCCTGATGGTAGCGATTACTGTTGTCCTGGCAGCTGTGCTGTACGTTTGGGCAGCCAGCTTCCTGGAACAGGGAGATACCTCACCCTTCGCTCAGTTCACGTCAACCAAGAACAGCAGTGGCGACTACTATGTCACCGTTGTGAAGGTATCGACGAAGTATGACCTAGAAGCCTTCAGCTACTTCCTGAAGGACGGCACGGGCACGACCAGTGAGTTTGGTGAGATTGCAATGCAGAATCTCTCCGGCAACGTGGTCGGAGTCGACGTAAGCTACGACGCCACATGCGACGACAGCTGCGACGCAGACCTACAGACGCGCTCGGACGCCGTCAATGATGATAACGGCGCAGTATACGCCGTTACCTTCAACGACAACGACCGGGACGGCAAGCTGTCAGCTGGTGACAAGTTCACCGCACGCGGCTCGGGCCACTCTTCCAACGGCCCCGCTGATGACGACTGGTCACTCGAAGTCAAATTCGATAACACCGGTGACGTGATCGGCAACAAGCGGCTCGGTTAGATTCGTCTAACTGGTCCAACGGAGGGCGGGGGCACACAGCTCCCCCGCCCCACCTTGCCCCACCTTTTCCAGAGCGCAAGCTCTCGGCAGTCCTATAACTGATATCCTGCCAGCAGCAGCGCTCCCACCAGCAATGGCTGGTGCAGCAGGTAAATCGGCAACGTGCGTCGCCCCGCCCAGAGCAGCGGTGCAGGCCACTCGCGCACTATCAGCGGTTCGCCGCTGGCGTAAGCGCGGCTGCTCGCCCAGAAAGCGAGCAGGAAAACCCCGAGCCACGGCTTGAGCGGAAAGTAGTCCACCGTCATGAAATCGTAAGCGCGCAGCCCGAGCCATTCGCCGCCCGGCAGCGCCAGCCACGGCAGCAGCAAACAGGCTGCGCCGAGCGGCAGCGCCAGCTGCTCGCGCCCGCGCAACAACATCGCCACAAGGCCGGCCAGCGCCAGCAGATGCAGCACGCCGAAGCGAACGAAGGCGTGCGGCAACGCGAGCCAAGTGACGAACGTGATGCCATAGGCGATGCCGACTAGCTTCAGCGACCTGTGCACCGCCTGGCGGGGATTGCCCGTGCGGCTCGCTAGGAACGCCGCGACGCCCGCCACGGCAACGAACAATCCCCCCGTAAGGCGCGAGAACCACCACCAGCCGCTGCCCGCAGTGACCTCCATGGCGCCGAAGAAATCCAGGTCACTGACGAAGTTGGAGAGCAGCATCATCCCCAGCGCGACTCCGCGCAGCGCGTCGAGCTCGTCGAGACGACGGCTCATGCGTCGAACTCGCGCCGCCCCAGCAGGTGCTGCAATGCGCCCTCTAATTCGGGCAGACGCCAGTGATAGTCGCGCCCGGCGAGCCGCTCCGACGAGACACGCGTGCTGGCGAGCAGCAGCGACCGCCCCATCTCACCCATCGCGCCGCTGACGACGAAACGCGGCAGCGGAATCACCGCAGGCCGCCGCAGCACCCTGCCGACGGTCGCGGCGAAGTCGCGCTGCCGGACCGCCCCGGCAACGACGTTGTGCGGCCCGCGCAGCCGCTGGTCGCAGAGCGCGTGGTGGATTGCACCAATTGCGTCGTCGAGCGCGACCCACGACCACCACTGCTGGCCGCCGCCGATGGAGCCGCTCGCGAGCGGCGCCCCGAACAGTGGGAGCATACGCGGCAGTGCACCACCTTGCGGAGAAAGCACGATGCCGAAGCGCAGGTTGACGACGCGGATGCCGGCCGCCAGCGCCGGTTCGCACGCCGCCTCCCAGTCCCGCACCACCTCGGCAAAGAAATCGTCGCCCGACGGGGAATCCTCGTCGAGCAGTTCGTCACCGCGGTCGCCATACCAGCCGATGGCTGACGCGCAGATGAGGGTGCGCGGCGGGATTACCATCGCCGCCAGGTGCTCGGCCAGCAGCCGCGTCCCGGCGATGCGGCTCTCGCGGATTTCGCGCCGCTTGGCGGGCGACCAGCGCAACAGCGCACCGACGTTTTCGCCCGCTAGGTGGACGACTGCGTCATGCCCATCGAGCGGGCCAACGTAGTGCCGCGTCGGGGACCACTCGATTTCGCCCGCGCGCGGGGTGCGTCGCACCATACGGCTCACCGCATGGCCACCCGCAGTCAGCAACGGCGTCAGCGCGGAACCGATGAGCCCGCTCGCACCGGTAATCGCGACGCGTAGCCGGCCCGGAAACCGGCAGTGTGCCCCGACGTCGTGACGCGTGACGTAGTGGCGGTAGCCGAAAAGTTGTGCGACGCGGCGCTCAACTCCGCCGACAGCGCGACCAAGCGCCCCGAAGGGCGCCTCGTATTCGACGCGGTCGCGCAGCAGCGACCGCCCCCCGCGCAGCGGCTCGAAAAGGTGGGTATGTTCCCAGTGACGGAATGGCCCGCGCTCCATCGTATCGATGAACTGCCGCTGGCGAATGTAGCCGTGGTGCCGCGCAACCCACTTGCGGCGGAAAGGGGCGCGAACGCGCAGCTCGACTGTCCCCGATTGCAGGTCGCCTTCACGGTGCAGCAGCGTCACCGGATCGAACGGCGGCACCAGTCGCTCGAAAGCGCCGGGCCGTTCGTGCCAGCCGAAAAGCTGCTCGACCGGCGCCGCAATTTCGGTTTCGCGCTCGAAGAGCTCCACGTATGCTGAAGGGCAGCGCGCCATAAGTGGCGCGGCCGGCGACCTTAAGCCGCGCAAGGCTTCGGACTGCGTGGCGCGTCGCGAACACATGCCGTCCGCCTGCCGCACGCTCATCCGGCGTTCGCGACAGGGGGCTCCGCTGGAAGCGCTGGTCGAGCAGGTCCATGCTTTGGAGCCATACTACTGCGCGCTGGCGCTGCTCGAGCTCTCGGGCCGCGACGATATCGCGCAATCGCGGGCGCAGGATTTCGTCCGCGAAGCGCTGGCGTGCGCCGAGCGGGTCGAGCAGGAATGGCGCCACGCCGAGCTGGTTGGCGAGCTGGCAAAGCAGCTCGCCGACTGGCGCTCTGCGGGGGACCGCCCCCCGGTGCTGCGCGCGCTGGTAGGCCACCTGCGAACGCTCCACGGCGAAGCGCTGGTAACAGTGCTCAAGGCCGCCGCGCCGCGGCTGCCCACTCAGCTCCAGCACGACCTGCTCGAGCTGGCGCTCGCCAACACCGAGCAGGAAGTGGCCAGCGCCAAACCGGTGCTGCGCGCATGGGCGGGCGACTTGCAGCCGGCGCCAATCATGGCGCATCTCTCGCAGCTGCCCCGCAATCAGGCGGTGCGGTTGCTGGGCTATTTACACCTGCAATTGCGGCGCAGCAAACGCGCCGTTTCGCCGAACGCGCTCGAGCAGGCACTGGCACTGGAGCCAAACGCGAGCGGGCTGCGCTACCTCGCGTCGGTCGCCGCGAAAGATGAACTCGAGCTACTGGCCGCTGCCGCGCGGCAGCGGTCGGCGGACGAATCGGCGCGACTGCTCGGGACGCTGGCGGGCGCGGCGCACCGGCTGGGCGACCACGCGACCGCGAAAGCGTGGCTGACTGAAGGGGGCGAACTGGCCACCACTATCGATGATACCGCCACCCGGCAGCGAGTGCTCGAAACGCTGGCGCGCGGGCAGGGGCGGCTGGGCGGCAAGGCCACAAAACCCGTGCCTGCGGCAGCTGTCGAGCTGCCGACCCCGGCGGGGGAGCACGTCCTCGGCCTCTGGAACGGCTACCGCGGTGGCCTCAAACCTCCGCACTTGCGAGCGCTCGCACGGGCGGGGGCGCTCTGCGCTGGCTTCGGGCTTGACCTAGCGCTGGTTGATTTCGGGAAGACCGAGCTTCCGCGACTGGCGCAGCGGGTCGCGCGTGAGTCGCGCGCCGACGGCGGCGAGTGGTTTGCGGCACTCGTCGGCGCCGGCCGCGTGAAGCTGTTCAGCGGCGTCCCGGGAAAGTGGGTCGGGACGCTGGTCGCAACGACTCCGCAACCGGCCAAGCCAGAACCGCCTGATTCGTTCGAAGGACGGCTCTGCCTACTGATGGGGGTCGGCCCGCAAGGATTACCGGGAAAGTTGCTCAAGGCATCTAAATTCCACCTCGAGCTGACCGGCCACAGCGTTGAATTGGAGACCGCAACTGCGATGGGTGTGATTGCCGAACGGCTATCACGCCTCTAAAATCCGCTTCTCTTGAATTTTTTGTCAAGTTCCGCAGGCGTTATGGTCATTACCGTTGGTCTGCCGTGAACACAAGCGTATGGATTTGGAATTGATTCCATCTCCCTTATCACGAATTCCATCTGGGACATGGTCAGTTTATCTCCAGCCCTGAGAGCTGAATGACACGCCACTGTGTACATCATGTACTGATGTCTCTCCTCCGCTGATTTCATTGAACCACTTTCGACCACGTCGTCTATAGCCTCCCTGATTCTTTCCGGTTCTGAACCAGCTAACAAGGCCGGTACACTCCTTATCATGAAGGAGGAAGGGCCAAATTTTTCCGCGTCAAATCCCATGTCTGTTATCTGAGGCAACATATGTTCAAAGGCTGTTGCATCGCTCTTCGATAATTCCAGAGATATGGGTTTCAACAATTCCTGCTTTCCTATTCTCGAGAACTGAGCTTGATTCTTCAACCTTTCATACATTACTCTTTCGTGTGCAGCATGGAAATCGATGATATACAATCCTTCAATCCCCATCGCCACAATATACTTGTTCTCGATGAGCGACAAGGGCCTCATTGTGGGCATAGTTGTCTTTATATTCTCATCGTCTTGAAATCTAATCTCGAATTCCTGCTGCAATGAATCTATATTACTGACCTGGACTGCCCTATTTTTTGATGCAACTCCACCTAGTGGCATCCCAAATATCGAATCCGTTCTAGTATCATCAAGATTTACATGTGAGATTAGCGCCTGCTCGGCCAGAATATCCTTGAGAATCTTCCTGAGTTCTTGATTGACCTTTTCTTCTTGGGCAATCCTGACGATTGTCTTGGCAGGATGGACATTGACATCAACATCCTGTGCTGGGATCTCCAAGAAGAGCGCCCCTATTGGGAAATGACCTTCATGTAGCAAACTTCCATAAGCACCTCTTATCGAGTAACAAATATTTCTTGCTTGGACAGGACGTCCATTGATGTGGAGATAGATCCCTAACATGGTCTTTCGCGAAACAGCAGGGCGTGTCAGGTAACCGTGAACTTTCAATCCGTTTCCTTCTCCCTCAATCACGATTAATTCTTTTGCAGCGTCACGTCCTAGCAAGACCCCTATTCTGGTTTTAAGGTCCGAACTGGGAGCATCTATCAGTTTCCTTTCACTGTGAACCAGTTTGAAGCCCACGTCTGGTCTTCTGATAGCTTCGATGGTAACTGCCTTTACAATATGTTTCAGTTCGGTCGACACTCTCTTTAGATGTTTTGATCTTGCAGGAGTATTGAAGAATAGGTCGGCCACTTCGATTGTGGTTCCTTGAGGGACTGCATGGTCTTCCACTTTCAGCCCTTCATTTCCTTCTATGGTTATCCTGGTCCCGACCTTGCTTCCCTTTTCTGCGGTCGTGATTCTCAATCTTGAGACTGACGCAATAGATGGTAGAGCTTCTCCTCTGAATCCAGAAGTGTTAACAGCACTTAGATCATCGAAAGAACGAATCTTCGACGTCGAATGTTTCTTGAATGCCAGAGAGGCGTCTTCGCGGTCCATACCACAACCATCGTCCTGAACAATAATCAGTGAGGTTCCTCCCTCTTCAATTCTTATCCGTATATTCTTTGCACCAGCGTCCAGTGAGTTTTCCACCAGTTCCTTGACCACAGAAGCTGGTCTTTCGATTACCTCTCCCGCGGCAATCTGGGTGATTGTATGGTCATCAAGAACTTGGATAGCACCCATGATTGGAAAACCCTAATTATGACCACTCTAAATGAATTCTTTGTTATTGA
>MPMA02092527.1_pt1 | contig 16033 bp, 19 predicted proteins | sample 1617361 | NCBI WGS metagenome assembly MPMA02 (sample SAMN05944807, study PRJNA350692) | marine metagenome | biome: marine; feature: ODZ; material: water; isolation source: 180 m water sample filtered on 0.2 um supor filter | place: Pacific Ocean | collected 2012-04-08 | depth 180m m | reverse complement strand
CTCCAGAAGCTTAATCGTTTGCTCGATTGCCATTGGATTGCTCACATTAAAAGGTGGATTATAAAGACTATACCTTATATTGCTCTCAGACATCTACAACTATCATTGTATTATTTGTTTTTCGAGATCTCAATTAAGGAATATACACAATTTTTCACGCTGTACTTGACACTGATAGCCAATCATTATACACTTGTAGGAACGATGTTGTCAGATGTCTGATGTCTTGTCAATTTGACAGACTTTTCGGCAAAAATGCACGGTTACATATAATGGCCAACATGAAAATAAAATGAGTGGAACCAATGACATAAGCAATTCCATAAAACTAGATAATCGCCCTCTTTATGAGCGTACAATCGACGCGTTGATCCGACATATTGATCTGGGAGATTTACAACCCGGTGCGAAACTCCCGTCCGAAGGTGAGCTTGCTAAGAGGCTTGGCATCTCGCGAGCAACGTTACGGGAGGCTATAGGAAACCTTGAATCTAAAGGCATTGTTGCTAGGCGGCACGGTATAGGTACCTTCGTCTCTGCTTCTGCTCAAGGAATCATTCGTGGTGGTATAGGACATTTAGAGAGTTTGCGTTCCCTGGCTGATTATGCCGGAGTGACCTCAATACGAGGGGATTGGGTGATCACTTCGGTTACCTCTGATGCTGAGATTGCCAAAAAACTTGAAACCCAGTCCGGCAAATCTCTCATTCGCGTGCAAAGCACCACCAAGCTAGATGAATGTTTCATTGCTTACCTAGATTATTATGTGCTCCCAAAATATGTGGATTTGGAGGAGTTAGAGAATTTTGATGATGGTTCATTTCTCGACTATTTGATGTCCAAGGATGAACACAGGCTGACGCACACCAGCACAAGCATCTTTGCAGTTGAAGCGGACGAGGAGATTGCTGAGTGGCTAAGGATTGATCCAGGTAAAGCGCTTATACATTTGGATGAGACTTTTTACACCGGAAAAGGCATTCCTGTCCAACATGGGAAGAATTATTTCGTCTCTGAATACATGAATTTTCATGTTGTGCGACGCATCGTGCAGAAGCCGTAACCAAAACAATTCCATGGATGTCTGTTGGCCATGCAATGAATGTCCATTTCTCACGCAAAGCACTGTATGCACGCAATACAGTTGAGATCAAAGGAGATGCAGATAAATGAGCACGCAAGAAAATGTCTTGAAAGACATGTATAAGGCTGTTTTAGAAGGAAACGCTGCTCAGGCGCATGATTTAGCCAGCCAATGCCTAATAATGGGGATTTCCCCTTTAACTGTAATCGATGGTGGCATGGCCCCAGCAATAAAAGAAGTAGGAGATCGATTTGGGCTGGGAGAACTGTTTTTGCCGGAAATGATTATGAGTGCCGATGCAATGCAGGCTGCCTTGGAAATTCTTGAACCGCATTTTGAAGGTGACGAGAGCAGCAAACAAGGAAAAGTGTTAATCGGAACTGTCAAGGGTGACATTCACGATATTGGCAAAAATATCGTGACCGCCTTACTCAAGGTAAACGGCTATGACGTTGTTGACATTGGGCGCGACATTGCCTCAACCGAATTTGTAGATAAGGCAATTGAAATGGGCGTTGACATCATCGGTCTTTCTGGTCTGCTGACCACTAGCTTGCCAATGATGCGCGACATCATCGAGATGCTAGGTGATGATGGTGTGCGTGATAAATACAAGATCATCATTGGTGGTGGCCCGACCAGTCAGGATTATGCGGATGGTATCGGTGCAGATGGTTATGGCGCGACAGCTTATGACGCCGTAGAACTGTGCAATCAGATGACCGGAAATTAAGAGAAAAAAGGCGGGTTCCTAAAGGAGGGAAAAGATGCCTGGATTACATTTTGAAATGATCGAACGGGTTAGCCAAGGCCCCCGTGTCCGAGAGGAAGAATTCGACAAGTCCATTTTCCCGCGTGTAAAAGAGTTGGCTGAGAAATATGACATCAAATACGATCCGGCCAACCCGATCCCTGCTGATGACGCTATGGCCGACCGTCTGTTTGCGGCTGGAATGGAGTTCGCTGTTGAAAAGGGGCTATGGGTCCTGGATACCCAAAAAGTGGTCAAGTTCACTGAAGCCGAAATCTGGCGTTTCCTGGATAACTACCGCACCCCGCTGACCTTCGGCTACGGCAAGGACCAGGTCACGCTCTATCCCCGCAAACCGGAGAGCGATGTGCGTCCGCTGGTGATTGGTGGCGCGGCGGGTTCCAGCATGTCTGAAGGCGAGATTTACGTCAAGCATATGATGAACTTCGCTTTAGAGCCCACCAACGACATGATCGCCAACGGCAACCCGGCCCGGATCGAAGGGCGCGAGATCCGGCCCTTGTCGCCCAACGAGGTACACGGGGCCATTCAAGAGGTGGGCTGGATCCGCGAGGCCATCCGGCGTGCGGGTCGCCCTGGCATGCCTTTGTTTGTAGCGCCTGGGTGTGCGGCTTCTGCGCCTCCTGCTGTAGCGATCATCAATGAAGAACGCGGTCTGCGCAAAGGTGACTTCATGTATGCCGCCCTGCTGACGGAATTGAAATCTGACTATGACCGCCTGATCCGGGCGGTGACGGCTGTCGAGAACGGCGTGCATGTCGCCACCCTGTTGGCCCCTATGGTCGGGGGTTGGGCTGGTCCACCTGAGGGTGCAGCCATCTGTGGGGCGGCAGAAACCCTGCTGGGCGCCATCTGCCATAGTTCCACCATCGTGGTCCATCATCCAGTGCACATGAGCCTCAAGAACGGGGCAACTACTCATCGGACGACTTTATGGATCGAAAGTGTCGTAGGGCAGGCGTTCTCTAGGAATACCTGCTTCCCGATTGGGCAGAATGTTTTCTTAGACGCGCGCGCTGGAACATATGAAGTCCTCTGGGAAGCAGCGGCCAACGCTATCGTGGCGGTCAGCAGTGGCCAGCACACCGGCCCTGGTCCCAGCGGAATTACTGGCGGCGATGATGTCGACATGATCTCAGGAATTGAACTGCGTCTGTTGGGCGAGACCAGCCGGGCGGTGACTGGAATGAGCCGCGAGCAGGCCAACGAGATCACGGTCAAGTGTCTGGAGAAGTACGAGCCCACCCTGGGCAACCCGCCCAAAGGAAAGCGCTTGCAAGACCTCTACGATATCGACAAGCTCAAGGTAAAGGAAGAATGGCTGGCGATGTTCGAGAAGGTCAAAGCAGAACTCAACGATTGGGGTGTGCTTTACCGCTAACAAGCACCTTTTCCAGCCTACTGCTGAGTGGCAGAACATGGCGAGTGCATAGGTGCGCCAGTGGCTCGGCGGATCGCGGGGATGGGTATGTTTGGAGCGGGTAAAGACAAGAAGATTTTGTGTAGGGCAAATGCCTGTACGCAATTAGAGCAATCGACCAATCCCTCACATTGTTGGCTTACTAGAGGACATTCCTTGTATACGGTAAACCGGTCCACAGACACGGCGGTCCAGAAAGACTAGCTTGTTCCGCATACGCACTTACCCCATTCCCCTGACTGACACTGGCCCACTTCCAATAGGAGCGGGTCATTGTTTTTGAACCGTGCATGCTTGCCGACCCACTGGGGGCAGGTGTATAGTAATGGGTACAAGCGAATACCACTGATTAGACGTTAGCTAGCCATGTCGCACTCTCTGAGCAAGGTGTAGCATTCACGAAACTTAATTATTCCGCAAACGACACGGAAAGGAGAAACCCACACCGAATATGGCGCACGCGCAAGAACGGAATGAATTGATCGAAGCCATCAGAACGTCAGTCATCGATGGCAATGCACCTGATGCAGAGGCATTGTGTAGGCAGGCCTTGAAGGCAGGAATTGACGCGCTTGTGATCCTTAACGATGGCATAATGGCCGGCGCCGATATTGTCGGCAAGCGATTCGAATCGGGTGAGTTCTTTTTGCCTGAACTAATGCTGACCGGCCGCGCGTTAAAGGCCGCCATGAAGACGGTCACACCGACATTAGGGGGCCAACATACCAGCGAGAAAAGCCTTGACACCGGGTCCGTGGTCATAGCCACGGTGAAGACCGACATCCACGACATTGGAAAGAACATGGTCGCATCGATGCTCACCGCCTCCGGTTTCACCGTAACCGATCTGGGAGTGGACGTTGCGATCAAGGATATAATCGCAAAGGCACAAGAACTTGAAGCTAACGTCATCGCCTGCTCCGCGTTGCTGACAACCTCAATGCCTTTTATACGTGACTTTGTCGGACTGCTCGAGGCAATGGGCGAGCGACAGCGGTTCAAAGTAATGGTGGGAGGCGCACCGGTCACGGCCGAGTTTGCAGAGAAGATCGGTGCAGACGGCACGGCGCCTAATGCCATCAAAGCGGTTCAGCTCGCAAGGCGACTTATCCGCGCCCAGCATGCAGAGAGAGGGGTTCCGACTCATGCGTAGCTACCATGAGATCATGGACCGGGCCACTACCGGGCCTTATATCACTGAAGAGGATTGGGATCTCAACAAGGTCGCCATGACCACACGCAGGTTGGTGGAAAATCATGGCTTAGAATGGGATCGAGAGAATGTCGTGCCGGATGATCCCGGCTTGGCGGACGCCGTCTTCGAAGCCGGACTTGAACTTGCGTGTGAACTAGGTGCCTATTCGCGGTCCACGGAGCGCATAATTCAGTTTGAGTCTGGCGAGTTGGAGGAAGGCCTGCGTAGGATGCCGCAAACCCTGGTCATGGGCGAGGGGAAAGACGCCCGCACGCTCTATTCTCGCGAGATAATGGATGATCGCCTGCCGATAGTATGGGCCGGGAATCCTGGTGCGCCAACGCCCGAAGAACTGTTTCTACCCTGCGTGCTGAGCTGGATGCAGGAATCAATTGTTGACTTGGTAACATGCGGTACTCTGACCCACGTCGACGGCCGCGAGGTGCGCACCGCCGACCCGATTGAAATAACCTCCACGCGCCGCGAGTTACAGTACATGCGCCAGGGCTTGAAACGCGTCGGGCGGCCCGGAATGGGCATGCTGGCTGCACAAAGTTCTGTCTCCGAATTGGGCGACCTGGCAGTGGCTCATCCCGATTATCTGCGGCCATGTGATTCGCATCTTGTGCCAATGCTAAACGAATTAAAAATGGATAACCGCAATGTTGCACGCGCCGTAAACTCCATCGAGTATGGAATGCGCAATGCGTCGCTTCCCTGCGTCATCGTGGGCGGGTTGGGCGGCGATGCTCCCGGAGCGGCGATAGTGAACGTGGCCTCGTTCATTCTGTCCAACCTGACCTGTTTAGCGGATTACCACCTGTGCCACCCCATTCATATCCGCCATGTCGCTACCAGCACGCGCAGTGTGCTCTGGGTCGAGAGCATTGTCGAGCAGGCGTTCGCCCGCAACGCGCCTTGCATAATCGTTTCCGACATTTATCCAAAGAGTGGAGCACTAACTCGTGAACTTCTTTATGAAACGGCTGCAAACGCCATAGTTATTACGGTAAGCGGCGGACATCTTGAGGGTTGCGGTTCCGCCGATGGCATTGCTCCCAACGGTACCGGGCTGGAAGCGCGTTTTATGGGAGAAGTGGGCCATGCTGTCGCTCGTCAGGGCATGAGTCTGGCTGAAGCCAATAGCATCACGCTGAAACTCCTTGAGAAATATGAACACGTGTTTGACAATCCAGAGGGTAATCCGGGTGTACGTTTTGATCACGCATACGATCTGCAAACACTGCGACCGGTGCCCGAATGGCGCCAGATGTACGTGGAGGTCAAGTCAGAGGTTCGCGCGATGGGGTTGGAAACCCTTCCGTGAGCACGACGCGCTGAATTGACCATGGTATCAGTATAGCAATCGAAACAAGGTGAGGCTCAATGGCTCTTTACACGATTGTCAATATCGCCACATCGGGCGCAACGGCGCGGGCAAGAGCACGCTGGCGACGTTGCTGGTCGGCAAACAATTCCGCCCTATTTGCATAACACTTAAGGAAACCACCTCCACCCTGATTGCATTACACTCAAAGTCTGCCGGCATAAAGTCCTGCGAGGTGGGCCCGAAATCTAATACGCGCTCTGCATGTGCCCGGATGGCCATCTGAACGTCCGACCATCCGAGCCAAGAGCAGCGCACTTAACGCCATGGGAAAAAGTAGTGAGCACAGGCCTTTGGGAAGATTTGGAGAGTGGCTACAGATGAGGAACGAAAGAAATTGCTGGGCTCGACTATCGACATCGCCTACATACTAGAAGGCTCCATCAAGGCCATCAAGCCCAAGCCAAGCATGTACAACCTGCTGCATGCGACTATAGGTCGTGATCAGCCCGATAAGAGCCCTCTTGTAGTACGACTGCGGTCCCGACGGGGACGAACCCGCACGCATTTGCAACATGTTTACCCTGATTTAGGCGGCAAATCCGTGCATTTCTGCGGGATAAAAGTCTTTACCCCCCTAGCCTACTTCGCGACGTGACCGACGAGCCTGAGCGTCATTGACCTGCTTCAAATAGGAGTGGGGCTTTCTTTTTTTACCACCAGCCAGCGCCTGCGCGTCTTGTTCTCATATTATGCTACACTCCATCTTATGTCCCCAGATATTACTGTCACAGTACGCCTGTACGCAACACTACGGAACCATCACACCAACCCAGAGATTTCCGGGCCGCTCGCAGTCACTGTGCCCGCCGGGGCGGTGGCTGCCGATTTGGTGGGCGCGTTGCAACTCCCACCTGAGCAGGTGCATAACATCTTCATCAACAATGCTGCTTGCGAGCGGGATGCGTGCCTGCACGCTGGCGACGAGATCAGCCTGTTCCCGCCGGTGAGCTGCTCCAGAAGCGGGACGTGGAGACAGACCTGCTCTGGCTGATGCAGTAGCGCTGGAGCGCTACTGCATCAGCCAGAGCCAACGCGTCTTTTTTCTCTCAAAACTATCTTTATACATGAGCAGCGTACGGTGGGCCTTGTCGGGTGACGATGGCTGACCCGCTGGGAGCGGGTGCATAGTGTAGACAATGATACGGAATCCTAAGCTTGGAAGAGGTATGAGAGCAACGCGCACGTAATGAAGGAGAACAAACAATGGAAAAGGTGAACATCGCTCAGAAACTTAGCCTCTTCCGAGAGTATTGGAGTCCAAGAATTGCAGGTGAACTTAACAACTCATATGTCAAGCTGGCCAAACTCAAGGGGGAGTTCGTCTGGCATCATCACGAGGCAGAGGCCGAACTGTTTCTCGTCGTAAAGGGATACTTATTGATCAAACTCAGAGATCGTGACATCTTGTTAGAAGAGGGAGAGTTCATGATCATCCCCAAAGGCGTGGAACATTTGCCCATTGCCAAAGAAGAGGTACAGGTGTTATTGCTTGAGCCGAAATCTATAGTGAACACGGGCAATGTACGGAATGAAAGAACAGTCGACGACCAGTGGATCTGAACTTTGTAATGCTGCATATGGCCCAAAGGCTTCGACCCGGAAGCGGCAGGGGCGGTGGCATGGAAGACCTGACGAAAAAACTGACTCCTAAAAAGCGCAAGGCGATTGAGGCATTGCTGACGCAGCCGGACCCGTAGAGGGCATCACAGTCAGCGGGCGTGTCACGTTAAACGACCCATAATCAGCTGAAAGATCCTGACAGGCAAGCAGAATGAGAAAAGAGTTTTCGGACTACCGCGTGCTTACGTTGGACTGCTACGGCACACTGATCGATTGGGAGAGAGGCATCTGGGATGCGTTCCAACCCATATTGACTGAAAACAAACGGCTGGACCTGCCGAAAGCCTCGGTGTTACAACAGTTTGCTAGTCTCGAGTCGAAACAACAGAGCGTGGCGCCCAAAATGCGTTATTCCAGTGTTCTGCAAACGGTTCACGCGCAATTTGCGCCAGACAATCAACTGGCGACGACCGATGAGATGAACCAGCAATTTGCGGAGTCGATAGCTGATTGGCCTCCGTTTCCCGATTCTTCGGACGCACTGCGCAGTCTTCAATCAAGGTACAAACTGGTGATACTCTCAAACGTAGATCGGGCTGGGTTCGCGGCGTCTAACCGGAAGCTCAGTGTCGAATTCGATGCGATCTATACGGCCGAGGACATCGGCAGTTACAAACCGGAACTGTGTAACTTCGAGTACATGTTGCGTCACCTGAACGAAGATTTTGGGTTTGAGAAATACGATGTTCTACATGTTGCGCAGAGCCTTCACCATGATCACACACCGGCGCGAAAAATTGAACTGGCGAATGTTTGGATCGATCGGCAAAATCTTTCTCGGGGAGGTACCGATTGGAAGACAGGCGGCTGGGGCGCTACCGCTCTGGTCGAAGAAGTCCCGGAGATCGACTTTGTGTTCTATACGATGGAAGAATTCGCCCGAGCAGCGGTCGGCTGAAAGCATGTTTTGACACATGAAGCGTTTCTCAGTAGGCATTCCGTTGAACAGGCGGAAGAGCAAGACAGAGGAATTGACCGATCCCATTGTTGTGGCAGTGAGTAGCAGTGCTAGACATACGTTCAGCAAACCGAATCAACGATTAATAAAACTAATTAAAGGAATAGGAGTTGAAGGAGACGCGCACTCAGGAAAAAGGGTCAAGCACCGCTACCTTGTTAACAAGAATTCTATGAAGCCTAATTTGCGCCAGGTACACTTGATTCAGTCTGAGCTATTTGAGGAACTGAACGCAAAAGGATTCTCAGTAGAATCTGGACAACTGGGGGAAAATATTACGACACGAGGAGTGGATCTACTAGCTTTACCAACGGGGACCAAACTGATGTTAGGCGCGAAAGCGGTGATTGAATTGACCGCATTACGTTATCCATGTCACCAGATCGATGACTATCAAAAAGGCTTGTTGAACGCTGTAGTAGATAGGGATGGGGAAAGGAATATTGTCCGCAAGGCCGTAATGGGGATTGTACTGATCGGAGGCATAGTACGCCCCAGAGATTCTGTTATTGTCAATCTTCCAGCTGAACCTCACCACCGGCTGAAGTACGTTTGGTGATCCGAGCAAACAGAGTGACGCCATCAAATGCCCACGCGAAGAACGGCTTGATGGCCGCAACAGCAGACCGAGCTTATGTTGGTGCAGAAGGTGTGACGGCTGTGATGCCGAAACCTGCTCTATATACCGTAATGCAGCCTTTCTATGGGGAGATGCCTTCTAACGGTGGAAAAGGTGTAACCGCAAGCGGTCCCGACGGGGGTCTAGCCCGCACCCGTACGTAACTGAGTTTCGCCCGTCGGCATTTCACATGTGCCCGAAACGCCCACGATAACGGCGCTGGAGCGAAGCCAATGTTCACGTCGAGTACCTGCGCGCCGGCCTCCACCTGCCGTCGCGCGTCGCGGCGCACCATCGTAGTGTCGCCGGCTTCAAGTTGGGCGGTGAGCATTTTGCGATTGGTTGGGTTGATGCGCTCGCCGATCATCACGAAAGGATGATCGAACCCTATCTTCACGATTCGGCCGTCGTGTCCCTCCAGAATGGTTTCAGGATTTGCTGTCATAATGTCGATTCTCCTAAGTCCACGAGGAGGCTTTCCGGTTAATGGGTGTACACCGGTTGTCCACGGCTGTACAACACTTTGCGCCAAGCGTTGTTAACGTCAAGCCCCAGCTGGCTGATCGCGTCGCACACCTTGTAGTAGGGTTCCAGCCACTCGTCTTTGATTTCTAGCGTGTCTTCGTCATAAAGCTCGGGGAAGGATTTGCCGGTGTTCGGGTTGTCGAGGCTGCCCTCGTAATGCGAAAGGAATTCGAGCACATAGCCGTTGACCTCTTCGCGGGTGATTCCAAGCGCGGCGTGAGCAACCTGCGCCTGGAAACGAGCTTCAAGCCCGGTGGTCTGATCGAGGGTGGCGCCGCCGCGGACGCCCGAGCCGTGTTGGTGAAGGCCACACACCGCGCCGATGGCTGCCCCGGCTGCAATTTCCCACAGCAGTTCTGAGGTGCCTGTCCCAGACACGCAGTAGATGTCGTTGGCGACAACCATGGGCGTATTGCGCGAAAGCGCCTGGCCTGCCATGGCCTGTATCCAGAGTCCCATTCGGCCCGTGTTGTTGATTCTCATCAAATGCATGTGGCCCATGAAATGGTAGGAGGGGTGGTATAAGACGGCGCCCAGGATATGCTCCGCAACTGTGAGAAGGGCTGTGCCTTCCGCGCCGCCGCCCATCCCGCCGACAAGCGGCACAAGCAGGTCGATGATGTGGATGCCGTAGTTGAGCATGAAGGCCACTCGCGATAGCTGGTCGTAGTCGGTCTTGAGTTCCACCATCTGGGAGACCAGTAGCCCGTCCGAGGGCCGCAGGCCGATCTCCGGATCGAGGGCGGCCATCTTGCCCTGGCAGGTGAGCGGGGAGGCGTTGTCCTCGATGTGCATGCCGGGACGACCTGCCTTGCGCACGGCTTCGCGCGCCTCAACCGCATCGCGGCGGGCGGCCAGAATTTCGGTGGGCGACCCAGGCACGACGAGGTGCCCCCTGTAATTGGCGACCGAGCCGGCGCCAAGACAGTCGACCAATGGTTCCTGGGCGCAACTTTGCAGTATCAATTTGTGATAGCGCTCGCTCGACGGGGTGCCAGTTGGGCCACTATGCATTCGGCAGGGGATGAGGCTCTCAACCCCGCGATGCTGTTCGAGCACAGCGTCCTTGCCGGCGCCCAACACGACAGAGTTCGGCTGTGCCGCGACGATCTCTTCGACCTCGTCCCGCGCAAACAGGATGCGGCGTTCTGTGGTCTGGTTGTAAGCGCCCATCTCTACAAACAGCACCAATGCTGCCTCGTAGAGACGATCTGCCATGTCGTCGTCGCTTCGGACGAGCACTTGAGGATCGAAGAACAGCCCATTCTCCTTGACGAGTTTGCGCACTCGTTTGACGAGCATCAGATCGAAGTCTGACTCCTTCATATACGGGCCATTCTCCGAGCGCTCTACGATCTCAGGCAACCAGTCTTTTTTCATGTCGATTATCACCGCATCTAGAAAACATCGATGTCTCGTGCAGAGACCACTTCGCCCTCGTAAAATCGCTTGATCTCTTGAAGCTGTGCCTCCGGGTCATACGGAATTGAGCAATTCCCCTCGTGATGGAGTACAAGCATCTTTACATTTGCTTCCGTCGCAAGTTCGGCAAGCTGTTGCGGCTTTTTATGATATGCCCAGATGGTCTTTCCCTTCTCATCCACTGACGCGCCGCCCCATGGCACGTTATCGAGATTGGCTGCCATATAGACTTCGCTACAGACCACATCAGCATCTCTGGCCGCTTCTAGAAAACTGTTGCTCACATGGCCATCCCCACTCAATTGTAATGATCCCAATGTGCTGCCCACAAATATCATATTTTTATGTAGAACATCAAATAGAATGTCTGGATACCAGACTTCATGGTTAAATAACGGGCCAGCGTGGTTTTATATCTCTTAAACCAGTTTCTGCCCGGCGTAGGATTTCCGCTAACCGCCCTCGATGCTTCATAAGGGCAGCCCTAAGTCAATGGATTCTTCCTTGACCTCGTCATACATTGCCTGCCATTCTGGTTTGGCTTTGAAATTCTCTAGGTCGTAGACCTCAGTGACAATCTTGCCAACATCAGGATTCTTAATGGCGTCTTCGTACTTGGGCAAAACAGCCTTGGCGATTTCGTTGACTTTGCCTAACGACATCCCTGATGCAGCATGGGATACCTCAGCTACCCATTTGCATTCCAACGGGGACAAGTAATCGTCCAGCTTGCCGCCAGCAGAGCGCGGACCAGTTGATAAGGACACTCCAGACGCAGAAAGCGCCGCCTGTCCTACCAATGTTTCATACAACAACGTCTTTGTGCCCGGACCCGAAACCTGATTGGCAATCCCCTGGGTGAGGATGCTGGTATTTCGACTCAAGGCTTGATGAACCACCGACAAAGCCCAGACGCCTTCCCGATTGACGTTGCCCAGGTAGCGGATATCATAAAGCTCACCACCGCCTATATCAGCCAGCAAAATGGGGTATTGCAATAATCCAGCAGCAATGCTCGACAATACCGCACCTTCAGGTGGACCAGGCATGCCACCGATCATCCCAGGTGAACCGGCAAAAATCATCCCGCCCACGTTCAACGTGTGGACCACTTTATGCAGCGTCTGATAGTTGACCTTCAATTCCGAAGGATAAAGAATTAATGACAGGTCTGTCGTGGGAAACGCACCAGCAATACCGTATCCACCAAACTGCCCGTACTCGGTTACCGCGGAGATCTGCCCAACTCCACCCATGCCAGGTCGCCCAACTTTCTTGCGGATTTCCACATGCATCTTAGCCTGCTCAAAACCAACCAGCGTCTCTGAGGGCGCATCCGGGATGACATCGATTCCATGGATCGATTTCAGCGAACCACCTTCCAGTATGTCGACTTCTGTCTGGCGAGCAATTCCCTCGGTCACAAGCGGCCAAATATCTTCCGACATGGTGATCCCCAGCGAGGCGATCATTTTCGCGGGATAGGGGTCCGAAGGTGTGCGCGTTTTGATGACGGAGGCATCTTCTCCATATCCAACGGTCAATTCGGATGGCGCGGCATTAATGGCCGCATCCAGTTCCTCTTGCGAAACCTTGATGATACGGTCTGTGGTCTCGCACAGCATGCCCAGTTCCAGGGCCATTTCATATCCCGCTTTGAAGAAGCGATCCGCCAGTTCACTATCCTGGTTTACGGGATTCTCCTGGTCGCATGTCTTGGCAAGTTCATATTTATTGAGCATCTCGCGAACGGCCTTGGGGATGCGCTTTACATCCCATTCTTTGACAGTGCAGTATTCGCCTTTTTGAGAACGATCTAGAATTTTGATGATTTCCGGCTTATTCATTTTTTTTCTCCAGTGTTTAGGATAATGCGCCCAGCACCACGGGTTTGTTGAAAGGTGGCTTAGCTTCACCACCCATCACCTGACGGGTGAGTGCGGCAGCATCGCTAGCATCTCGACCGTAGCCATCAGCGCCGATATCAGCAGCCCACTCCGGGTTCACTGGACCGCCACCTACGACAACATAAAATTTCTCACGGTTGCCCGAATCAATCAGGGTGTTGACGATTTGGTGAAATAGCGGCTGTGTGGTCGACAGCAAGGTCGAGATGGCCACCACATCGGCATTTTCATCGATGGCAGCACGCACAAATTCTTTGGGTGTCACATTGGTGCCCAAATCTTTGACCTTAAAGCCAATGGCCATCAGGTAGGCGGAAACTATGTTCTTACCGATATCATGCATATCACCCTGAATGGTGCCGATAACAACTGTGCCTCCAGCCGAGGCATCCAGATCACCCGCAGAAATATGCGGAACGATCATGTCTGACGCCGCACTGGCGGCATCACCAATCATGATCAATTCCGGAAGGAAGAGATCCCCATCTTGAAAGGATTGACCAACACCTCCCATGGGCTCGTTAATGGCCTGTTTGATGATGGTGGCGGGGTCAATACCAGCGTCGATAGCGGCCTGAGCTGTCGTAGATGCGGCTTCGACATCTCCAGCGACAACAGCTTGGCGTAATTTTTCGATATGATTTTGGTTGTCCATTTTTTATCCTTTTATTTATCGAAACCTTTTAGTCCTATCCGAATGGGTAATACAATATTTTGAACATATGTCAATCCATAAACGAGAGGATTTTCTTCGCTATTATAGAATACTTCCTCTAACCTAATCCAAAAACAGTTTTCATCACTATTCATTTTGACGTCCTCATAATCTGCTATGTCATCTTCCCACAATCCTCCACCAATCATCAGCAGAACACTGGCTAACTCTTGGTCAGTATATTTTTTTGTAAAGTCGAATAGGCCAAGGTTTAGATCAAGTTTGTAAATATCATGATTGAACCATTTTGCTGAATAAACATTTTGCGAGTAAAAAACTGGATCTTGATTTGCATAAATAATTCGTCTGACAGATACAACGCTATCTTCCATGCTCAGGTCAAGCACTTTCGCTTCCCCTTCTTTTGGAGCTCTCTGATTAATCCTAAACCCAGTAATGGAAGGCGTAAAGCCTCGATGCTCTATAAGATGGACAAAATCCCAGACACCACTTTTCGCAGAGATCAGATCTGGGATTCTCTTTCTTACATATGTGCCATCTCCGTGAATGCGTTTTCTTTACACCACATTTGCGGGGATGATGTTTGGCATTGCTGGCGCTTACCTGACGCTCGCACTCACACGAAGTTGGATACATGGCGTTATCGCCGGCAGGGGTTGGATCGTTCTCACCCTGGTCTTCTTCTCGCGACTGAGCCCGACTTTTCTCGTTTTTGGCTCATTACTCTTTGGGGGAGCGACCTCGTTGGCCTTCTTTGTACAAGTTCAGGGTGTGGGAATCAACTCATACATCCTGGGTATGCTCCCCTATATCATCACTTTACTGCTCATTCTGCTTACGAATCTTAACAGGAGGCGCAGTCATCCAGTAGAGGTAGGTTTGAATCCTGCTTCCCTCGCACAGCCTTATCACAGGGAGTAATGGACAAAAGCAAATTCCCCAGTGATACTTGGGGGATTACAAAGACTGAGGTAGGGCAATCGGAAGATTGGGTAGCAATTGCGGCCTTTGGTAGAGCAAAAGAGAAGTGGTTTAGAGAGTTTCTAGAATTGCAGGGTAGTTCTCGTCAGTTGTGCCAACCAACATGATAAGGGGCCCGCTGGTGATTTGATCTTTTCCATCCTAAACCAGACATCCCATTCGGAAGATGAAACATCTCGGAGCAGAGATGTAACCAACAAGTTGCTATTGACTCACCCTGCAAATCAAGAACAATCATTGTAAATACATGGCTTTCATAAATTCATTTCTGAAATCATCGTAAGTGCTCAACTCAATATAATCAACTTTTTTGATCACATCACTGATCAAATTCCTGTGCTTAGCGGATACCAGAGCCTGTACAGCACCCATCCCGGCAGCATTGCCGATCTGGTGGAAACGCCCCACGGGGATATTGGGAAACATGCCCACTTTGATCGCATTAGGCACATCGATATAAGTGCCAAAGGCACCGGCAATAAGGACTTCATCAATGTCTTTCGTAGCGATACTGGCTTTGGTCAAAAGTATCTCCAACCCGGCTCTGATGGCAGCTTTTGCCAATTGCATTTCATTAATATCTTTGCGAGAAACAGTGACATCACGGGCATGACCTGTTGACGTGGCCGGTACCATCAGGAACTCTAACATACCATCCATCCTCTCGCGGATATTAGGCTGACCTTCGATTAAGGCACCTTTCTCGTCAATCAGATCGGCAGCTTTCATTTCGGCGACAATATCCAGAATCCCCGAACCACAAATGCCAACAGGACGTTCGTCATCGATGGTGACGAAATTAATTTCCCCATCGATGATCTGAAAGCGCTCTATCGCCCCGGGAGCAGCACGCATACCATCAGTGATATGCGCTCCTTCGAAGGCAGGTCCCGAAGCACACGAACAACTCAGCAAGCTCCCTTTTGATACCAGTGATATCTCAGTATTTGTGCCAATATCAATCGCCATCACAGTTTTATCGGTCTTCCACAATTCTGTAGAGAGAATTACAGCAGAATGATCGGCGCCCACATAGCCAGCGATGTTTGGGAGCAAATGGATGTATGACCCAGGTGCCAGATCAACCCCAGCCTCACTTGCTCGAAGATCAATTGCCTGACTTATTGCAGGAACATAGGGTGCATAGGCCAACTGTTCGACCGGCAAACCTACAAAAAGATGATGGATGGCTGTGTTCCCGACGATCACAACATCCACAATTTGCCCAGTGGCAATGCCCCTTCGCACGCAAACTTCGCGGATCTTACCATTGAGTGTTTCAACGAGCGTATTTTGCAGGGTCTGCCGACCATCCTGATTGTTCATTGCATATGCCATCCGGCTAATCACATCCTCACCATAAGCAATTTGAGGATTCATTTCACCAGTTTTTTCAACAATTTCGCCCACCAACAAATCTACTAAATAGATGGCCAATTTGGTGGTGCCAATATCAACTGCAAT
>MPMA02232536.1_pt1 | contig 16057 bp, 12 predicted proteins | sample 1617361 | NCBI WGS metagenome assembly MPMA02 (sample SAMN05944807, study PRJNA350692) | marine metagenome | biome: marine; feature: ODZ; material: water; isolation source: 180 m water sample filtered on 0.2 um supor filter | place: Pacific Ocean | collected 2012-04-08 | depth 180m m | reverse complement strand
TTTTCTTTTTTCTTTTTAACTTCCTTAACTTCTTCCTTAACTTCTTCCTTAACTTCTTCCTTAACTTCTTCCTTAACTTCTTTCTTCATTTCTTCAATATCTTTTTTCTTCTCTTCCTCACCCAACTCTTCTTTTTCAGCAGCTTCTTTTTGAGTTTTCTTCATTTCATCTTCCGCAGCTTTAACTTTCTCAGCTTCTATCTCTGCCATCTGATCAATAAATCCATCATCTTCCTTCTTCTCTTCTATTTTCCTAGCAACCTTCTTAGGAACTTCAGATTTTTCTAAAGGTCTTTTAATTTCTAAAACTCTAATCTCACAAAGTGAAAGTGGATAAGTTTTCTTCAAAACTAAACTTAAAGGTTTCTGTAACCTATTACTTAAAACTTCATCAAAAACTTCCTTATCAGTCATCTGAGAAATATAATCTTCCAACCAATTCTTAGCCCTATTTCTCAAAGCCTTTCTAACTGCTCTAGAAACTCTATTTCTTGTAATCAAAAATGGCTTAACAATCAACATACTTTCCTGACTAGGTATTTGTAAACTCTCTTCAACATAGCTTATTTTCTTTCTAATCATTCTCCTAATAAAATAAGACATTAACTTCATTTTAACAGGATAAGCAACAGCCTTGTGACCTGAATCAGATTTATCTGATTTACCTGCTTCCTCATTCACAACCTTAACAACAACCTCCATACTTTTACCCTTCAATTGCCTAGTAAGATCTAACTTGATTGTCTTCCCCTCTATATCTGAAATACTATCTCCAATTAATTCAATCTTACTTTTAATTAATGGAACATCAACTTCCTGAAACTTCTTTCTTCTTACTACAACTTTAGTTTGCTTTACCATTTGCTGTTCTCCTTTCCAAGCAAATGGGGAAGTTTGAAAATCTTTGATTTACATATTTTTACCATTTTGAATTTCTTTGAAATTTAAAAGTCTGAAAATTTGTTTTCAGAATTTTACTTCTTATTTTCTCCTATTAACAATTTACCAACTCTTCTAGATTGTTTAGCCTGTTTAGATTTACTACATTCCTTGCATTTGTAAATAACAACCTTTCTCGTAGTAGTCTTAGTCTTTCTTTTATGTTGCTTTGGAGGCCTTCTACTATATTTTCCCTTATTACCATGCCCAGGTATAGATCCACGAGATTTAGCTCTTGAAATACTTCCCCTTCTTAACTCTCCTCTCTTAAAACCAGTACTAACTAAATCAATCTTCTGTTCGGTCCTTTTCTTACAATAAGGACAAAATCTCTTTGTTTCTTTGGGTAAGTTCATTTTTATCTAAATAGTCCTAAAAAGAAACCTATTTAAAGCTTTTGTTCGTAATGGTGACGTAGTTAAAGTTTCCATCATACTTAGGGAGGGTGGGAGGGTTAAGTATTATGAGTGGAAATGGTAAATAATAGAATAGAATTTCAAAAAGGAAAACAAAAAGCATTCTTAGATCAATGTATTAATAATCTAAACCTAACCTCATTAAGAGGATTATTACAATTAGGAATTTCCACTAATTACAACAACTTAAAGAACTACTATTCTGAAAGAAGAAATATCTCTGAAGATCTATTCCAAGATCTCATCTATTTAGCCAAAATAAAACCTGAAACTTTAGATATCAAAACAAAACCAGAAAATTGGGGCCAAATCAAAGGCGGAAAGATTAGCAAAAGAATAAAAACCCAATAAATATCTAAAATTAGGGTCCAATGGTCTAGCTGGTTATGACGCCGCCTCGACATGGCGGAGATCCCAGGTTCGAATCCTGGTTGGACCATTTACAGATTAATTCTCTTCTTCGTGCATATATTCTATTGCTTAGCAATACTGCATTATAATAATTATAATCAATATTTATTAAATTATAGAGCATACATTTATATACTAATATTGCTTATCAACTAGAAAGAAATCACATATGGAAATATCTAGAAATAAAATCATCTCCGAACTAAAAAAGAACCAAGCAGGTTATACCATCTCAGAACTTTCAAAAAAACTCAAACTTTCTCGTCAAACAATCGCAAATTGTTTTGCATTTCTCGAAGGAGCTCAAAAAGTAAATATAAGACAAGCTGGCATGGCTAAGATCTATTATTGGAGTAAAAGATGAATGTTTTAAATAACCAAATTAACTATACAAATAAAAAGAGAATGATCCCTAAAAATAAAAGAGCGCAGACAACAATTCTAATAATACTTGCAATATTAATAGTCGCAGCAATAATTCTATTCTTCATATTCCGAGGCACACTATCCATAGGAGGCCCTCCATCAGATCTAGAACCTGTTTACACCTACTATCTTAATTGCATAGAACAAGAAACCCAAATAGCTGCTAACATCTTAGGACAACAAGGAGGATACATAGAAGGACCTAACTTCTCTCCAGGATCTGAATACATGCCATTCTCAAACTATCTTAACTTTGTGGGAATTCCAATACCCTATTGGTATTACATATCAGGAAACAATATAGCAAAAGAACAAGTTCCAAGTAGAGACAGGATGGAAGAGGAATTAAATAAATTCTTAGAGAATAGAATCCTGCAATGTGATTTCTCAAGATTTGCACACGAAGGTTTTGAAATAGTTGTTAGTAATGAAATTGAAGTAGAAACAGACATAAAAGATAACAAGATAAATGTAAATGTAAAACATAATTTAGAAATTAAAAGAGAGGAAAGTTCTTGGACAGCAAAAAAACATTCAAATGATGTTCAATCAAATCTAGGAAAATTCCACGAACTTGCAACTAAAATATATGATGATTTCAAAGAAACAACTTTCTTAGAAAATTATGGGGTAGACATCTTAAGATTATATGCTCCAGTAGATGGAGTTGAAATACAATGCGGTCCTGCAATTTGGAATACTGAAGAAGTAAGAGCTAACCTAACAAACGCTCTAGAAGCTAACATTCCTTTCACAAAAATAAAAGGAGACTACTATGATTTAAGCACTCCTGAAAATGAATACTTCATACACGATTTAGGAGAAAAAACAGATATACCTGTAAATTTCCTATTCTCAAGAAACTGGCCAACAGTAATGGAAGTCTGGCCAAATGACAATGGACTATTAATTGCAGATCCAATAGGAAATCAAGAAGGATTAGGACTATTAGGATTCTGTTATGTACCATATCACTTTGTATACGATTTTGGATATCCAGTACTTATACAAATGTACGATGGCGATAACATATTCCAATTCCCCGTAGTTGTCTACATAAACAAAAACAGACCAAGAGAACCAATACCTGGATCAAATATAGTAGGAAATCCAAATGAATTATGCAGATTCAAAAACACCGAAATCACTGTATCAACTTTCAACAACAATCTAGAACCTATAGAAGCACAAATACGATACAAATGCTTTGACGAAGTATGTAGAATTGGAAACACAAAGATAGAATCAGGAAATGCGGTATTACAAGAAACATTCCCTCAATGTGGAAACGGATATGTAATGGCTTCAGCACCAGGTTATGAAACTAAAAAAGAAATTTTCTCTACAATCCAGCCAGGTTCAATAACTCTGTTCTTAGAAAAGAAATATCCATTAGAAGTAGAAATACCTGGGATAGATGGACAAGCCATTGTAACATTCACTAAAGATAAAGATGTGAAAACAATAGCATATCCTGATCAAAAAGAAATTGAATTATCTGCAGGCCAATATGAAGTTAAAATGTATGCATACTCAGATGCATCAATAAGACTAGAAGGTAGTTCAGAACAAAAATGTGTAGAGGTTCCAAAATCAGGATTAGGAGGAGTATTTGGCATAACTGAAGAAAAATGCTTCAATCTAAACATTCCTGCACAAACTGTAGAATCAGGAGTTTCAGGAGGAGGAACTCAAAACTACTTCATCTCAGAATCTGAATTAGAATTCTCAAATAAAATTGTAATCTATCCAACCATATTTGGAAAACCCAATAGAGTTGAAGATCTTCAAATAAATTACAACAAGATAGAAACGGAGGGCTTAATAATAAATTTTGAATAAAAATGAAAAAACATGTATCAATAATCCTTATATCAATATTTGTATTAACTTTAATCAACATAAATTTAGTTTTCCCACAAGATACTCTCAATCAAAATAACCCACAAGGAACATTTACTAATGACCAATTCAATAGCCGTGGAAGAGGAATACAAAATGTAGATCCTAGATATCAAACAAACTACAATTCAGGGTCTACTAACTACAATCAATTTGGCCAACAATCATACACTCCAGGTTATGGAGGTTATGGGGCATCAGGATTATTTGGTTATAATAATGGTTTCAGCAATCAGCTATGCCAACAAGGTCAAAACTTCTTAATAACAATAGCTCCAGGAGGATGCACCCCTGCAGTCGTACGTTCAGATTTATTAGAGGAACAAAACGTACCAGTATTCTGCCGTTTAACCTCATTACAAACAAATCCTTTCTCAAGTGGAACTAGAATAAGATCAGTCAGAGTCTCTGGCCAACTACCTAAAGGAATCCAAGGAGTAAGTTATTTCCCAGGAAGAGCAGCAATAAATCAACAAAGCATATTCAACAGAGGATTTGGAGGAACTGGAGGATTTGGAAATACTGCTGGAAATAATTATAATCAATACAACACCGGCTATTCTAGCTATGGGGCAAATAATAATTTTGGTTCTAACACTGGAGGATTCTCTGGAGGAGGAAACTTCTTCAACGGCAACCAAAACTTTGGAAGCTCATACCAACAATCTCCAATAACAGACAACATGGGATACATTGTTGTTGTCCTATCTAGAGCAAGAAATGAATCTTCACTACCGGACTTCGTAGAAGGGAACATAACTGCAACAATTGACTATGATTCTGCAGGACAATTTGGAATTGGACGTACAACATTCTACCTAGATCCAATGAATGAAGAACAATGGCATCGAGATTATAGAAAAAATGGATTCTGGAATGGTCAAGCATATATAAGAGCAAACGCAATAGATCAAAACACTGCAACAATCTCAATCTATAGAGATCAAAATATAGTTGAGCAAACATTAACACTAAGCCCTGGTCAAACATCTCCTGTAGTCCAATTAGGTGGAAACCAATGTTCAGGCGGAATGCTAATAAGACTAGACCAATTATCTGCACCAAAAGAATCAGCACTATTACAAATTAATGGAGAACAGTTATGGGTTGCAAAAGGAGACAGGATAATCAACAATAGATGCGTAGTTCAAAATATAATTTCTACAGGAGGCGGTGGAAAAATATCTATAAATTGCCCCGGATCTAAATTAGATTTAAATCTATTTGGAGGAAAAGCAACTTTTGAATATAATGGAAATCAAACAGATCTTCAACTAAATCAAAAAGTACCAAACACCAATATTTATTTAGGATATATAGGAAAAGATAATGATGGAAATGATTTTGCAGTTCTAGTCCGAGATGGAATATCTAATAATCAAGAAGCATTTGCAGATAAAGAAGTATATAGTGCTGTTGAAAGGGTAGATGACAAAACAGATGAGAATAAAATAAAAGAGGAAATCATAAAAACATACAAAGCAAAGGACCTTGATATAACTAAAGATAAAATACAAATAGCAAAAACAAACCAACCAGCTTTTGGAATATCACTAATAAACTTATTCACCATTCAAGACCAACAAGATTTCAACAAAAATCCTATAGCTCAAGTATATTACGATCGTGCAATTAGTTACTATAGGGAATTATTTGATCTTTATCCAAATGAAAAAATAGCTGAAGGCGAAACTCCTTTAGCGGCAACAGGATTATCAGAAGCATTCGAACTATCAAGACAATTCCAAATGAATGAACAAGCTCAAGAATTTTCTCAAAAGATAACAGACAATTATCCAAATACACCAATCTATGAATCAATCCAAACAGAATCTAATTATTTATTCAAATACGATAGAACAAATGCAAAAGCAATAGCGCAAGTAGATAACAATCAATATAATATTGACCTATTAGAATTCAGAAAACCTTCTAGAATTGATGCCTCTGCAATCTTTATAATAGATGGAAAAGAAGAAATCCTAGGAATTGGAGGATTCTACACTTCAGGCGATACAAGAATACAACTCCTAGATCTAAATAATGATAGAGCGATTATTGGATATGATTATACAGATAATAATGGAAATAACATCAAAAGACAAGAAACACTAATCTTTGGAGATAGAAGTCAAACAAGCATAAATGGAATAAATGTAAAATTAACTAACATAAATCTAAAGAAACAGGCAAAGGTAACAATACTTCCAAGTTTGCAAGGCTCAGGTTCAAACAACCAAGTTAACTTCCCTGTAAGAATTGGAATAGAAAAACGTGCAATTCAATTAAGTCCAGAAAAAACAAAAGACTTAATTAAAAACTTACAAGACGCAATAGACAGCTGGAATAAAATAAACAAAAAACTTGGAACTGTGATAAAAACTCTAAAAGCAGCTTGCTTCGCAACATCTGCAATTTTAACTGTTAAAAACCTATTCGAAAGTGCAACTGGAGGAGCAGTAGCAAGAAGCAGAATAATGAAATCAGCAGGAGGTTGGAATGACAAATGTGAAGAACTAGTTAATGATGGAGAATATAATAGCATACAACAATGCCTATTAGATAAAAATGATCAAATAGAAAACGACATAAAAATATTCTCAGAACAAATACAAGGAACTAATGGAAAACTAAAAGACATACAAGAAAGAATAGGTATTGATTATGATAGTCCTTTTGATTTCCAAGGACAAACTGATGCGAGAGAAGTTGAAAAACTATTTAATGAAGAACAATTCTCACCATTTTGCAAAGACAATAATAACCAAATACAACTTCCCGGACAAGGAGCAGGCTCCATATCTTACTCAGAAATCTGTGATTGGAAAGGAATGACTCATGAACAAAGACGTGAAATCTTAACTTTAAGCAATATTAAAGAACAAGGTGGAAGCGAAGTATTACAAAATTACGCTAATAGAGAACTAGGAAGAATAACTTTAGATGCCAAAAACACTCATGAGGCAAGAATTGCTCAAATAATCTCTGCAGAAAATTCAAATAAGTTTAATCTAGATCTAAAAACAATAAACCCTATTGGAGATCAAATAACCCATGGACCTATAAAAACAATAACAAGTACAGATAGAGGTAGAAGCAATGCCTACAAACACTTTGCAGATAAAGACAGTATTGTAAGAATCTATGTTCCAGAAAAACAAGAATTTGGACAAACTGCATTTGTTGGAGGAAATGTTGGAGGAAAAGAAGTATTAGTAAAAGTTAATGAAATAGATGGTTCTGGAGGAGTATTTAGCCCAGATAAAGAAACAAAAATAGTTGGAATTGATGGAGCAATTTATGAACCAGATTCAAATGAGGCAAAAGCAGTAAGAGAATACATGAGTTTATCTAAACTAAACAAAATAAAACAAGCAGATACCAAAGCCTTCAAAAATCAAATGGTTGATACTGAAAATCTTCGTGTCAAATTCTTCGATAGAGCACCTTTCAAAGGCCTGCCATCAATAGTTCCTTTTGATATCAAAGAAGGATGGTATGTAAAAACAAGTTACACTCTATCAGGATTTGGAGTTCCATATGATGAATCTGGCAGAGCAGCAAATTACTACATCTGCAATGTAGGATCTAATGGACTTATTGAATTCAAAAAAAGCTCAGATGACATCTGTAGATATTATAATGGATTCAATAGAGATCTAAGTTTCCCTGGAATGAATCCAGGAGAATCAGCACAATTAGTCCAAAGAGCTCAAGCTGCATTACAAGATGCATCTAAACAATTTGGTCAAGATAACATTAACATCAATGGACAAACATTCAAATCAGGAGTTTCATTCGATGAAACAGACGGACAATGTACTGACTTCATGAGTGCACAAGATTGCAATATATTATTCAATGTCTGCGATCCAGTAATCTGCCCACCTTCAAGATGTGACTTAGGCGGCGACTATCGTGTTGATAATGTAATACAAACAGGAATAGTTGGAAGCTTAGCATTATGTTTACCTAACGCACAAGAAGGCATAGCAGTACCAATCTGTCTAACAGGAGTGCACGCAGGCCTAGACGGCTATATAAGCATTTTAAACTCAACAGTAGCTTGTCTAAGCGAAAGCCTAGAAACAGGCCAAAACATAGGAATATGTGATGAGATAAAATCAGTATATCTTTGTGATTTCTTCTGGAGACAAGCAACACCTTTCTTAGAAGTATTACTACAAAAAGCATTTACAGTAGCTGCAGGTCAAGGTGCAAGAGGTGGAGGAGAATATCTAACTGTACAAAATGCATGGCAAAATACTGAAAACGCAGTAAATTATTTCACTGGACAATATGCAGGAAATTCAATCCAAGCTTTCCAAAATAGAAATCTTGGAGGCACACAACCAATTTCTTCATTCGGTTCAGGGGCATATGGAGGAGTAGGTTTCCAAGGTGGAAATGCTGGCTATAATAATGGACATCAAAGCCAATTAGGCACTCCAGGAAGTACTGGACAATCTGCAGGAGCCAGTTCAGGATTCGGTGGAAATGTAGGAGGAGACTTCTGTAAATCATTCATATCATCTGGATTTTCAGGATCAGCAAGCAATCTATTTGAATCTCTAATCGAACCAGACAGTCCAGAACAATATACTGCATGGGTTTCAGAACACCCTCTATCAACTGCAACAGTTCCTCCAACCTCGCATTACAAAGTCTACTATCACATATTTGCAGGAAAAGACATTGGAGCATCATATCAAGTTTACTTAAGGGGAGCTCCACAAACTCCAGGGATCTTCTCTAACCAATTCAGAATAGTTGATCAAGGATACATAGCAAGAGGAAGCGAAGTAGACCAAGCAAAAGACTTCACAGCAGTATCAGGATTCCAAGAATTATGTATAAACATAAACGGAAGAGAAGAATGCGGATTTGGAAGTGTAACAACATCTTACTTACTAAATTCAATAACGGACAAATACGCAGAAGAACAAGCAGGTCAAACAGACATAGTCTCGGAAAAAAACTGCATAGCAGGCAGTCCTTCTTTATACAGCTTAGCACAACCAAACATACAAGCAGGTGTAGAAGATGTTCTAGACACTCAACTATACAACAAAGGAATAGTAAGAATATGTTCAACTGAAAATCCTGGGAAACAAGTTCTACCTTCAGGAGAATATGATAAAACAAATACCCTCTATGACAAATGGAAAGACGTAGGTTATTGTGATGATCCAACAATAAGATGTTGGCTAGATACTTCCTCTGTTCAAGATGTAATAAAAAATACAGGAATAGAAAATCAAGTTTTAGGAAATGTAAACCTAAATGCATTAGGTGGAGGAAACTTCATCATCCCGGAAGAAGCTAACGCAGTACTATCAGAAGCACAAGATTTAGTAGGTCGAGGCGGAAATGGCCTTTTAAGACAAACAATAAAACCAACAGATTCTCAACAATCCATCGACAGCAAAATAGCAAACATAGTATATAGACTAGAAACATTATCTGTCACCGGGCCCAACAACCTATTCCGAGCTAGAGCTTATTATCAGTTAGCAAACATCCATAAGGTAATTGCAGAACTAGTTTTCATATCTCCTGAAATTAAAGTAGTGACCTCTGAAAGTGATGAAGAACCACCAGTTGAAGATTCTGAACCACCAGGCCCTCCAGAAAATGTTCCAGAAACAGAAACAACATCTAAGAAATTAGAAGAAGGAATTCCAATTTATCTTAAGAATCCTGAAGAAGAAGATGTAGGATTAAAAGCAAAACAAACAAGATTTATTTATATTTTCAGAGAGGGAATATGGGGAGGAGATGATGACCGTGAAGGCAGTCCAAAAAAAACTGGCGTTAGTTATGACGAAGGAATCAATTATATAGTTGAAAAATTAAAAATAGATGGAACCATTAAAGTTAAAGGATTAACAATCACAAAACAAGATGAAGATAATGACGAAATACATATTCTAAATCTCAAAGCAGTTTTACGTGGAGATGAATAATAGATAATTCTAATGCGGGAAAGAGGATTCGAAGACTTCAAAATTTCCAATTTTGAACGTCCCTGAAAATTCGATAGAATTTACTTGGCCTACAACTTCTATGAAGTTGTAGTGTGAGAATCTCTTTCCATAATCAATCTACGATTGAATCATGCGGGAAAGAGGATTCGAACCCCTGAAGGCACTAAGCCACTAGGACCTAAACCTAGCCCATTTGACCGCTCTGGCATTCCCGCATTTAGTGGGATGACAGCACTAAGAATCTAAAATTCTTTCAGCTGGCATTCCCGCAAATTTATTTGAGGGCATTAAGAATCTCTGATTCTTTCCGCCCGCACTTAACAATCTAAAAAATACTTCCTATAAAAACCTAACTATTAACAAAATTACGCACTAGCAGCTTTCTTCTTTTTATTCTGAATTTCAACTTCCTTAATCTTCAACTTTTCTGCCAAACCTAATTTATCTAACAATTCCTTATATCTATTTCTAATTGTAACTTCAGTAATACCTGCAACATCTGCAACTTCTCTCTGAGTTTTCTTTTCATTATTCAATAAAGCAGCAACATACAAACCAGCAGCAGCAATTCCTGCAGGACCTCTACCACTAGTCAACTCACTTCCTTCAGCTTTCTTCAAAATCTTAAGAGCCTCATTCTGTGTCTTAGGACTTAATTTCAAAACACTAGAAAATCTATGAATATAATCCTTAGGACTACTTGGAGTAACTTTTATTTTCAGCTTTCTAACTATGAATCTATAAGTTCTACCAATTTCTTTTCTTTCAACATCACTAGCAGAACTAATTTCATCTAAAGTTCTAGGAATATCATAACTTCTACAAGCAGCATAAATACAAGCAGCAATTACAGATTCCATTGATCTTCCTCTAACCAATCCTCTCTGCAATACAAATTGATAAATCCTACTAGCCTCATCCTTAACAACCTCTGGTAAATTCAAAAAACTAGCAACTCTTCTTAATTCAGTCATAGCCAATCTCAAATTTCTTTCTATACTAGTACTTACTCTCTCTTGCCATTTCTTCAATCTTAAAAATTTCCTAGTACTTCCAGAATCTAACTTATAAATATCAGAAACCTCTCCAACATTCGTTGTCAATCCCTTATCAAATTTCTGCATAGACAATGGAGCTCCTCCCCTACCTTTTTTCTCTCCAGAATCAAAACTACCTTGCAACTCTTGACTTGTATCAACCATCTTCTCTTCTACGACAGTTCCACAATCACTACAATAAACTTCTCCAACTTGTTCATCAGAGTTCAAATTAACTCCACTACACTCCGGACATCTTTTAACAGCCATTTTAAAATTATTTTATAAACGTTTAGTAATATTTATAAATAATATCGCTAAAGGTATTTAAAGGTATCGATAAAACAAACAATTATTCGACCAAAACCGCCTGAACATTACCATCTTGACTAGGCCTATTAGTTATTTTAGCCTTCCCAAGATCAGTATCAATGATGGCACTTTTAATTAAAATATTTTGTCTTGCCAAGAAATTATTAGAAGGAGTCTCAACAACATTCTTTATTTTTGCCTTCTTAGCCTTATGGGTTTTAGGATTAGTAACACTAGCAAAATCAGTAGAGAGTATAATCGACTTTTCATTTCCACCCATACCTCTAACTGTCTTTTTCTTAGTTTCATTCAACTTAACTTTATTCTCCAAACCAGGCAAAGCATATTTCTTTTTCTTTCTTTGTTTATGATACTTTCCACCTGATATCTTTCTTCCATATCCCATAGTTTAGTTAGAAATTATCGGTTTTTAAGTGTTTCGCAAACTATAATTTAAAAATTACTTCATATGCCTCTAATTATGTTCAATATCTGTTCAAGAGCAGAATCCAAATCATCATTGACAATATAATGATTAAAATATCTTTCATTAGCATAATAAAATTTCAGCTCCTCATCTCCAGTTTTCAGCCTAGCAATTATCTCTTCCTCATTTCAATAAGCCTATTAAGAATCACACTCTTTCCTACACCCGAAGGCCCTATAAAGGTAATCAAACACCCTTCCATGATATAATTTCTTTTTCTATTTTATAAATTTTTTCATACAAAACATTTTTAAACTAGTTTAAAGAAGAATGAATATGGTTAATGGAATCGAAAGACCACTTGACGTGTTGAACAACGCAAAAGGAAAAGAAGTGTTAGTTCAACTAAAAAACAACCGACAAATGGTTGGAACTCTTTTGGCATTTGACATCCACATTAATGTGGTTTTAGACAATGCAAAAGAATTAGTAGAGGGAGACGAACGAAGAAGTATGGGACTTACATTTCTTCGAGGAGATACAATAATCTTCATCTCTCCAGCAAGTGTCGCGAAATAATAACTAGAATATTGAGCTTTGGCCCTATTAGATTAGCACGGGTAAGGTTTTCTAAAATAATTAAAGATAGTGAATACTCTTTCCATCAAATAGTCACTTTCATTAAATCACTAGCAATTCTAACATTCTTATAAATCTTCTTAGCCTCTCTCAACAAAGATTTTTCCTTGAATTCATATCTTTGAGAGATATGGCTAATTATTAATTCCTTAACCTTTCCCTTTTTTCCAGCTTTAACAGATTCCTCTAAAGTTAAGTGTTTATACCTCTTAGACATCTCTTTACCAACAGAAGTACTTCCAAGAAAAACCCCCTCCATAATTGCAAGATCAGAATTCTTAATCAACTTATCAACATTACTACAATATTTAGTATCAAAGACAAAACTAATCTTTCTACCTTTTTCTAAAAAGGTAAGATCCTTATATTTAATCAATTTACCATCAACTTTAACATTCTTACCCCTTATTAAATTCCCAACCTCTTTACCCTTAATATTATGCTTAGACAATTTCTTTTTATTAATTCTCAATCTATCTTTCTCTTCAAACATATAACCATTACAAGCAACATCATGATCTAAAGCTAAACTGCTAATTGAAAAATAAGGATTATCAATAAACTTCCCCCTAACTTCCTTTATTTTATAATCAATATCATGAACCCTAGTTATATCCAAAAATTCCTTTATCTTTTTTCCAGACCCTTTTGGACAATAAATCATTAACTCTCGATTATAACCACTCTTACTCATAGTATGCAACAATCCAGGTAATCCAAAAATATGGTCTCCATGAATATGGGTGATCAATATATCTGTAATCTTACACATATTTAATTTAGCTTTTCTAATTTGCCTTTGAGTCCCCTCTCCACAATCAACTAAAAAATTTCTATTTTTATAATTAAAAATAATTGCATTATGGTTCCTACTAAGTGTAGGAATTGCACTCCCAGTTCCCAAGAAAATTACATTTATCAAATCCATAATATATATTAGAAATACCTATTTAAATAATTAATCTAAACAAATATTTAAAAACAAAAATAACCTAATTAATACATAATAAATTAAAAGAGGATTCATGAAAAAAAATACATTAAAAATTCTAGGAATAATATTAATAACATTAGTATTTGCTGGATTTTTATTAATCGGAGTAAACATTTTAGGTTATGTAATTTCTAATGAAAAGATATCTTCAATAGAATTTTCAAAAATACAAGACATAACTATAAGTAATGGCAATGAAAAAATAATTCCTATTAATATAAAAAATATAGGAGAAGAAGATATAACCAACTGCATATTATTAATCACTGGAGAAAAATCTGATTGGATAAAGAATGAGGAAACAAAAGATATTCTAGCACAAACAGATATAAATTTTAACTTAAAAATAACAATTCCAGAAGAAACAGAAATTGATGATCATCCATTAACGCTCCAATTAACTTGCGATCAAGAATCAAATTTCAAGGAAATAAGTATTGCAGTCACAAAAGGAGTAAATGCAATAAAAATAGAAGAAATAAAATCAGAAAAAAGAAATTTAAATATTTTATATACATTTGACAATAACAAATTCATAGGAGAGTCAACTTATGTAGAAATTTGGATATTAAATCCTGAAGGATTTGAAATAAAAAGAATACGAGATAAATTTTCAATAAAAACAGATAACCTAATATTAAGAAATATAGATATAGAATTAGAAGAAAATCCTAAGGGAGTTTATAGCATATTCTTTTCACACCCTTCAGATTTAGAAAACTACATAAAGAAATCAGTGATATTAGGAAATTCAAGAACATCAGGAAATGCAATCTTCAAGATAGTTAAAGGTAAGGGATTTCCTTATGCAATATTCTTACTAATAATAGCAATATGAATATTTTTTATATTTAAATCACATAGAAGAGCTGTACAAAACGTTAATCAACAAATTTCTAAAACTCCAAAACTTAGACGCTTAAAATAAAACCATAATTTTAAATATAGTTCTTATTTCTTATGAGTATCTCTAAAATCTTAGATTTTAGATGATCTTAAAACAAAGACATACTCATTGTTTTTTGATGCTCCCGTAGCTCAGCTGGATAGAGCGACTGCCTTCTAAGCAGTAGGTCGCAGGTTCGAATCCTGTCGGGGGCATATGTTATCGAACGTAATAAGATAACATTGAAACCGACAGTACTAAGATCCTTGATCTTTCAACTGTCGGGGGCATGATTATGTATCGCGAAGCGATCGCATAGCCACCGACAGTATGAGAACTTGTTCGAGTAAACTGTCGGGGGCATAGCTTTATTAATAATTTTATATTATCTTTAATATGAAAAAGAGATTGTTACTAGCTTATGGGCTTATATCAACTTGTGCTATATTTCTCTCAATGTGGTATTTAGTTGAAATTAAATTTAGTGCTATACTTTCTCTAATAAATTTATTATTTCTTGGTCATGTATTATATAAAGAAAGGATTGATAAAGAAATACTTATAGCTATTTTTTTTGCTTTGTTTATTACTTCATATTATACCTATGAATATACAAGTGCAAATTATTATTTTGGAAAAATTAATCTATTCCCATTAATAGCTTGGACAGCAGGCCTTGTTTTTACCATGCAAATTTATAAGATTATAAAAGAAAAAGATAAAAGATTAGCATTATATTTTATAGTATTATTATATCTCATTGTTCTTTTTGCCGTTGAATATATTGGATATAATCTAACTAATATTCAATTAGCCAGTGATTATCCTAGTTTACTTGGACTAGGAATCCTTCATGGACCTATAGGAATGAAAGCATTTTATCTGGGAGCCGGTCCTGTATATATCATAGTTAGTGAATATCTTTTAGGCAGTTTTAAAAATAATTAAGCAGGGACCGGGTACTCGTACTAAATGTTTTGACAGATAAAGATTTTATGTTAAGAGTCTGATATTTTTTTGTCAGTCATAAATTAAAACAGCGTAAAAATGAAATATTGATTTCTAATCTGATCTTCCACTCTTAAGATTATCTAGAAGTGATTTATAATCTTTTTCTCGGACCGAATTTTCCATATCAAAATCAAGCAAGGCTTTTTGAGTTCTAGCCTCTAAAAATAATGTTGCCTCTAATCTTTTTAATAAACCTCTATGTCTTATTTCTTGATTATCATATACTACTAGTCCTCCATTAGAGTATCTTAAATTTTCACTATTTCCGCCTTCCCAATTACCATTTAAGTCAACAACAGTTTCAGGAAAATATTCTAAAATTTTTACGACTTTGTTTGCAGATTCAATAATATTCCCTGAATTATCTAAAATTATCTTAGAAATTTCATCTAAATCTTTACTAGAATAAATATTGAGATCTTCAGTCATACTCTTAAAAAATTTACCAGTAAAATTCAATAAGTATCTAGATTCTGAATATTTTGGAAATTTTCTACCATTATAAGGCAGGATTCCAAATACAAATTCAGTACCATCTATTTCTCTTACACTGTTTGCCATTAGATTATCTGCGATTTTCCATTTATAAATCTTTGTATTGTGACTACTATAAAATAACTAAAAAGACAGCAGGGACCGTGTATAGGTACAAAGGTATGGAAGCAGGGACC
>MPMA02064056.1_pt1 | contig 16096 bp, 10 predicted proteins | sample 1617361 | NCBI WGS metagenome assembly MPMA02 (sample SAMN05944807, study PRJNA350692) | marine metagenome | biome: marine; feature: ODZ; material: water; isolation source: 180 m water sample filtered on 0.2 um supor filter | place: Pacific Ocean | collected 2012-04-08 | depth 180m m | reverse complement strand
CCCATTTATGTGACTTTATCGGTGGCCGGCCCACCGGATCAGAGGCGAACCTAGCGTCTGTTGACTGGACCTACGGCAAATTTCAAGAGTATGGTGTATCTGTTTCCAAACAGGCTTTTGAAATGCCCGGCTTTTGGCTAGAGCGGTCTTCCAAAGCAAAAATCACCGGTGATTTAAACTTTACACCCAAGGTAACAGCCCTCTCTTTTTCCACCAGAAGTAACATTGCAAAAAAGTATCCGCTGTTAGATGGCGGTCGGGGTGAAAAACAGGATTTTTCAAGATTAGGTGCTGGAGCTGAAGGAGCTGTCATTATTGTTGAGACAGATGAATTAGTCAACATAGATGGGTTATTCAAGGAGTATAGTGATGCCGCTAAAATCGAAGCACTGGCATACAAGGCAGGAGTTGCAGGTGTTGTATATATGTCCTCTCGACCTAAAAAACTGCTTTATCGGCATAACGCCTCACGTGCTTATGAAAATACTTTGCCCATGCTGGTGATGGCTAGAGAAGATGGGAATAGATGTTTGCGAACCTTACGAAACAAGAAGTCAGGTCAATTATTTATTCAAATGGATATTAAAGTCAAAAATAAGGGTGATCAGACAAGTTATAATGTTATTGGTGAAATAAGAGGCTCAGAAAAGCCTGAAGAAATAGTAGTGATTGGGTCACACCTTGATTCATGGGGGATGGGAACGGGCGCTAATGATAATGGCTGCAATGTGGTATTGATGATGACTATTGCAAAACATTTTGTTCAATTGGGTATTACGCCTAAACGTACAGTTCGCTTAGCTCTTTGGAATGGTGAAGAACAGGGGTTTTTTGGCTCGTTGGCTTATACTCAACAATACCAAAAAACCATGGATCACCATGTCGTTGCATTATCGGTGGATATCGGCAGTGGCGCTATCAACGGATTCTACACTGGTGGCAGACCGGATGTTCTTCAAGCAACGGATAAGGTTGTAAACATGTTTAAGGAACTGGGCTCTTTTATCAATATTGATGTTCCCATAGTAGGCACCGATAACTTTGATTTTATGATGGAGGGTGTACCCAACCTAGTAGCTAGCCATGAAGAATATAACTATGCACTCAATTATCATGCTGAATCGGATACTTATGATAAAGTAGATATTGAACAGTTGAAAAAAAATACAGTGATTGTTTCGGCGCTTGCACTGGAATATGCAAATGATTTATCCATCAAACTAAATCGTCAGAACCACAGTGAAATTGAAACGTTAATTGCTAATACAGATTTGGAAGACCAGATGCGAGCTATGATGACTGTATGGGATGAATGGATCATAGGCACAAGAGGCCGACAGAAATAGATATTTTGTGTGCGTGTGGATGCAATAATATAGTGTTAAAAATCTTAAACAGGTTCGTCGGCGAATATGCAGTTCTACATATAATCACTGTTCTTTGCGATTCCCACTTTTGTGGTGTTTATATTTTTTGAAGCGATAGCCGCGAGATTAATAGAAGTGGAAATCAATCGCTCCGCAGATGTTATTTCAAGCCAACCGTTAGGAGTTAAATATGAAAAAACTATCCATCTGTTTTCTGATACTTTTTTCTGCCCTCAGGTCTCAACATTATCAGGTTGATTTTCCGCCAGAGGAATTCAAAGCGCGTTGGGAAGGTGTCTTTGAACAAATCGGTGATAAAGCTGTCGCTGTGGTCCAGGGATTCCCTTTATCCAATGGATTTATTATGCCAAGACAAACCAACGCATTTTACTATTTAAGCGGTATTGAAACGCCCCATGCCTACATATTGCTGGATGGCCGCAATAAAAAAGTGACCTTGTACATGCCTCCACGAAATGAAAGATTGGAAAGGAGTGAGGGAAGAATCTTAAATGCAGATGATGAGAAATTGATCAAAAAGCTGGTGGGTGTAGATGCGGTCTATTCTACTGATCTTATGCGTCAGGATTTCCCTCCAGATTTAGATAGAGGAACAGTTATATATACCATGTTTACCCCAGCGGAGGGGCAAGGACAAAGTCGGTATGAACTGGAAGTTGCTAATGCATCCATTGCGGCAGATCCCTGGGATAGCCGCATTAGCCGGGAAGGTCGCCTGGTACAATTATTGCGAACACGCAACCGTCGGAATGAAGTAAAAGACTTGACGCCGATTATTGACAGACTGCGAAGTGTAAAAAGTCTCAATGAAATTGCCTTAATACGGAGAGCGTCTCAATTGGCAGGATTGGGGATGATCGAGGCGATTAAAAGTACCGAACCTGGTGCATGGGAATACCAGTTGGATGGAGTTGCGCGATATGTCTATTTAATCAACGGTGCCCGGTTGGAAGCGTACCGATCCATCACTGCTTCTGGAACGAAAAATATCAGTAATGGGCATTATTATCGGAACGATAGCCAGTTGAAAAGTGGAGATATGGTACTGATGGATTATGCCCCGGACTTTAGGTACTATGTGAGTGATATTGGCCGTATGTGGCCGGTGAATGGCACTTACGAACCGTGGCAGAGAGAGTTGCTTCAGATCATTCTTGAGTATCGCAATGTCGTATTGGAAATCATTCGGCCTGGAATTTCCACCGAACAGGTTTTGGAAGAAGCTCGGCAAAGAATGAAGCCGATCATGAAACGGTACAAGTTTTCAAAGAAAATTTACAAGAAAGCCGCTGAAAAAATGGTTCAAACAGGTGGTGGTGTTTTATCTCACCCAGTTGGTTTGGCCGTCCATGATGACGGTTCGTACCGTCATGAACTATTAATAGCAGGCCACGTCTTCTCTGTAGACCCTCAAATGTGGGTGCCGGAAGAAAATTTATATTTGCGCTATGAAGACACTATTGTGGTAACTGTCGATGGCAACGAGAATTTCACCGATTTTTTACCATCAGAACTGGATGAACTGGAAAAGTTGGTTCGGGCAAAGGGGATACTGCAATCTTTCCCGAAAGATTCCATGAAATGGAACTATTAATAGAGTGGAGACAACACTGTTACCTTAGTTTGCTCAACTTAAAATGACGGGAGTCGATATGAAAGAAAGGGGCACATATTGTTAGGTAAATTGTTGGAAAAACCGTTCTATGTATTATTGCTCCTCAGTTTCGTGTCTGCTCAAGATTGGGCAAATTTGAGCAAGTATAGAGAGGACAATGCCAAACTCGCATTAACTTCTTCAAGTGAGAATAGGATAGTTTTTATGGGCAATTCAATTACTGAGGATTGGAAGACGATTCACCCGGAATTCTTCTCAGGTAAACCATATATCAATCGGGGTATCAGCTCACAGACAACTCCGCAAATGTTGTTAAGGTTCAGGGCTGATGTTATCAATCTGAACCCGGAACTGGTAATTATTTTGGCTGGGACCAATGATATTGCAGGAAATACAGGTCCCTCAAGTATTGAAATGATAGCACACAATATTATTTCCATGGCTGAACTCGCAATAATTAATGACATACAAATTATTCTTTGTTCTGTTCTACCAGTTTATGATTACACTTGGAAGCCAGGGCTTAATCCTGTTGAAAAGATTAGCACTTTAAATGAGATCATGAGGGATTATGCTCAAAACAACGGGATCACGTATCTTGACTATTATGCATCAATGGTAGATGATAAAAAAGGGTTAACAGAGGATTACACTTATGATGGAGTTCATCCAAACAATAATGGATACACAATAATGGAATCTCTCCTCGAGATGGCTATAGCTGCAACACTTGAAAAATAATACAGTTTTTTTAAATGATATACCCTACTTTTATGCTTCACCAATGAAGAAAGTAGTTTCAATAGTAACCGTGGGTCTAATGTTCTTATCCTGCGACCTTACGAATCAGGAGGATGAAGAATCGGACGGTTCAATTCTCGGCTCTTGGGAACAAATTGAAAAAAGAGCAACTATCTCAGCTGGCTGGCTGCCGCTGGGTAATTCATTCTACATGGTTACCTTTGAATCGAATGGGACGCACACTATTCAGCAGGGGAACTTCGCCAATAGCCGCAACTGCACCGGCACGTGGCTTACCAGCGGAAACGCCCTGACCCTGACCAACAATTGCGGACAATACGGGGAAAGTAAAGAGAATCTCCATTACAGTCTTTCTGACACTATCATGACATGGACATATGATTTTTCGGAAACAGGAAAAAGATTCAAAAAGGCCGACTTGGAGCCGTCCTTTTAATATTTTATAGTTTGCCTCACTTGCCCGACGGGCCTGAAACATATAAAGGAAAAGTTTGAATGATTACTTACTATATAACAGGGAAATAGTGCTTTTCCCAGTCATTCAGTCTTGGGGTGATGATTCGGTACCATAGCGGAGGTATCAGACAAAATATCAGGGTGGTCAGGTAGCCATAGGGCATTTGTGGAGCATCCTCATAAGGATCCAATTTCCAGAATTTTACACTTGGTTTTTCATGGTGAGCTGAATGCCTGGTTAGAGAAAACAATACCATTCCGCTCATCCTCTTATTAGTATTCCAGGAATGTTCAGGTCCAATTCGTTGATCTGGTTTCCGGGCAAGGCCGTAATGTTCCATGTAATTCACAATCTCAAGGATAAATTTTGCAAAAACTGCCTGTCCCAGAAACAGTACTAGACCGAATACACCACTCGCAATAAAAAATATAACACACCAAAATGCCGACATGAAATATCCGGTTATCATCCTGTTCCTCAAGGAAATGGGACTGTATTCCTTTTTTCGAAGTCTTCTTAGCTCATGTTTCCATGCACTGATATGCCCGAGCACTGTTGATCTTATGGAAAAAGCGTATACATTTTCTCCTTTTCTGGCTGTTGCTGGATCTTCATCGGTACCAACGATTACGTGGTGACCGTATACATGTTCGATTGAAAAGTCCGGGTTACAGCTTGCTGACAGAAGCCATCTTCCTTCAAGCATTGCAATTTTGTCTTTTATTCGATGGGTAAGTTCATGACCAACGTTGGTGCCATATCCGGCAACTATAAATCCCACGCCGAGTAGAGCACCTAAATAATCAGACCATATGTTGGCATTCCTTGCTGCCAGAAAATCGTAGGAAAACCAACCTGTTAACAATTGTCCTATCCCTAATAAATCTTGGATTCCACTTCCTGATGCCCAGGCAAAACTGAGCAGCAGGAGTAGGATGAGAGGTAAGGCCAAATGCAATGGAAGCTCTATCAGCCAGGGATAGTTGTATTCCGGTTGAGAGGCATCTTCACCCAGAACTGCGTCCCCGATAATCACCACAAAAAATAATACTGCAAGGCCAAGCCACATCCAGTGACCGCCAAGCAGAACTCCAATCATCACTGTTGGTGCTAATATGGGTGTAATAAAGTATTTTAAGTATTTCATTTCAGCTTCCTTTGATTACAAGTAACAACAAAAGTGTTAATGAGTCTTTCACAATGAAATGTAAGGATTATTAGGGAAAAATTTGGTGTGTAATGAAAAATCCGCCCATGGTTTATTTTCTGTTATCTCGATAAAGGTTTGCCAAAAAAAGAAAAATTGTCCGAGTTAAGGGAAGAGCTATTTTTTGCGAAGATTCGAAGAGAGTTTCGCGCTAATTTATTACAATTATTCAGAAAGGAAATTCACAATGAAACCGACAGAACAGCTTGTTGAAGAACATGAGTCCATAACAGTTATGCTTAACATCACTACCAAGGTTTGTGACAATCTTGAATCTGGCCAGGAAGTCCCTTCAGATCATCTTGAACAGATTGTAGAATTTATTAGAGAATTTGCAGACAGATGCCATCACAGAAAGGAGGAGGATCTCCTTTTCTCCACCATGGAAGAAGTGGGCTTTTCCTTGGAAGAAGGCCCTATTGCTGTGATGCTGTCGGAACATACTGTAGGACGGGATTATGTAAAGAAAATGGCAGAAGCCGCCACATCGTACCGGGAAGGCGATCGCAAGGTAATCCCGACCTTCGTGGACAATGCCCGAGGATTTGTCTATCTGCTGAGAGATCATATCTATAAGGAAAATAACATCCTCTACCCCATGGCGGACAGTCGTCTTACTGATGAAGATCAGTCCAAACTAGAACGTGAGTTTCAAAGGGTAAATGAGGAATCTATTGGTTTGGAGAAGATCGAATACCTGCTAGGACTCAAGGATGAGCTGAAGTCAGTATACCTCCCATAGCGTTTCATCTGCTATAAAATCGATTAAACAATTATGATTAATTACATTCATTAAAAAAAGGGGAAATCTCATGAAACGAAGCATTTTGATTGTTGTGTTTTTTTCTGTCGCCACGTTTTCTTTTGCCCAAACAAAAAAAGTTACCTTTACCGCCAAGGAAGGTACATGGATGAGTGTGGATGTATCTCCTGACGGAAAAACAGTTGCCTTTGATTTATTGGGGCATATCTACCTCATGTCGGCCCAGGGCGGAGAGGCCAAGCCAATCACCGAGGGTACTTCATGGAATATGTTTCCCCGTTTCAGTCCCGATGGAAAAAAGATTTTATTGACCTCAGACCGCGGCGGTAGTGATGATTTGTGGGTGCATAATTTGGCCAGTGGAGAAATGAAAAATATATCCGATATGGAACTCCCAGTGCATCAGGGGACTTGGTCACAAGACGGCCGACATGTTTTTGGAACAGCATTGAATTTGAAGGTTCGTCATCCAGTATACATGTTTAACATGTACAGCAATAAACAGGAGATCATTCCGCCGGGGACCCGGGCACCGGTCATACATTTTGAAATGCATCCTTCCAATGGCCTCATCTATTTTGAACACGGAGATGGTGGCCTTTACAGCAGCGGCGACCGTATAAAAACGTACAACACTCATACGGGTGTGGTAGAAGTTTATATAGACAGACCGGGTGGTGCTGCGAATCCGTCTGTATCTCCAGACGGTAAAAAACTGGCCTATATACACCGTGATGACCGGCAGACCGTTTTGGTGGTTCATGACTTAAAGACACGGGAAGAGAAAGTAGTCAGCCGAAGACTGGATTTTGATCGTCAGGACAGCGGTAGCTTCTATGGATCATATCCAAACATGAGTTGGCATCCCGGTGGCAGTGAAATTTTCCTTTCATATGATGGAGGGATTCACGCCGTTGATATTCAGTCAGGCAAAGCCCGTAAGATTGAATTTGAAGTGCCGGTGGATCGTGACATAAAGAAGACGATCCGATTCAAAATGGATGTACCACAGGCTGAGGCGGTAACTCGGTCACATCGCTGGTCTCAATCAACACCTTCAGGGATTTTATTTGAGGTGCTGGGAGACCTTTACATCAAAAAAGGTTCGAAGATTACAAACCTTACTAAATCCAAAGATCATGAGACCAATCCGGTCTATGATTCCAAATCAAAACTGATCTATTACGCCTCCTGGAACGACAAGGGAATGGGGGCGGTTTATCAGATGAACTTGAATGGGAAGAAACGTAAAAAATTGACCTCGGTAAAAAGTCAGTACGGTTCTATTGCTGTATCAAATGAAGGCAATATTGCCTTTATCCGTGGAGGAGGTTCTTTGATAAACGGCAATCATCTGGAGAATCAGACTGACTATGAGCTTGTATTGATGGAAAGCGCCGCAAAAGAGACCGTTTTGACTGAAATAGAGTGGAGCGGAAACCGCTATGCCAAGCGTCCTCCTACAGTTTTCTTTGGGCAGGACGGACGTATCTACTTCTCGGAATATGTGGAGGATGTTTTAACAATCAAATCCATCACCATGGGCGGTTTGGATGAAAAGGAGATTTTCAAGTTTACCAACGCCACCCGGGCGGTTATATCGCCGGATATGCAATGGATTGCCTTCCGAGAATACCACCGCAGTTTTGTCACCCCTTTCGATCATGTTGGTAAAACAGTGACTGTCAGTGCCGCTGATGAAGAAGGATATACTCAGAGGGTGGATAGAAATGAAGACGGGGATTTCATGTCATGGTCAACTGATAGCCAAACGCTGTATTGGACTCGCGGTAAGTACCACGTTGAAAAGAAACTGAAATCCATACTCGACCAAACCGGCCAGACCGTAAAAACCAATATCTCCCTTGTTTATACGATCAACCGCCCAAGTAGTACTGTCGCCCTAAAAAATGTCCGTGTTCTAACTATGAACGAAAAAAAGGAAATTCTCGAAAATGTAACTATCCTCATTAAGGCTGATGAGATTGTAGCAGTAGGGAAAAATGTTAGCGTACCCAGTGATGCCAAGGTGTTTGAACTTGGCGGCAGAACAGTCATGCCGGGGATGTTCGATGCGCACGGTCATTACGGTAGCCCCATTTCAGCTCTCAACGTTATTGAGCAAAATCTTTACGGATTGCAAGCAAATCTGGCATACGGGGTAACAACCATGTATGATGTGTATGGCACTACCCAGAAGGATTTCTGGGTATCAGACATGCTTCAGCGTGGGGACATCACCGGGCCCAGGATCTATTCTGTAGGGGACCCAATTTTTGTTACCAAGTACAGATCAAAAATGCACCGTCCCATCGAAAGTCTGGAAGATGCTTTGGAACATGTGCAGTTCAACAAAGATCACGGTGCCCCGGCAGTGAAAGATTATTCCAACCACACGCGGTCAGCAAGGCAGCACCTGGCGGAAGCCAGCCGTCAACTGGGAATCAACATAATCAGTGAATCTTTTGGGAATCCCCAAATGAATCTTACACAGATTGTTGATGGCTTTACAGGGTTGGAGCACACCATGGGGCTTGAGCCGCTTTACGAAGATGTGATCAACCTTCTGGCCCATTCTGAAATGGGTATAACGCCAACGTTGGTGGTGGTATACAACGGGCCTTCAGGCGAGACCTATTTCCACCAGTCAGAAAGACTATGGGAGGATGAAAAGCTGCTGAATTTTTTCCGTAAGGACGAGCTCATTCGCCTTCGGCGCCCCGGTTTTTACTGGCCCGATGATCACTATGCGACACAAATGGGCAAAACATTGAAAAAACTTTATGACCGTGGCATCAAACTGCATATGGGTGCCCACGGTCAAATGATGGGTCTCGGTGCTCACTGGGAAATGGAGCTGTTTACCCACGGTGGTTTTTCCAATTATGATGCCATTGAAATTGCCACCATTAACGGATTTAGACACCATGGCCTCGATCACAAGCTTGGCTCTATTGAGCCTGGCAAACTGGCCGATATAGTCATTATGACTGAAAACCCACTGGACAATATCCGCAACAGCAGATCCATTGAATATGTTATGAAGAACGGGATTGTCTATAGTGGAAAGAACGCCGCCCAGATATTTCCCAGACAAGTCGCGGCTCAGAAGCTCTATTTCAAGCAAGGTCAATAAGGAGTATTATTTAACATCTGTTGAGACTACCTGTGAGTTTGAGCAAATACAGTTTCAAAGCGATGGGACCGGGTCTTCTCTTTGCTGCAGTATCAGTCGGAGTTTCCCACTTGGTACAATCTACTCGCGCCGGCGCAGGTTACGGATTTGCTCTTGTTTGGGTCATCTTGCTGGCGCTGATTCTCAAATACCCACTTTTTGAATTCGGCCAGAGATATGCAGTGGCTACGGGAAGTACGCTTCTTGAAGGGTATCGCCGGCAAGGGAAATGGAGCCTGGTGCTTTATCTCATTCTTACGCTGACGACTATGTTTGCTGTCCTGGCCGCTGTTACGGCGGTTACCGCAGGAATGGCCATTCAACTGACTGGATGGAAACCGTCTATTTCTTTTCTGTCACCGGTGGAACTGTGGTCATTAATTCTCATCATTATAGGTTTGCTCATACTGGGCATAGGCCGTTTCCCGCTAATGGATAAGATCGTTAAGGGTGTCATGGTGGTGCTTGCTGTCTCCACCGTTGTCGCCGTAATAAGCTTAGTGCCACATTTGTACGGGATTCGCCTTTGGGGAAAGGTGGGACTGATGGATATCGGTTTTATAGTTGCTCTCGTCGGCTGGATGCCTACAGGAATGGATGTCTCTGTCTGGCAGTCCCTCTGGACTTTGGCGCGCGAACAGGAGACCGGTCATACACCCAGTTTGGACGAAACACTCTTCGATTTCAAGGTAGGTTATATGGGCACCGCTATCCTGGCGCTGATGTTCTGTTTTTTGGGAACAGCGGTCATGTTTGACAAAGGTATTACGGTGGAAGATAGTGCGGGCGCTTTTGCCGGTCAGATCATCGAACTTTATACCTCTGCCCTTGGGTCGTGGAGCCGGCCGATAATAGTTGTCTCTGCGTTCACCACCATGCTCTCTACCATGTTGACGGTCAGTGACGGTTTCCCCAGAGCCTTGCAGATGGTAGGAAGGCGTTTCCTTACAGCGGAAGAGAAGCGTGAAGTACTGCAGGTATCGGGCAATTCATGGGACTATTGGCTCTGGCTGGCAATCTTGGCGGGGGGCGCCATGCTGATTATCGTATTCTACCTGGAAAGTCTTGCAGGCCTAGTGGATCTGGCCACAACACTTTCATTTCTTTCAGCGCCATTTCTCGGATTGCTCACCTACCGTGCTGTCACTGCCTCTTGGGTGGCGCCTGAATTCAGGCCCGGTCGTTGGCTTCAGCTACTCGCTATCATCAGCATCGCATTTCTCACCGTTTTCTCGTTTGTCTTCCTCTATTTCAGGTTTTTCTGAAATTTGAATTTTCAAGCAGATACCAAACTAACCTCCCTAAAACACGGTTTGGTCTTTAGATTATTTATTTCTTTATGTTTGGGTTCAAATCTTTTATGCGCACAAACAAGAATATTTAAATCTCATCCATATGGCAAACTGGGAAACGATAATAGTTTAACCGCATCTACAAGTCTTGCCGATTTGGATGGAGACGGTGATCTTGACGTCCTGGTCGGCAATGGACGGCACTGGGCTGAGCAAAACTATATTTTCTATAACACCGGTCATGGTTTCTTTCGTAAGGCTGTGCGATTGGGTGATGAATTAAACACTACTTATGTAGTGCCAACTGCCGATTTGGACAATGATGGTGACTTGGACGTGGTAGTGGGAAATGATCGAATAAAAAATATAGTTTTCAAGAATGATGGCACTGGAAAACTTCACTTTGATCATACTTTTGGACATTCAGCATCCAGCACACGAGGTTTATGCTTGGCTGATTTGAACAATGACAATTTTGTTGATATAGCTGTGGCTAACCGCCGAACTCAAAATTTCATCTACTTGAACAATGGGAAAGGGGAGTTTAGTTCTTCACAACCGTTCGGATTGGCTGAGGAAGCAACCATTTCTATTGTTTCGGCAGATATAAATTGGGATGGCCATCAAGATTTGATTCTGGCCAACCGCAATGCCCAAACCAATAATATATATTTTGGCCCTCTGTTTGTTGACTTTATAACATATGGTACAGGTAAGGATGAAACTCGGGACCTCGCAATCGGTGATATGAATGGAGATGGCCATCTGGATATTGTGACCGCAAATATTGGGGAAAGAAATGCGGTCTATTATGGTAATGCTAAAGGAACATTCGTAAAATTCCAGACTTTTGGCAATGAGACAGACGCAACCTATTCTATCGATTTGAGTGACCTTGATCTGGATGGTGACATTGATATTGTGGTTGGTAATGCTGGGCAAAGAAATCACTATTTTTTAAACAATGGCACGTACTTCAAGCAATATGAATTTGGCCCAGTTGAAAATGTAACCTATGGAGTAACCATAGGAGATCTTGATGGGGACAGTTACCCAGACATTATTACTGCAAACTCTGGAAGCCAGAATATTATTTACCTTAATCAACCAGCCGAAAATTGGGATAAATAGTTTTTAATTGGTCTCGTATGGATGGTTTCGTTGTTAATTTCTTGCCGATAACTTTTTTGAAATTTCATAAAATGATTTTTTAATTACAGTATGACCACTTTCCAAAAAAGACATCTTGGTCTCAGCGAAAAGGAGACTGCTGAAATGCTAGAGTCTCTTGAGATGAAGAACTGGGAACAGTTCATTGAACTGGTGGTCCCCCAGTCTATCCGGTGGCAGGATGAGTTGACGGAGCCTCAGCCGCTTTCAGAAACAGAGGTGCTGGCATCTCTGACTGAGATTGCCGAAAAAAACCGGTCGGGCAAATGCTATATTGGCCAGGGTTATAGTTCCTCCGTCACACCACCAGTGATCCGGAGAAATATTCTTGAGAATCCTGCCTGGTACACTGCCTACACGCCTTATCAGGCGGAGATTTCTCAGGGACGGTTGGAGGCACTCCTGAATTATCAGACATGTGTCAGCGACCTCACTGGCCTACCGCTGGCCAACGCCTCTCTTCTGGATGAGGCCACTGCGGCGGCAGAGGCTATGACCATGTTCCACCGGGCTCACAAGACAGGGGCCGTTTTTCTGGTGTCGGAAGATTGCCATCCCCAGACTGTGGCAGTAGTTCAAAGCCGGGCTGAACCGCAAAACGTTGAGGTAAAAGTTTTACCTCACAGTGATTTTAGTTTTGATGAAACTGTTTTCGGTGCCCTCATCCAATACCCCGGCACCTCCGGCGCTGTATTGGATTACAGTGACCTTTGTGCCTTTGCTCATGAAGCCGGCGCCTTCGTCTGTGCCGCTACGGACCTTATGGCATTGACTCTTCTGAAACCGCCAGGTGAGTTTGGTGCCGATACAGCAGTGGGGAACAGTCAGCGATTCGGCGTCCCCTTAGGTTACGGTGGACCTCATGCCGCATTCTTCGCATCTTCGGACGATTTCAAACGGCTCATGCCTGGCAGAATTATCGGCGTCACGGTGGATGCCCGGAAGAAGAGCTCCTTCCGTATGGCGCTCCAGACACGAGAGCAGCATATTCGGAGAGACAAGGCTACCTCCAACATCTGCACTGCCCAGGTACTCCTGGCTGTTATGGCGGGGATGTATGCCGTTTATCATGGCCCCGACGGTTTGAAGCAGATTGCCGAAAAGATTCATAAACGTGCCGTGCTTTTCTTTCATTCCCTGAAGGAGGCCGGAGTGGAGGTGACGGATCAATCTTTATTTGACACCGTCCGGTTTATGCCGACAAAAGGGTGGGATGAAAAGATCAAAAAGAAGGGGATTTCCGTAAGAAAATTCGACGATGGATCCGTAGCCGTCTCGGTAGATGAAACCACCACCGAACAGAACGTCCATGATCTGTTGGAATGCTTTGGAGCATCACCGGTAGGGGCAAAGCCGATTCCTCTTATCGGTGAGCTGGCCCGGGAATCGTCTTACATGGACCACCCAGTGTTTAACAGCTATCACACGGAGACTGAACTGCTAAGGTACATCCGCCATTTGGAGACCAAGGATTTTTCTCTAGCGGACGGGATGATTCCCTTGGGCTCGTGCACCATGAAACTCACCGCTGCAGCCCAAATGGAATCTCTCACCTTGCCCGGTTTCGCCGATTTGCACCCCTTTGCTTCAACGGAAGACACCCAAGGATATGTATCCCTCATGAATGATCTGAAAAGCTGGCTCTGTGCCGCTACAGGTTTTCACGATATTTCTTTTCAACCCAACTCCGGTGCCCAGGGAGAATACAGTGGTTTACTGGTGATCCGGGCTGCTCATCTGGATAACGATGATGACCAGAGAAAAGTGTGCCTCATACCCTCTTCGGCCCATGGAACCAACCCCGCCAGCGCCATTATGGCCGGAATGGATGTGGTTGTAGTGAATTGTGATAACAGTGGCAACATCGACAAAACTGACCTCACTGCCAAAGCCGGAGAGGCTGGGGAGAGGTTGGCCGCCTGCATGATCACCTACCCGTCTACCCACGGTGTATTCGAAGAAGGAATCAAGGAGATTTGTGACATCATCCACACTCACGGTGGGTTGGTCTATCTGGACGGTGCCAACATGAACGCCATGGTTGGGATCAGCCGCCCTTCCGATCTTGGCGCCGATGTGTGCCATCTGAACCTCCACAAGACATTTGCTATCCCTCATGGTGGCGGTGGACCGGGGATGGGCCCCATCGGCGTTACTAAAGAGCTGGCACCGTTCCTGCCGGGGCATCCGGTAGTAGAGTGCGGCGGAGCTAAAGCCACTGGTCCTGTCTCAGCATCACCTTACGGTAGTGCTTCCATTCTTACTATCTCCTGGGCATATATTGCCATGCTGGGTGCTGAAGGGTTGACCCGGTCCACTGAGATGGCCATCCTTAACGCCAACTACATCACCAAAGGTCTGGAAGAGCATTACCCTATTTTGTACCGGGGTGCCAACGGACTGGTAGCCCATGAATTCATCCTTGATTTAAGGCCTTTTCGCAAAAGTGCTGACATTACGGAAGAGGATGTGGCGAAGCGACTCATGGATTTCGGTTTTCACGCTCCCACCATGAGCTGGCCCGTCCCTGGTACCATGATGGTGGAACCGACGGAAAGTGAATCCAAGTCAGAGCTGGATCGGTTTGTGGAGGCCATGATCACCATCCGCCGAGAGATCAGCGACATTGAATCGGGAAAACTGGACAAAGAAGATAACCCTTTGAAAAATGCTCCTCACACGGCACAAATGGTGATGGACGACGACTGGAGCCACCCCTATTCTCGGGAGCAAGCTGCCTATCCAGTGGACGGATTGAAACAGAGAAAATTTTGGCCCGCCTGTGCAAGAGTGGACAACGCCTACGGCGACCGGAACCTTGTTTGCACCTGCCCTCCTGTGGACGCATACAAGGAGTCGTCGTAATAGGTTAGCCGGCACTGTTCTGTGGAACAGATATATTACTTTATCATCATCAGCGCTCTCGTGGGGGAATACCTGCTCTCCACTGTTAGTGCCGTTCTGAACATGAACAGTATCACCGAAGATGTTCCAGAACAGTTTCGAGATGTTTATGATAGTGAAGAATATGTCCGATCCCAGGCGTACCTGAGGGCTAAGACCCGATTTAGCCTCTTTTCAGGAACATTCAGTCTTCTCCTCATTTTGGTCGTGATTCACACCAGCCTTTTCGGCGTTTTGGACGGGTTTGTCCGGGCTCAGACCACCCAGCCCATCCTGGCGGGGCTCTTTTTCTTTGGCATCATCTTTATTATTAACGATCTCATCAATATCCCTTTTTCCCTCTATAGTATCTTTGTTATAGAAGAGGAGTTTGATTTTAACCGGACCACTCCGAAGACTTATATCATAGATAAACTGAAAGGATATCTTCTAACTGTCGTTTTGGGCAGTGCCGTCGTGGCACCCATCCTCTATTTCTTTAGTGCATTTGGAGCTAGCGGCTGGTGGATCGCTTGGATAGCAGTAGCCTTTTTTACCGTGGCCGTTCAACCTCTGTTTGTTCACGTCATCGCACCCATGTTCAACAAATTTTCACCTCTCGAAGCTGGGGAGCTTCGTTCTGCTATCGAGGCTTACGCATCAGAGGTGAACTTTCCCATCGTCCGCATAGACGTCATGGACGGCAGTCGAAGGTCAGCCCACTCTAACGCCTACTTTAGTGGTCTGGGGAAGAGCAAGCGGGTGGCCCTGTTCGACACCCTGCTGGAAAAGCACACCACAGAGGAAATTGTTTCCGTGGTGGCCCACGAAGTGGGACACTTCAAGAAAAAGCACATCATTATGGGGACAACGCTCGGTGTACTTCAGGCAGGCGTTATGCTCTTTATCTTTAACCTTATAATGAGTGATTCTGCTCTTTTCGCCGTTTTTGGCGTCAGTCAGATCTCCGTTCATGCGGGGATGATCTTTTTCGCCATGCTCTTTGCACCGGTGAACTTGTTGACGTCCATCTTTACTACCGCTCTGAGCCGCCGGAATGAGTTTCAGGCTGATGGCTACGCCCTGGAGACGACACGGAACCACGAGGCACTGGTAAGCATGCTCAAGGGTCTTGCCGCCAGCAACCTGTCCCACCTGACACCCCACCCTTTTACTGTTTTTCTCTCTTACAGCCACCCGCCCGTATTGCAACGAATTGCGGCAGTATCGCCGGAATAAGAGAGAAGTCTGTTTTACAGTTAGCCTGAAAAGGTTATACTTGTGAGAGGTAGTTCTCAATAAAACTGCAATATGACACCTTTGGCAAGATTACTGTTGATGACCAACTCTATCATTACGATGTGATAGTGGACAGACAGTCTAT
>MPMA02243254.1_pt1 | contig 16122 bp, 10 predicted proteins | sample 1617361 | NCBI WGS metagenome assembly MPMA02 (sample SAMN05944807, study PRJNA350692) | marine metagenome | biome: marine; feature: ODZ; material: water; isolation source: 180 m water sample filtered on 0.2 um supor filter | place: Pacific Ocean | collected 2012-04-08 | depth 180m m | reverse complement strand
CCGTCGATGTAAAGGGTGCGGTTGTTGTTTGCCAGGTCAGAGGTGCCCACGAAGTGGTGCCACTGGCCGTCGTTGACATTGGCTCCACCATGGATGTCACCACCGCCGCCCTGCCATGCCATGGTCTGGTTTTCGCCCCAGCGATGGAAGCGCCAGTTGCCACCCTCACCGCGGCCCACTCCAATTTGCCAGCCGGTCTGGAATTGCGCGACCTTCCCCCACCACTGCACGGTGATGGCCTGGACCTGTCCGCCATTGGTGCCGCCGTCGACGTCGGGACTGAAGGGAGCTTCGGCGTGACCTGTTCCCGGCCCGGAGCCAAGGTAAGCTCCACCGCCGAAAAGGCCGGGGCCGTAAGAGCCGGAATGACCGGAGGCGAAGGAGAGGTTGTCGTCGACAGTGTCGGCGTTGCCGTCCAGGGACCCCGCGCTGTCATCAGAGTTGTTGTCAAAGTTATAGTAGACTGTCAGGCCATCAGTCACCGCAGCATGGAGTGGCGACATCACGACTGCACAGAGAAGGGAGGCAAATAAGATGTGAATATTCATCGTAGTCTGGGTGGGTTCTGTTCTTGGATTTTGCGGTCGTGGGGCAGCCGGCTTTGAGTGGCAGAGGGAGAGACAGGGGCTACGCGACGGACCTGAGATGCTTGCAAGCCACCTATTGAGGTCAATGGGTTTCTGCGAAAGGGCAGAAAGATAATTTCGCGTGTGATCCCGTCAGGATCGGACGGGGTCCCAGACCAGGATGCTTCAATGAGGAGGAAGACGGCGGGTGGGTTTGATCATCTTGGGAGTCGAGGAGATTTGAAAATCATTAGAGCCAAACCAATCTGCACCGGGATGCCGCTTCAGTTGCCTTGGTCTGGATCGATTGTGATGATCACGCGCCGGTAGGACGTCAGGGGTGGCGCACCCCCATCTGTTGCCTCCAGGATGAAGTGGATGGTCCTGGGAGCCTTCACCCTGGGGGCGTTGATCGTTAACACCGCAGTGTCGTCGCCCTGCCATGTCAGGTTGCGGAAGTGAATGGTGAGCGGAAAGGAACCGACCTCGCGGTAGGGGTGCCAGCGGAAGGCAATTTTATCGCCATCCGGGTCGGAGGTTTTGCTGGCGTCGAGTGTTACCTTGTTGCCCGGGGCAACGGTGAGATGAATTGCTTCCCGGGTCCGGTCCCCATTCACGATGGCGAGAGGAGGATGATTGGCGGTTTCGAATTCCGATGAATTGCTCCAGTCGATGCGGGCGGCGAAGTCGTGCTGATATTCCCTGCGCCAGCGCCAGATGGTGGCGTGGTTGCTGGTGTGCCATTTGCCATCCACGCCTTTGACCTCGTCCATGGCATTGGTCCAGATGGGACGGGTTTCGGGTTCGTGGTAGTAGCGTTTGGGTGGAGCGGTGTAGAGCTCGTAGCGACCACCCCAGCCGCCCCAGTCGGGATGTTCCGGTTCATTCAGGCCGTTGGGAATGACCCAGAAGAAGGAAGGGGTGTCACCTTCCATGAGATATTTGGTGTGCGGATGCATTGCTCCGAGTGGTCCGTGGTTGTTGCGGATGTGCTGGTCGAGCCAGGGATTGTCCACGAGGGAGAAATCCGGCCCCCGGAAGCGGCCATGAAACCTGTCACCCGAGATTCCCACCCAGGTGGCGTAGTGGTAGGAGCCCCCCTGTCCCTCTTCGTGGCCGGGGCTCACGATGTAGAAGAGCCCGGGGAATCTGTTGCGCATCCAGGGGCCGGCATCGTCCTGGTCCGAGATGGTATAGACGCGAAGCTTGCTGATGAATCTGTCTGCCTCGGCCCTGGGGCGCGTCTTGCTCACCTTCCAGAGGGCCTGGGCCAGGCAATTGGCTCCGCCCCAGACCGAAACGTAGACCGGGCGGGTGTCATTCTCGTCCACCACCCTGATGATGTGCTCGGACCCGGTGGAATCGTGCCCCTCTCCCACTCCCTCCATGCCGAACCTCGGGATTCCCTCTTTGACGGTTTTCAGGAGCTCATCGGCCTCCGGCCATCCTCCGGCGTGCACCGTCAGGTTTTTGCGGACCTGTCGGTAGGCTTCGATTCGTTCCACGATCTTTCCGGGTGCGGTCCGATTGCGCAACCAGCACGAGGTGGTGGCGATGAGACCTTCGATTTCCAGTTCGTTGGTGTAACAGAGGAGCCGGACCATGGACTGTTCGTCGTCGGGTTCATTGCTGATGTCGGTGAGGACGAGGAGTCGCGGCCTGGTGAGTGCGGTCGCGGGTAAGAGCAGGGCGATAAGAAAAAGAGCGAGGGCGCGCGTCATGGGAACATCGAGAACGAGATTGCTCCGTGTTTCGAGTGGAATCGTCGCGTCCCGGTTGCGTCCCCTGGAAACCGCGTCATACTGGCACCGCTGCATGACGGAGATCGACCGTGCCATTGAGGAAGGTTCGCTCGCCCTGGTGGGAGAATTCAGCTCCCTCCGGATCGCCAACGAGTATGCCCTGGTGGTGCTGGCCATGAATCTCGATTGCTGGTTGCGCATGGAGGCGCAGGGCCCGTGTTATGCCCTCTACGCTGAGGCCCCCTTCCAGATTGCCATCGAGGAGGAGTTTCGTCTCTACACCGAGGAACAGAGCCTCCCCGCCGAGCGGAGACTGGAGATTCCGCTCTATGGATCGGGGATCGAACTCTTCCTGCTCTGGGCCATGGCCCTGGTCCTTGTCTTCATGAATCAAACCGAGACCATGGTAGAGGATTACTGCAGCTCCAGTCTTGGGATTTTTGAGCGGGGAGAATGGTACCGGCCTGTCACGTCCCTCTTCCTGCATGCAGATGGTCCCCATCTGGTCGGAAATCTCCTGATCGGGGGGATCTTCTGTGTGTTTGTCTCGCACACCCTTGGGCCGTTGCTGGGATGGATCGCGATCCTGGCCAGTGGGACTCTCGGGAACATCGTCACTTCCTGGCTGCATTACCCTGAGGCCTTCAAGTCGCTGGGGGCCTCCACCGCCACCTTCGGTGCGCTGGGCCTGCTGGTTGGCAGCAGCGCATGGCTGGCCTGGCACGCGCGCTCCATGCGCAGGCTGGGTGGGGCGGTTCTTCCAGTCATCGCCGGCGCCATTCTCCTCGGCTGGTTCGGAGCAGGCGGCGGAGATCCCACCTCGCGGGTGGACGTGCTGGCCCATGTGATGGGGTTTGCCACCGGGGCGGTCCTGGGTCTGGCGATCGCCCTGCTACGGGGGAATGCCGAGGTGGCGGAATAACGGCCGGGAAGCGCTCAGAGTCCGGCCACTTCCCAGCCCTTGCGGTATTCCCGGTGAAGGAGGTTGTCGGCGGCCTTGCTGTTGGCGAAACGGAGGGCCCTGGCATCCCACTCCAGCTTGACGCCGGGAACCCTGGAGGCCACGCAGCCCAGCAGGACCGTTTCGCAGAGCGGTCCGGCGTAGTCGAAGCTGGAGGTGGGCTTGCCCTTCCCCCTGATGGCATCAACCCATTGCTGGTAGTGGTCGGTGGTGGGGAGAACCTGGAAGTCGATGCCCTTGAAGTCCTTTTCCGGGTAGAGCCGGGGGAGCGGGCCCGTGCCATGGGGGCATACGATCACGCCTTTCTCGCCGACAAGGATGATTCCGTTGGCGGGCAGCTTTGTCCTGGCAGGCAGATCGCACTCGGCGGGATCGGGGAGGTTGCCACCATCGTGCCAGGTGACCTTGATGGTCCGGTCTGTTGTTCGATCGGTTCCGGGAAACTCGTAGTGGATGCGTTCGGCCTTGGGGAAGGTCTCCCTGGTTGGCTCCGGTCCCTCGTAGAGCACGGTATTGGGGGCGGTGAGATCGAGGGCCCAGTAAATGGGATCGATGATGTGGCAACCCATGTCCCCGAGGGCGCCGGTCCCGAAGTCATACCAGCCCCTCCACTTGAAGGGATGGTAGATGCCGGGGGCGAAGGGGCGCTCGGGGGCGACCCCGAGCCAGAGGTCCCACTGCAGTGAATCGGGCGGAGTCGCGGTCGCGGAAGGGCGCTTGATGCCCTGAGGCCAGATGGGCCGGTTCGACCAGGCATGGGCCCGTTTGACTTTTCCGATCATGCCCTTCTTCACGAGGTCGACCAGAGTGCGGTAGGTTGTTCCGCTGTGGTTCTGGTTTCCCATCTGGGTGGCCACCCCGGACCGGGCGGCGGCTTCAGTCACCTTGCGCGATTCATGAATCGTGCGGGTCAGAGGCTTCTGCGTGTAACAGCCGATTCCCTGCTGGAGGGCGGTCATGGTGACCGCCGCGTGCATGTGATCCGGAGTAGAGACGGTGATGCCATCCAGGTTTTTCTCCTTCTCCAGCATGACCCGCCAGTCGGTGTAGCGACGGGCCTTGGGCCACTTCCCGGCTGCGGAGGCGACCCCTCCGCGCTTGCGTCCCTTCGACCCCTCCACGTCGCAGAAGGCCACGATGTTACCGTGCTTGGCGGCACCGTTGGAGTCGACCCATCCCTTGCCGCCCACGCCCACTGCCGCGAGATTGGGGGTCTCGTTCGGGGAACGCTTGGCCCAGACGCTACCGGGGAGCAGGGAGGCGGCAGAGGCGGAGGAGAGGCCCCCGAGGAAGGTGCGGCGCGTCATTCTGTTCATCGAAGACGTTTTAGCGTCGTGTTCCCCGTTGGCAAGAATTGGCACTTGGACCGTATTTTGCTTTGGGAATGGAGGGGGACAGGAATATCACCCTTTCAAGTGCCATGCTGAATGAACATCCGGGAAGGGGAAACTCCAGGTGGGTCGATCCTTTCCTGGGCAATGCGGAGACCAGGTTGCCCGAACCGGAGGGAGTGGCAGCTGCCTGGTGGCGGGCCAAGCCGCCGGTCGGCAACACCCACCCTGGAGCGGTTCTCCCTTTCGGCATGGTTTCAGCCTGCGCCTACTCCGGAGCCTATGTCACCGGATACGGGCGTTATGGTGTTTCCCTGACGGGGGATTCCCCTCCGGTTGCATTCGAGCGACACGAGGCCCTCGGGATTGCACATTTTCAGCAATCTGGGACTGGTCGCATCCGGGTTTACTACAATTATCTGCTCACCACCCCACTGACCGGGGAGGGGCTGGAAGGGCTGGGAACGCGCTTTGCACTGGCAGAAGAGCGCGCCTGGCCGGGTTACTATTCCGCACGCCTTGTCGAGAGCAACGTTGCCTGCGAAGTGACTTGCACGCAGCGCGGTGCCATTCATCGCTACGAATTTCCGCAGGAGGTCACGGGGAAGGTCGCGATTGATCTTACCGCAGGAGGGCTCCTCCTTGATGGGATGAGAAGTTTTCCGCAGGGAGGACGGGTGGAAATCGTCGAGCCGTCTGTTGCCGAAGGTCACGTGTGGATGGAGGGCATCCCGATCTATTTTCGCATCGAGGTGCCCCGGGCGAGCCGGACCGGGCTCTGGGAGGAGGGAATGGTATTGCCGGGAGAGACACTCCGGGAATTTCCCAGAACCTACACCGGAGAGGAGGTGAATCCGTTCGGAGTATGGTTCGAGGCAGGGGCTGCCGGGGAGCCTCTTGAAGTCCGGATCGGGTTTTCCCTGCGAAATCCCGAGCGCTGCAGGGACGCTCTCGCACAGGCGGAGGAAATGAGTTTCTCCGCCGTGGCTGACAAGGCCATCCAACGGTGGGATGTTGTTCTGGGTAAGATTGCAGTGGAGGGCGGGACCGCCGAGTTGCGCGAGATCTTTTACTCGGCGTTTTATCACGCGACCCTGAAACCGGCTGATTTCCGTAATGAGAATCCCTTCAGCTCCCGGGACGGGCCGTTCTTTTTCGACCTCGCAACCTTGTGGGACCAGTACAAGACCCAGTTGCCCCTCCTCATGACGCTCTGGCCGGAATGGGGCGGACATTTTGTGGAGTTCCTCAGTGAAGTGGCCAATCGCGAGGGAGCCTTCCCGGTGAGTTATCTCATGGATAATGCCCCGGAGCGCTTTAACAAACAGGCCACCGGATTGTGCCATATGATCCTCGCAGATGCGCAGATGCGGGGGGTCGAGGCGGACTGGGAACGAATTCTGAGACTCCTCTGGGTGACGAGCCTGAGCAGCAAGGTGAGCAAAGGCAGGTTTGCAGAGTTTGCCCGCCATCAGGTTGTTCAACCGCTTTCACACACGCTGGACCTCGCCTGTGCCCATTTCGCGATCGCCCAGATGGCAAAGCATCTCGGCTACCAGCGCATTTACGATCAAAGCCTTCCTCTGCTGCGGGCCTGGCCCAACGCCTTCGATGAGAATACAGGATTGCTCAGGGAAGACTCGGACTATTATGAAGGGGAGAACTGGAACTACTCGTTCCGGTTTCTCCATGACATGGTGGGTCGCATCAAGTTAGCGGGTGGCGAAGAGGCCTTTCTCGATCTCCTGGACCGTTTTTTCGGGTTCCGGGAGGCGCGTCCGGGTGAGACGGTGCACCATTTTGAGGGTCTCAACAACGAGCCCGATATGGAAGCGCCCTATTTATACCACTATGTGGGGCGTCCTGACCGGACTGCCGAGGTGGTGCGCAACGTGATCCGCTACCAGTTCGCAACCGGTCGCGGCGGACTGCCGGGCAATGATGACTCGGGCGGGCTCTCCTCATGGTTGGTGTGGAGCATGATGGGGCTCTTTCCCGTTACCGGGATGCCCGTCATGTTGATTTGCAGTCCGGTCTTTCCCCGGGTTGCCCTGAAGCTGCCGGGAGGTGAGTTCGTGGTCCGAACCCGCAATCATCATGCCGATCATTATTACGTCCAGCGGGCCTGGCTGAATGGACGTGAGCTCGATCGCAGCTATCTGAAATTGAGCGAGTTTCAGGCGGAGTCGGAGCTGCTCCTGGAAATGGGAAAGGAACCTTCCCCCTGGGGCAGCGGGAGCCGTCCGCCTTCCTTTGTCTCGTGATCGTCCCGCCCTGATAGGGGGAATTTTCAGGATGGCACGCGAATTGCATGAGGTTTTGGGAACCGGAGTTGTTTATGAGCGTTTCCTTTGACCAGACGTCGTCCCGTTTCCTTCCCTTTTGCCCCGGTGACGGGGAAGAGGTTTCTCATCTCGTCCTGGTAGTCCGGGCCGATCCCATCATATGCGGTCACTCCACCGAGGCGCGCAACCTTGCGGAAGCAGCCATTGAGATGGGCCTGAAGTCGGCGCATATCGTGAGCTATCCCATTGATGTCCTGGGAAACAGCGGCCTTCCTCTGAAGCCTCTCGAGACGATCTCGCAATACTCCGATGGGATCGAGGTCTCCCGTCCGGCTCCGGTCGGTGACTACAAGGTGCTCGACGGGCGGTTGGGTTATGCCATCAGCGGAGAAATCGTGGATCTGCTTCACAGGCTCCCGGGCCGAACCATGCTCATGGACCTCTACCTGGTTCCGCATGGGCAGATGGTGATGAACGCGGTGCAGAGTTTCCGCACGTTGAACCGGATGCCGAATGTCTACACGGTTGGGGAAGCAGTGGGGTCGGACATCACCAATGTGGTCCGCAACGCCCTTGACTCCGGGCAGACGGGAACCGCTCAGGTGGTCCTGTCCAATTATCTCGACCACGATCTTCCGGTAGCAGTCAGTGAGTTTACCCGGGGAATGATCGTGGAGTCGGGAGAAGCGGTAGATGCCGCCCTCGGAACGGATTTTGCCAGTCGCCTGCGTGAGAGGGTGGAAGTCAGTTTCCCGGCCATCGATACAACCGCTTACGCCTCCATTGAGGACAACCCCGGGCGGGTGAATGACGTTCTTGGTGCACGCGGGCTGAAGCGGGACGGGTATGTGATGTTTCTTTCCCGCATCTCTCCAGCCAAGGGAGTTGACGATTTGCTTGCCGCCTATCGCCAGAGCGAACTCCATGGCTCCAAGAAACTCATTATTTGCGGGAACGGTCCCATGAAGGAGGAGATCCGGCACCTCGCGGCGGAAGAGCCTGCAATCGAGGTGCTCGATGATGTCAGCGATGAGGAGAAGGGTGCTCTCATGCATGGGTGTTATGCCTGGTGTCTTCCCAGCAAGCCACGTCCCGAGTTTGTGGAAACCTTCGGGATTGCGGTTGCCGAGAAGATGCTGGCGGGCGGACTTGGTCCGGTCATCACCACCCGGACGGGAGGAATCCCGGAAGCGACGGGAGGGCATTGCCTGGAACACGAAGCGGGGAATATCAGCGGATTGCTCGAATGTCTTAACCGGGTCGCCTTCATGCAGGACGCGGAACGGGCGGACCTCGCCAGACGGGCACGCCAGTTTGCGGTTCAGTTCGATCGGCGCAACGTGCTGAAGAGGCTCCTCGGCAAGGCGGCCACCACCCAGTCGAAGTGCATGGTCGGCCCTCTGGCGGTCTGAGGAGGGCAGGGAGCTGGCGACAGCGGGCTACCGAAGGTGGCGGAGAGGCCTCCGAGGAAAGTGTGACGCGTTAATTTGCCCGTCGATACGTTCCTGTCGTCTTGGGCCGGCCTGGCAAGAGTTGGCACCTGGATCGCATTTTGCTTCCGTTCAGGATTGGGGGGCGTAACGGAAAACCACCTGCCTGGGCGTAAGTGGCAGAAGACTTTCTTCATAGTGGGTGGCAGTTTGCCCGAAAGCACCTACGATTCCTCTCCGGAATGCGTTTTTACAGGATGCCTTCGTGGGGATTCAAGATTTTGGCCGGTGGTCTCGCAGGCTGTTTGTCCGGACCGGTGTGCAGTTCTCCTCGCATGGAGTATCTCCTCCTGGACTCCCGCATCATTGAGAGGGTGAAGAACGCGAGGCTCGTTCCCGGAGCAGCAGTCAAGGATCCGGGCAATCCGCTCTTCGTGGCGGACAGGTCCTGGGAGCCGCGCTACGACAACATGTATCCCAATGTTCTGTGGGATGAGGAGCAGGAGATCTACAAGTGTTGGTATTGTCCCTTCATTGTCGATGAACGCACGAGCAGGACAGCTCCCGGGAAGCGGAACCCGGAGATGACCGACTACATGGCGGCCAGGCCCAACAAACGTGACGAGGCCATTCTTTATGCCACATCCGGGGATGGCATTCGCTGGGAGAAACCGGAACTGGGAATCGTCGAGTTCAACGGGAGCAGGAAAAACAATATCGTGGTGCGGGGTCCTTCTGGAGCCGGGGTCTACCGGGATCCGAGGGATCCGGATCCTGCCCGGCGCTACAAGGCCTTCTATGCCGCGCAGGTGGGCTCCCTGCAACTGGTGCGCTTTTCGCCTGACGGGCTCCACTGGGGCCCCGAGATTCCCTGTCCGGAGATTGCGATTCAGAGCGATTGTCACGCCAACATGATCTGGTCGGAGCAGCGCCAGAGCTACCTTGGAATCGTGCGCCATTACGACCGGATTCCGGTGGTCGGCAATCGCAAGATTGCACGAACGGAAAGCCGGGACGGGGTGAAGTGGACGAAATCCACCCTCGTCCTGGCGGGGACACCGCAGAAGCAGGCGCACGACATGGTGATCTTCGAGGACGGCGGGGTCTACCTTGGGTTGCTGGGCGTGATGAACTTCCCTTCCATGAAATCACGCCACGGGGTGCGCCAGCATATTGAACTGGCCTGGAGCCCGGACTCGGTGACCTGGCACAGAGTTGCGGAGGGCACGCCCCTGATCGGGCACACACCAAAAGAAGAGAGGAAATACGGAACCATGCCCTACGACTGGGGAGCGCTCTTCCCCTCCGCTCCCGTGTTCCGCGGTGATCGCATCGAGATTTATTACGGCGCAAGCGACTGGTACTTCTTTGATTGGCGCAAATCAGGATTGGCGAGGGCCACCCTGCGCAAGGACGGCTGGGCGGGATATGAACCGATCGATGGCAGCGAACCCATGGCCGTGAGAACGAAGGCAGTGTCCTGGGTGGGCGGGAACCTGCGCGTCTGTGCCGACCTTGCGGAAGGTGGGTTTCTCAAGGTTGCGGTCCTCGACGAGATGAGAAAGGTCCGGGGAGAGGGAGCGCTGCGGGGCAAATCGGGCCATGTGACGGACGCGCCATTCGTTTGGGAGCAGGGATTTGATCCCGGGATTATCAGGGATCAGAAGGTTTATCTGGTCTTCGAGGCGGCAGCGGCGAAGTTCTATTCGTTTTCGTTCGGGCCAACTGAGTGAGGACCGGACGCGAAACCTTCGCGGAGATCAGTTTGGTAATCCGCATTAACCACAGATGGAACCAATAATGAACAAGATTACACGATCGATTTTGGCAGCGCTCCTTTTAGTTGGAGGCCTGCCCATTCTGAAGGCCGAAGATGAGGATGTTGAGATCTCCAGGCGGGGGGAAGCGAGGATCAAGGCCGCGGTGGAGGCAGGCAGGATCTCAAAGGAAGATGCGCAGAAGCGCCTCAGCCAGATGCGGAAGGCCGGGGGCGCGAACGAGGCGAAGGGAGACGGCCGGGGGTTCAGCGTGGAGGATTACCGCCGCGCGGAAGAGAAGATCAAGGCCGCGGTGGAGGCGGGCAGGGTTTCAAAGAAGGACGCCGAGAAGCGGCTTATTGAGATGCGCAAGGCGATTGGCGCCGACAAGGCGAAAGGAGATGGCCGGGGCATAAGGGTTGATGACTACCGCCGCGGTGAGGTCCGGATCAAGGCTGCGGTGGAGGCAGGCAGGATCTCAAAGGAAGACGCCGAGAAGCGGCTCCTTGAGATGCGCAAGGCGATCCGCAGCGAGGGCCGGGGTGACAAGAAGGAAAGCCGTGATGAGCGTGGGCTAAAGTACCGCGCGATGGAGGAGAAAATCTGGGCTGCCGTCAAGGCAGGCAAACTCTCCAAGGAGGACGCCATGAAAAAACTCGCTGGCCTGAAGAAGGAAATATGGGGTGGAGATCAAAAGAAGGACTGGGACGGTAAGAAGGGCTCTGATGCCGGGATTGAAGCGCTGAAGCGCCAGGTGGAGGCTCTCAAACGTGAGAATGAAGGGCTCCGCAGACGCTTGGAGAAAGGAAGGGGCCGCTAGATCAGTCCCCTGACTGTTGCAAACGCCCTTCAGGTTTTTTCAAGGGAGCCCGCCTTCACCGCGGGCTTCTTTTGCGTGGTGAAAGGCCCTCCGGCCGGCTCCACTTTTTCTGTTGCCGAAGCCTTGGAATTCTCCGGTGCGGGGCATTTGGAGCCACCCCTCCAGTCATCCGGAAGAGGGGCGGATGTTTGCGGAACTGATTGCTTCCTGACGCCATTAACGGAGAATAGCTCCTTCCCATTATGAAATTTTTGATTCTCTTGTGCATGGCCCTGGTGGCCAATTGCCTCGCCACGGCTGCTCCTTCCAAGCCGGCTCCGGTGGGACACCCCTCTTTCCTGAGTCCGCATTCCAAGCCCGTGGTTCTCAACCGGGACCATGTCTTCGTCGCCAATACGCCCGCCGATACCGTGGACGTGATTGACCGCAAGACGCGGAAGATCGTGCGACGCATTGCGGTCGGGATCGATCCGGCAGGGTTGGCCCTGCGCCCGGACGGGAAGGAACTGTGGGTTTCCAATCACGTCTCCGATTCCGTCAGCGTGATCGATCTGGAGAAGCGGAATCCCACATATTTTCACGTGGTGGCCACGGTGCAGGATCTCGATCCCCGGACCAGGGCGACCCGTTTCGATGAACCGGTTGGGATCGCCTTTGCGAGCAACGAGAAGGCCTACGTTGCGCTTTCTACGGAAAACAGGATCGCGGTTGTCAATACGAGGACGCGCAAGGTTGAAAAGCGGCTTAACATCACGGCCCAGGACCCGCGGGCAATCGTGGTGCGGGGGGAACGTCTCTACGTTGTTCCCTTCGAATCGAATAACAAGACCCAGCTCTCCGGGGGATACCGGATTGACGGCGAACTGGTCACCTTCAACGCGCACGAGCATTCGATTGCCAACAACAATGTGCTCTCCCTCGGGCACGTGACCGACATCGTGAAGCACCCCCGGGTGCCTGACCGCGATCTCTACGTCTTTGATACCAGGACCGACAAGCTGATCGAAACCGTCGATACCCTCGGGACGCTGCTCTACGGTCTTGCGGTGGATTCCAAGGGGCGCGTCTTCATCGCCCAGACAGATGCCCGGAACGATGCCAACGGGCGATCCGGCACCAAGAAGCACGGACTGGCGGAGCTGGAGAACAGGGCGTTCCTGAACCAGATCACCAGGGTGCTGCCCGGGGAGAAAGCGGCACCGGTGTTCTTTGATCTTGAGCCCCGGCCCCCGCAGCATCCGGACCGCGACCAGGCCCTTGCCACGCCCTACGCGATCGAAATCAGCGATGACGATTCCACCCTGGTGGCGAGTGCAGCCGGCTCGGACGTGGTTTTCACCGTTGATGCGGGGAAGGGAACGATCCTGGGGCGGGTAAAGGTGGATTCCGTGCCACGGGGCATTGCCCTTGAAACGGGACCGGGCGGAAAGCTTTCCGCCGCGTGGGTTCTCAATGCGGTGGCCAATACGGTTTCCTTGCTCGATCTCTCCAATCCCGCCAAGCCGAAGGTGCGGGGAACAATTGCCCTGAAGGATCCCACTCACCCCGCCTTCAAGCGCGGACGCATCGCCTTCAACAAGGCGGCGGCCTCCACCACCGCGACCTACTCGTGTGCCAGCTGCCATCCGGACGGCCACACCGATCAGCTCCTCTGGGTGCTTAAGACGCCCATTGTGACGGGGGGCGATCAGATCATGCCGCGTTCGACCATGCCGGTGCGCGGGCTGCGGGATACCGCCCCCTACCATTGGGACGGAATCCCCGGGGATCCCTACGGGGGCAATAACAGTGCCAATATCCGGACTCATGTTGCCCCGAACAGCGATCCCGACAAGCCCGAGAGCTCCACCCGGCACCTCATCGATGGCGGTCTCGCCAACACCATGCTGATGGTGGGAAGCAAGGAGACCAATGACGAAGGCAAGGCCGGACACCTGTCGTCCGGGGAGAGGGACGACATGGCGAAGTTCCTCCTCAACGTGACCTATCCGCCGGCCCAGCGCCGTGCTTACGACAACAAGCTCACCGAGCGGGCGGAGGAAGGCTTCAAGCAATTTCACATCGTGGGCAACCGCGAAGACCAGCGTATGAATGTCTGCGGAAACTGCCACCGCATGCCCTTCCTGGTGAGCACCAACACGCCTGGCTCGGGGATGGACGCACCCACCTGGCGCGGGGCGTATGATCGTTTTCTCATTCTGCCGCAGGGACGGCTGAACATCATCGATTTCGACTTCTACCGCCGGGTGGCGGAGCGCGGGAATTCGGAGCGCGAGATCTGGCGGTTTTCCTGGCGCTCTCGGAGTGAATTCGATCCGGTCTGGGAAATGGTGACCGAAGGAAGCACCGGCTTTTCCGGCTCCTTCGCGAGGCAACTCACCCTCAACAGGGACACGGCGCGGGAAGCCATGACCGAGAACCTGCTCGCGGCCCTGGAAACGTCGGCCCGGGAAGGTGCGATTGTCCTCCAGTGCGAAGGGGTTGTCCTCGGGGAAGGGAAGGGCCAGGGGGTGGTGCTGCAGTTTGATGCGCTCCACGAGGGCGGCAGTTACGTGATGGTGGGAGGCGAGCGCAGGGCGGTCACGCGCGAGAAACTGGTTGAAGCCACTGCCAGCGGAGCTTTCGTGGGAACAATCACCGGGCGGCATGGTGTCAATGACGACTACGACCATCCCCAGCCGGCTCTCTGGACCCGGGGTTCGCTGCAGGGGCAGAGCGGCAAGCAGCGCTTCCCCAGCCTCTACGGGGACAACCGGACGATGGTTATCGGTGCCCGGCACATTCGCGAGGGAGCCGCCGTGTTCGTGAACGGGCGGAGGGTCCCTGCCAGCATGGCCTTCCCCCGCAAGGAGCGCGTGTCGATTGAGTTGGAGACCCTTCCCAAGCCCGGGATTCATTTTCTCCAGGTGCAGAACCCGGGGGGTCTCTTCAGCAACGACTTCATCTTCTACACCGGGAAAAACGAGGAGCAGGCCCGGAACGTCCGCTCTTCCGCCGACCCCTCGGGAATGCGCGCGGATCTTGCAGAAGCGATTGAGGGCAACGACCTGGACGCGGTCAAGCGGTGGATCCGCAAGGGCGCTCCCACCAATGCCCGCCGCTTTGGAGATGGCGGGATGACGCCTCTGAGCACGGCCGTTTTCCATGGACGGATGGAGATTGCCAGGCTCCTGGTGGAGGAGCACAAGGTCAATGTCTCCCATCACAACCGGGATGGAAACACCCCGCTGCATCTTGCCGCCTTCCTGTGCCGGGAAGAGATGATCGATTTCCTGCTCAGCCACGGGGCATCCCTCACCAAGAAGAACGACCGCGAGGAGGCGGCTGTCGATACCGTTTCCGGGGAATGGAGTGACGGATTAGGTCAGTTTTACGAGGGGGTCATCGGGGGTTCCAACCTCGATCTGGACGTGAAGAAGATCGAGAAGCAGAGGCCCGTGGTGGCCAGGATGCTGCGCGAGCGGGCCTCGGAAAAGAAGTAGCGGAACAGGATCGCAGTATTTCGCCGATCGACCCCAACGCGGCATCGACGGAGGCGCTGATTTGCGGTTCAGTGGCCGGGCACAACGGAATTGTGCGCCTCCATGATGAATATGCCCTTACGCCTCTGCCTGTTTGCCTTCTTTCTGGTCCCGAGTGCCGGCGCTGATGAGACCAAACCTGTTCGGACCGGGCAGGGTGGGGGAATCTACGAGACCGTCCCGGGTTGGCCCAAGTACCCGGAAGGCAAGCAGCTCGGGGACCTGCACGGGGACCTGGCCGCCGACAGCAGGGGCAATGTCTACATCGCCACCGGGAACACCATCCAGGTGATTGGTCCGGATGGAATCTACAAGGGAGACATCCGCACCAAGGCGGGCAAGGTTTTCAAGGCCGTGCACGGGATGAAGGTACGCAAGATGGGAGGGGAAGAGTTGCTTCTTCTTGCCATGCCCCGGATCAAGCGGGTGGTTGCGGTAAAGCCCGACGGAACGGTGGTGTGGCAGATCATCGGCCCCCCCGGCGTGCCGGGGATGTACGGGAGCAGGGGGGAATACAATCCCACTGATGTCGACGTGACACCGGATGGCCGGGTCTACATCGTCGATGGGTATGGCAAGTCGCTGGTACACCTCTATGACAAGGAACGTAACTACGTGAAGAGCTTCGGGGGCAAGGGCAGGGAAGACGGCAAGTTCGACATCTGCCACAATATCCTGGTCGATACCCGTAGTGGGACGCCGACCCTGTTGATCAGCGACCGGCAGAACAACCGGCTGCAGCAGCACGACCTGGAGGGAAAATTTCTCAGGACCATCGATGCCGGGCTGGGACGCCCCTGTGCCGCTGACATTCACGGGGATCTGCTGGCGGTTGGCGAACTGGACGGCCGGGTGTCACTTTACGACAAGGACTACAAGCTGATTTCCCGCCTCGGGGATGAGCACAAGGAGCGCAGGAAGGCCAGCAACCAGGTGGCTCCCGAGCACTGGCATGCAGGGGACCTCATCGCGGTTCACGGCTGTACCTTTGACGCCAGGGGCGATCTCTATGCCCAGGAATGGAACGTGCACGGACGCGTTACCAGGTATACCAGAGTCAAGTAGCGGGTATGCCAGGGTCTCCCTCATATTGCCACAGATCAGCTCCTGGCGATCGTGATGGATCTGCCTGAGCCTCTCGGCAAGGCGGAGCGGACCGCCTCCGGGACTACCCCTCATCCTTCAGGTAGACGCACTTGTGGCGGAGGTAGTGGTTGAGGCCATGTGTCCCGTCATCGCCCCCAGACCGCGTTCCTTGAGTCCTCCGTGATCTGTGTTCCGGTGGCCACCGGGATTTCCGCGATGGTCTCCTCGGTGGCGGGGTTGATCACGGGATGGGTGCCTTCCCCATCGTCCCACTTGCCGTTCAGGGACATCCGGTAGTCGCTCATGGCAGGGATCGATAAACCAGAAATGGCAGCAAGAGGCCAGACGCCAGTTGCCTCGTCAGGTGCCGGGTTCGGCAGGGTCCTTTTTCGCCTCTCCTGCGTCCCGGAGCCTGTTGGGCGGGATCAGTTCCGCACTGAAGCGGATGGAAACCAGGTAGCCGGCTCCTTCCCGGCCGGTGCAGAGCAGGATGGAGTGCTTGTCCGGCGTATGCCAGAGATGTGAGCCGAGGAGTTTCCCCTCCTGGAGATCTTCCTGCGGGGGGTACCCGGTCGTCTGAACCGGATTGCCATGATGCTTCTTCAGGAGCGAGATCAGGCTGG
>MPMA02098042.1_pt1 | contig 16177 bp, 10 predicted proteins | sample 1617361 | NCBI WGS metagenome assembly MPMA02 (sample SAMN05944807, study PRJNA350692) | marine metagenome | biome: marine; feature: ODZ; material: water; isolation source: 180 m water sample filtered on 0.2 um supor filter | place: Pacific Ocean | collected 2012-04-08 | depth 180m m | reverse complement strand
TGATTCGACATCCAGCCGGGAATCGTCAACGCAAGCACCCAGGCCACGATCAACTCGTCGATCAACCGAAGCCCCACCGAGCGAACGAGAAACAGGCTGCCGTGAAAAAACACTACACCGGAAATCAGCATCGCCAATTTACCGGCGAGCAACGGCTCAACGCCCAGCCACAGAAACGGCACCATCAGCCAACTCAGCAGCGGCCCCCAGTAACCGTTCACCGCGAAGCCTAAATTACCGTTCGACCAATACTCGCCGACGCGCATGTAGGCTATGGCATCAGTGTTCAGCCGCGCCAAGTTGTTCAGCATCGACACCAGCATAAGCACATACGCCACCACCCAAGCCATCCGCAGCCAAAACCGCAGTTTCGGTTCGTTGACACTCTCTGTTTTTTTGGACGACAAAATGAACTAGTCGGTTTTTGTGAAGACGAACAGATTGTTCAAACCCAATTGAAATGTCTTGTGCGTGAGTAAGCTGAAGCCGGCCGACTCGAACAGCGGCGTCACTTCGCCCGGGTCAAAGCCGTGATGCTCCTCCAGCGCCGTGCCATCGGCCAAGCGGAAGAATCGCAGCACAGCCAAAATGGCATCGACCCGGGGCGACGGCACGGTCAACACCACGAAGCCGCCGACATCAACCAACCGGTGACAGGCCGTCGCCCAAGTTGGCTTGGATTCTTCAGGAACATGCTCAAGCACAGCCAACATCGTGATCACCTCGAACGATTCGCAAGCCGGCAGGTCGTCGGGGAAATTTCCTTTCACGAACTGCACGCCGGGCACGTCCTGTGGCTTGGCAAAGCGCGGATCAATACCCACGCCAATGAAATCATCGCCAGCAAGGCGGCGCATAAGTGTGCCGTCGCCGCAGCCAACGTCGAGTACTCGCCTGGCCTTGTCCAAGTGCGGAAGTGCCTTACGAATGCGCCAGTTTCGAATAACGCGATCGAACCATTTCACCCCTCGCCTCCCTTGCTCTCCAGGCCAAGCACACTGAGAAAGAAACTGCCAAGCACGATTTGAAAACCAAGAGCCAAGGCCAAAATCGATGGGATCACTTGGCGAAACACCACCGAAGGGTTGAGTTGGCCAAAGTCCTTTTCGCTCCAACCGAGCGTCGCTGACACCGACCCGCCAAAGCCAACCAGCATCAAAACTCCACCGACCGCCAATCCAGTCTCGAGTGTGATGTAGCGGGACGGTTTATTGAGCGTTGGGCTCTCGTGAAGGAGCCCCTGCTTAATGGCGAACGTCCGCGTGTATAACGCGAATAGCACCGATTGGAAACCGAGCAGCACAGCCAATGCCGAATAGGCCAGTGTGTGCACATCGAGTTTCGCTTGGCCAAGCTGCCGTGCCTCGGGCAACAGCCATCCGCCGACGCCCAGGCCAATCAGCATGAGCAAAAGGCCCGGATACAGAAACAGCCAGCGCGGACTGAACAGCAGCATGAACCGCAGGTTTCGCCAGCCATCACGCCAACTTCGCAAGTGTGGCGGCCGACTGCGACCATCCGGTGATAGCGTTGTTGGCACCTCGGCGATTCGCAAGCCAAGCAACGTCGACTTGACGACCATCTCGCCGGCAAACTCCATGCCGGTCGTCTGCAATTTCATTCGGTCGTACGCCGCACGACTGAACCCGCGCAGCCCACAGTGAAAATCACCGGCCGGGCAGCGGAAAAACAGCCGCCCCAGGCCGCTGAGCACCGGGTTGCCTAGGTAGCGGTGCAGCGGCGGCATGGCCCCGGGCGCGATGCCGCCTCGGAAACGGTTGCCCATGACGAGGTCGCTGCCGTCGCGCAACCGTTCGATGAACGGCATGAGCGCAGAGAAGTCGTAGCTGTCGTCGGCGTCCCCCATGATCACGAAACGCCCGCGGGCCGCCGCGATACCGCCCATGAGCGCGCTACCGTAGCCCTTGGCCTCGACCGGCACAACGCGTGCGCCATCGGCCTCGGCGATGGCCCGCGAGCCATCGGTGCTGCCGTTGTCGGCGACGATGATCTCGCCGGAAACGCCGTTTTCGGCGAGGCAGCGGGTGGCTTTTTGAATGCAGACAGCAAGCGTCTCGGCCTCGTTGAGGCATGGCATCACCACGCTGACTTCGGGTAGGTCGCTGGTCGGTTGCCCGGGCATAAGTCGCGCTTGCAAGCGCTTGGCCGAAGATGCCCGAAAGCCGGCGGCGCGACAACCGGCGATTGCGGGTGAGTTTTTGAGACCAGTCTCATTGACTTGGCGGTGCAATTGGGCGACAGTCTCGGCCGTGCGGACGGAAGCGAGAGAGGCAGCGAAGAGGAAATTCATCGATTTTCTTGAGAAAAAGAAACTTCGCAACACCGACCAGAGGCGAGTCATCATCGACACGGTGTTCGATACTGATGAGCATTTCACCGCCGAGCAACTGCTCGATTGGGCGCGCGAAAAGGATCGCTCCGTTTCCCGCGCCACGGTTTACCGCACGCTGCTTCTGCTCACTGAGAGCGACCTTCTGCATGAGATGGACTTTGGGAAGCCGTACAAGTTTTACGATCCCAACTACTCCGACCACCCCAACCATCACCACCTCATTTGCGAGGACTGCGAAAAGATCGTGGAGTTCGACAGCGAACAGATCAAAACGATCGAGGAGGAGATCGGTCAAAAATTGGGCTTCACCGTGAAATCGCAAAAGCTCCAGCTCTCCGCCACCTGCGACTCCCTGAAAAGAAGCGGAACATGCGATGGCATAAGCTGCCATTGAGAGTGCGCCTCAGTACGAACGCAACTGTAAACGGTGATCCACCCTGCCCTGCTGGTGATGTTCCAGCGTCGGCAACCCGGCAAGCGTCGGCGACTCGGTCTCGGTAAGAATGACCCCGGCCTGTTGTTGCAACTCCGCCCAGCGCGCCCAGTCCAGCTCAGGTGAGTGCTTGATCTGCCGCAGCAGACTGCGCCACTCGATCACCGCGCGATCGATGTCGCCCGCACCCAGCATAGGAGTCACCCAACTGGCCTTGTCGGCGGGGTCGGCGTGCATCGCCGCCACGAACTGGCCGGCGCCGGCGCCGTAACGCACCGGCAAGCCGGCGTCGAGATAGCCCGGCACCGTCACGTCGCCGTAACGCTCGCGGCAGGCGATCGGGATGCGCCCCTCCCAGCGATTCTCCTCGCTGCCAAAACGGTGCCCGGCATCTAGGTTGGCCAACTCGTACACCAACTCGCCGATCGGCAGCGACTCGTCCTCCAGCGCCGCCGCAACGCCCAGACCGTAGCTCTGTGAAAAAAAACTGACGATCCGACCGCGTCGGGTCGGGTGGCCGTTTTCATCAACCAGCTTGAGCCGTTTCCACAGCAGCGCCACACCGGTGGCCGGCCTGAGTTCGCGGCACTCGCTGTACAACTCGCAACCGGCGCAGGTCGGGTTGGCCACCTGCCGCTCCTCCGGCCGCCACAACGCCACGCCGTGCGAATCGACATGGGCCGGAACCGCAAGCTGCCCCAAGCGCAACTGAACAAGCAGCCGGTTGCCCTCCCGCCGGAATTGCTCTACCGGCGTCAGGTTTGCCGCCAGTTTTTCCTCGAGGAGCGGCTGGATTTTTTTTTGCCAAAGCTTCAGCGGCACCACGCGCAGGCGCCAGCCTGTCAGGCGCCGCACCCACTTGGCCAGATCGAGGCGTTCATTGTTGAGCCGATCCGCCACCTTCTGCTCCCGGCCATACGCCTGAACACTTGCGAGCAGCACCAACTCGCCGGCGCCGGTCCGCCGCAGCACCTCCGGCTCCAGCAACGCCGGCTGAAGCACCGGCGCTTGGCCAAGCAGCAAGCGCTCGTCCGCCGCCTCGTCGCCGCTTGGTTTTTTTGGGACGAACACTTCACTGAGCGGCACCGGCTTGGCCTTGGGCCACGGCTCCCAGCCGCCCTGGCTGTTGAGCATCTCGCGGACTCGGCGGCGGGCTTTCCGGGCGCGCTCAGAGTCGGTGCCCAGGCCGCACGGCGCGTCCGGATGCTTCATTGCGAACTCCATGCCGAGCAGAATCGGCTGGGTGCTGAACAGCCGCTGCTGCACACGCACCGCCTCGGCATACGGGTCGAGTCCCTGCTCCGCCACGCCGTGCATCAGGCCCAGGAGAGACGCCCAGTCCACGAGGCCGTTGCGGGAGAGAAGACAGGGATGGCCGTCGCGGATGCGAATCTCGTTTCGCGAAACCAGGCCGTAACCAACCTCGTCGATGCCACGCCGGCCCGCACGCCCGAACATCTGGTGAATCTCATCCGCCCGGATTGGCACTTCCAAGTGATCGCGCCGGTAGGAGTCGGCAGCCAAGGTGACGCTGCGCAGGGAAAAATTGATGCCGGCCGCCAGGCCCATCGTCGCCACGACGACCCGCAGCTGGCCGGCCTTGGCCAAGGGCTCGACCACGCCGGCACGTGCGCCGTAGCTTAACCCGCTATGGTGATACGCCACCCGCGCCTGCAGCATCCGGGTCAAGCGATCGCCGACGAGTTCCCTCTGCTCGGCGCTCAACTGGAGCGGGTTCGGATTCGGCAGGTTACGGGCAATGTCGGCGGCGAGCGCCTCAGCGGCGCGGCGGCGTGGTGCAAAAACCAAAATCGGCCCAAGCCCCTCGGCCAGCGCCTTGGCGGCGAACCTCGGCCAATAGCCGCGAATCTCTGACGGGACATTGTAATTGAGCATGCCGGCGTACACCTCCTCGAGCGGCACCGGCCGCTCATCGTGCCACACCCACTCCGCGTCACGACCCAAGCGCTGCAGCCAGGCGACGAGGTGCCTTGGGTTGGCCACGCTGCCGCTGAGCAGCAACAACTGCGTCCGGGGCGGCGCCATGGCAATGGCCAACTCGTAGTTGAGACCGCGGTCGGGGTCGCCGAGCATCTGGTACTCGTCGATCACCAGCAATCTTGGGCCGTCGCCGGTGATGAGGCGGTTCTTCTGCGTCTCAAGCGTGGCAACAATGACCGGCGCCTCGAGGTTCTCCGACAGGTCGCCGGTGGCGATACCGACGTTCCAGCCCCGCGCCCGCCACTCGGCAAGCTTGTCATTGGCCAGGGCACGGGTCGGCACAGTGTAAATCGCCTGGCCCGGGTTGCGGCCCTCGTTGGACCACAACTCGAAAATGAAAGTTTTGCCGGCGCCGGTCGCCGCATGAACGATGACATCCCGGCCGGCCCGCAGATGCTGCACCGCCTCCTGCTGCCACAAGTCCGGCACGACGACCTGGTCGAGAGCGGAAAAACGATCCAGTTGCGCCCCAAACTCCCGCATGAGGCAGGATTAGCAAATAATGGAAAAAAAACGAGTAAATGGGCCAGAAACAGGAAACATTCCGCACCGACTGCCGGTTGGCATACGCGTTGCTTTGTTGAGCTTGAGTTTGTGCATTATTGCGCAAATTTCCATTGTTCTTTGCTATTTGCTTCAGTGTTGCGGTGAATTTGATCTGCACGAGGATCAGATTCCAACCGTAGTTTGAACATCTCCGCATGAAACTCTGGACATATTTGCGGTTTGCGGGGCCTCCGGCCCGGGCCAACCGCGATCCATTGGTCGGCCTCCCTGTTAGGTTAATGACAAGTCCATAACCTAAGCTGCACACAAAGGGCCATCACACAGATGCCCCAACCCCTTGGGAGGTCGACCTTTCCAATTTCACCCACTGAAAAAAAGCAATGGGGCAGCGCCAAAACGCTGCCCCACGCTGCACGAGGATCGGGTCACTACCCTTCCACAAGGGAAAGAGGACCCTCTGCCCCAATTCTGTTAACCAATGAGCTGGAGAGCCATTGAAGGAAGCATGTTGGCCTGCGCCAACATTGCCGTGCCACTTTGAACCAGGATGTTGAATCTGGCGAATTCGGTGGTTTCGTTCGCCACATTAATATCCTTAATCCGACTGTTGGCAGCTGACATGTTCTCATTCAGGATGGTCACCTGATCGTCGGTCATGTTCAACCGACTGAGGTTCGCACCCACATTGGCCCGCATATCGGCCAAGTTCTGGATGGCGGTCTGGATGTTGCTCAACGCGTTTGCCGCACTCGTCGTGGTCGTGATCGCCGAGCTAACCCCCATGTAGATGTTTGCCAAGCCAGTCGTCACGGTGGCCGATGTCATGTCCACCGCATTCATTCCGAATGTGGAGGCATCACTATCAATGGTCACATTATTACTGGTGCTTCCAAACAACGTCACACTGTTGAAACTCTTTGTCCCGATGTCGCTGATGTAGTTCTGCAACTGGGTGAATTCAACGCTGTAGTTTGAGCGATCCGTGTTGGTTTTTGTGATGTCCTGCGAGAGCACGGACAACTCACTCATGCGATCCAGCGAGGCCTGCACTTTCTGCAGGAAGCCGTCCTGCGTTTGTACAAAGGAAACGGCGTTTCCTAAGTTGGATTTGACAGCGTGGTTTCGGTTTATCTGCGCTTCGAAGCGCATACTTTGAGCCAAACCGGCGGCGTCATCCTCCGGGGATACAATCTTTGTACCGGAAGATAAACGAGCCAGGGATTTGCTGAGTTCTGAAGTGGACCATGATAGGCTTCGCGCCGAAGCCATGGCCGCTATGTTGGTATTGATAACCATAAGACAATTCCTTTCGTCTTGGATAGGTTAGACGATGACATCCGTGTCATCGGGCATGGTTTTAGATCGGCCATGCCAGACCGTTGGAGGAATCGTTCCTCACGCAACTGCATGAAGAATCGGCATTTCATCCAATCTCTTTAGGATTTTTTTGAGAAAGCGAAAAAAAGCAGAAGTGGCGGGAACTCGTCAATTGTTCAAAGGCTGAGAACTGCGCAAATAGGCCATTAAATCGCGGATTTGCACCTCATTATAGCCGGCCAGCAACCTGCCAGGCATCAACGATACGCCCTGCGCCTTCAACTCCCGGATCTCCCCGCGCGCGAAAGTCACGTCCTGCCCGTCGAGCTCGCGCAGCACCACCGAGCGGTTGTCCTGCTCGATGAGGAACCCGCTGGCCAAGCGACCGTCTTTCGTCGATAGCAGGAAATTCTCGTACCCCTCCCGTATCTCCGCACCAGGGTTGATGATGCTCAGCAGCATCGCGTCCAGATCTTCCCGCTGATACGCCGTCAGGTCGGGGCCAATCTGTCCGCCCTGCTCAAACAGCCTGTGACACGCCCCGCAGCTTGCGACGTACAGTTTTTTTCCCTCATACGGGTTGCCCGGCTTGGCCATGACGACCCTGGCCAATCGCTGGATTTCCTTCTCCAGCTTGGCAGCGTCCGTCGTCGCACCGGCGAAGTGCTTGGCCAGCAATTGACCAACGCGCTCGTCTCCTTGCGAACGCAGCAGGCTGACCACCTCCGCCGAGACCAGGCTGGCCGCCAGCCCGCCGGCATCGATCGCCCGCAGCAGCTCGAGCGCCCAATCCACCCGGCCGGCCACCAGCATCCCGGCGGCCTTGCGCAGGCCGTCAGGCAACCCGCCGTACACGGCCAGCACCGCCTCCGGGATGCGCGCATCGTTGTACGGCTTGAGCGCGCCCAACGCGGCTTGCTTCAGGTCGGCGACCGGCTCGCTCTTCACGATACCGAGCAGCACCGGGATCGCCTTCGCGTTCGGGGCTTCGCCGAGAATCTCGGTGTATTGCAGGCGCACGAGCTTGTCGGCTTTCGCATCGGCGATGACCCGCAACGCTTCATCGACCGACTTGGCCTCGCCGCGCCGCAGGCCAAGCGCAAACGAGCCGCCGCCGTGCCGCTCCATCGCTACCATCAACCGCTCCGGCAACGCCGCCATCGACCGCCCTTTGTACGCCTGCTCGAAGCCGGCCATCAGGATCTTCGCCGACTCGGCGTTGGGCGCCATTTCAAACAGCTGGGCGGAGGCCAGCAAATCCGGGCGCGAACCGGCTTTGGTGAAGCGCTGCATGAGTCGGCTCAAGATATGCTCGCGAGCGAGCGATGTCTGCCAAAGTGCCTCATCAGTGAACAACTCCAGCACTTCGCCCGGATGCGCGGCGACCTTGGACTCAAGCGCCCACCAGACCATCAGCGGCTGATAAATGTCGCCTGCGTCCGAGTCGTGCGCTAGCAGGGCGTGGACGATTGGTAGTGCCTGGCCGACCGGTAGTCGCTTGGCCGTGGCGGCCAGTTGCCCGCGCACCTCGACGTGTGGCTCACGCTTGGCCAAGCCGGCCAGCGCCGCGGCCGCGGACTCCGATACGAGCCGGTCGTCGCCGAGCAAACGAACGGTCCACGTGCGAACGTGCGGGTTGACATGCAGAAGCGTGTCCGCGGCAAATTCCGGGTTGAACCCGCCGCACAAATTGACCGCCCAAAACGCCTCGAGCGCCGCTTGGCCAAGCTCGTCGCGCAACATGGCTTTCAGCAACGGCAGAGCGGTGGCGTCCCGGCGATCGGCCAGCAGCCGCAGCGCGGTTTGCCGGTGCCACTTGTCGGCATGCCTCAGCAGCCCGACCAGCTCGGGCGTGGTCCGCTTGGCCAGGTTGAATGGCTGCATCGGCTTACTGCCCTTGGCCCACAGCCGGTAGACGCGGCCGGTTTCGACGGAGATTTTCCCCTCGTAATGGCGGCGGTGTGTGATGTGTTCGTCGTAATAATCACACACGTAAACCGCGCCGTCCGGCCCGGTCTTGATGTCTACCGGGCGAAACCATTTGTCGCTGGACTGAATCGGATGCCCTGTGTCGAGCGTCTTGAACGACGAACCGATAGGGGTGCGGTCGCTCATCACCACACGACCCTGCATCGGCTCCACGCCGAAGAGTTTGCCGAGATATTTTTCCGGCAAACCAAGGCCCTCGTACACAATAAAGTTGTGCGTGAAGCGCGGCACCTTGTTGTGCGGCATCCCGTTAAAATACCCAAACGCATACGGGTTGCTCAGCGGCCCGTGCTTGGTGAAGCCCTTGCGTAGGTAGCCGCCCTGCACATAGTGGTACCCCCGTGTGTCGCCACCGTTATGCCCGGAAAAAACGCGCCCCTGCGCGTCGAACTCGACGCCGAACGTGTTGCCGCCACCCTCCGCAAAAAACTCATAACGGCGCGTCTCCGGATGATAACGCCAGATTCCCTGACCCATCGACCGGACCACGTTTCCTTCAAGACCGGGCCGCCGCACCTTCGCCGACACCGTGCTGCCCTGCGCCGCGTAGAGCCATCCGTCCGGCCCCCAGCGCAGGCTGTTCACTACCGAGTGCGTATCCTCCAACCCGAAGCCGGCGAGATGCACCACCGGATCGCCGTCCGGGATGTCGTCGCGGTTTTTATCCGGGTAAAACAGCAGGTACGGCGGGTTGAGCACCCACACGCCGCCGCGCCCATGAGCGAGTGAGGTCACGATGTTCAGTCCGTCGAGAAACGTCTTGTGCCGATCGTACGCCCCATCGCCGTCAGTGTCCTCGTGGATGGTGATCTTGTCCCGGCCGCGAACATGATGGGGCGGCGCAGCCGGCACCGAGTCGTAAATCACGCGCCAGTAGTCGTCGCGGCTGGTCATCTTCAGCCCGGCCGGGTTCGGGTACTGCCGATACTGCACCAGCCACAACCGGCCACGCTCGTCAAAGTTGACGAACAAAGGCTGCTCCACCAACGGTTCGGCCAGCACCTGGTCGATTTCAAGATCGTCAAAAACCTCGAACTTCCCAAGTGACTCTCGGGGTGACAATGGCCCCGCCTGCGCTTGGCCAAGCGCGAGCAGGCAGGTGAAAAGCAACGCAAGTTTTTTCATCTGAAAACTGGTAGGACACACGGATCGTAACGGCCCGCCCTGCCCGCGTAAAGCCGGCGGACTTCAGTTTGCCTCCTTGCGGTACACCTCAGCGAGGAGGGTGATCGGATGGGAGACCTGGATATCCGACTGGCACTTGGCCAAGCCGTTGGTGATGTGCAGCGAGCAACCGGGGTTGCCCATCACCACGACCTCCGCACCGGTGGAGAGGATGTGAGCGACCTTGCGCTCGACTAACTTGTTTGCCATCTCCGGTTGAGTGATATTGTAAATGCCGGCGCTACCACAACACCACGTACTCTCCGGCAATTCGGTCAGTTCCAGTCCCGGGATCGCCTTGAGGATCTGCCTCGGTTGCGCAGTGATCTTTTGGCCATGGCAAAGGTGGCAGGCTTCGTGGTAGGTGACCTTTTGCGCTTGGCCAAGTGCGGTTCCACTTGGCTCACGCACGCCAATCTCTACCAACCACTCGTGGATATCTTTCAGCTTAGCGTCCCACTCCCTGGCCAAGTCGGCGTATTTTTCGTCCTCCTTCAGCAGGCCGTGGTAATGCTTGAGGTGCGAACCACAGCCGGCGGCGTTGCTGATGATGGCATCAAACTCACTCGGTGGAAACAGGTCGATCATCCCACGCGCCTGCTGCTGGGCCATGGTCCATTCGCCGTTGTGCGCGTGCAGCGAACCGCAGCAACCCTGGTTGCGCGGCGTGTAAACATCGCAGCCGTTCTCGGTCAGCACCTCAACGGTGTCGCGGTTCACATCGCTAAAAATCAGGTCCTGCGCACAACCGGTGAGCATGGCGACACGATAACGCTTCTCGCTCCTTGCCGGCGTCTCGAGCCGGATGAGTTCGTCGGAAAACCTGGGCTGAATCTCCGGCGTCATCGCCTCTAGTTCGCCCAGGCGCCGGGGCAAAAGCTTGAGCACGCGGCTGCCGCGAACGATCGACTTGAGACCAAGCGAAGTGTACAGGCGGATCAACCGGCCCAGCAGCTTGAGGCGAGTGTGCTTGGTGAACAGCCACTTGAGCGTGACGCGCCGAACCAGCCTGCGCCAGGAGGAGACGATGACCTTCTTTTCCTCGACCTCGGCACGGGCATGCTCGAACAGCTCAGCGTAGTTCACGCCGGCCGGGCAGGCCGTCATGCAGGCGAGACAGCCAAGGCAGTAGTACATTTCGTCGGCGAAAGCCCTTGTGGCTTCGAGTTCACCATCGGCGATGGAACGCATGAGCGCGATACGGCCGCGCGGGCTGTTTCGCTCCAGCTTGGTCTCGTTGTAGGTCGGGCAGGTAGGCAGGCACATGCCGCAGTGCATGCATTGCTGCACGACCGAGTAGTCGAGATCCTTCAAATGCGAAAATGGGGCGTCGGCAGTTAGCGCGGCGGGCGGCATCGGCGTGGCAGCGTACCGCGCTTGACCAAGCGGAGTCGAGCGAGAGCGATGGGTTGTACGCCGGGCGGATTTGTGGCTTCATCGCGCTTCAAATCGTTTCACGAGACTTGTTGAACATGAAATCGTACTGGATCAAACCGACCCTGACCGCTCTCGCAGCCTTGTCGCTGACGACGAATCTTTCCGCGCAACGCCACGGCCCGGCCGCCGCTGCCGAGCAGGCCAAAATGCTGATTCCCCACTCCGGGCTGCAGGCCACGCTGTTTGCCTCCGAACCGTTGCTGGTAAATCCAGCCAACATGGACATCGATGCCGAGGGCCGCGTGTGGGTTACTGAAGGCGTCAACTACCGGTTGTTTAAACCATGGGGCAAGATCCAGCCGGAGGGCGACCGCATTCGCATCCTTGAGGATAACGATGGTGACGGCAAGGCAGACACAGCCAAGACGTTTTATCAGGGCAATGATGTGAACGCCGCGCTGGGCATCGCTGTGTTGGGCACCAAGGTGATCGTTTCCTGCTCACCCAAGGTGTTACTATTCACAGACGAGAACGGGGACGATAAGGCCGACGGCCCACCGAAGGTGCTGTTCAACGGTATCGGCGGTGTCGATCACGACCATGGCGCGCACGCGTTTGTATTTGGGCCAGACGGCAAGTTGTATTTCAACGTCGGTAATAGTGGCGGGCAGTTGAAGACGCCGGATGGCAAAAAATTCATCGTCGACAAGGCCGGCAACGAGGTGAACGGCCGCGGCAAGCCGTACCGTCATGGGTTGGTGTTCCGCTGCAACCTCGACGGCTCCGAGGTGGAGACGCTTGGTTTCAATTTCCGCAATAACTTCGAGGTAACAGTCGACTCATTCGGCACACTTTGGCAGTCGGACAACGATGATGACGGCAACCGCGGCGTGCGCATCAATTACGTGATGGAGTTTGGCAACTACGGCTACACTGACGAGTTGACCGGACGCGGCTGGGGCACCAAGCGCACCCATTGGGAGAAGGACATTCCCTCGCGACACTGGCATCAAAACGATCCCGGCGTGATGCCCAACCTGCTGCAGACCGGCCAGGGTTCACCGACCGGCATCACCCTTTATGAGGGCGACCTGCTGCCGGAAGTTTTCCGCGGTCAAATGATGCATTGCGATGCCGGTCCTCGTGTGGTCCGTGCGTATCCGGTTCAAAGAAGTGGCGCCGGCTACAAGGCCAAGATCGTCAACATGCTGCAAAGCGAGGATCCGTGGTACCGCCCGTCGGATGTCTGCACAGCTCCGGACGGATCGGTGTTCGTCTCGGACTGGCACGATGGCCACGTCGGCGGCCACCACATGACCGACCACAAACCGGGCCAAATGACCGGCCGCATCTACCGTCTCACGCCCAAGGGCGGCGATAGCCGTTACGCTCTGCCGCAAAAGCGTACCGCATTCAGCATGTTGTCCTCGCCAAACATGGCTTCACGCTACATTGCCTGGCAGCAATTGAACAAAGTCGGCGCAAAGGCAGAAGGCACATTGGACAAACTTTGGAGGGGCAATAACCAACGCCTGCGCGCCCGCGCACTGCACCTGCTCGCCCGCATCAAGGGTTTGGAGAAAAAATACATCAGCGCAGCGCTCAAGGATGCCAATCCCGACATTCGGATCACAGGCCTACGCATCGCCCGCGAGCGCGGTTTAGACGTGATTCCGTTGGTGAAGCAACTGGTCACCGACAAAGACTCTGCTGTCCGCCGCGAATGCGCAATCGCCCTTCGCCACAACGACTCCCCGGATGCCCCGACGCTCTGGGCCAAACTCGCCCAACAGCACGATGGCGCGGATCGCTGGTATCTCGAGGCGCTTGGCCTCGCACTGGATCGTCAGCAGAACAAGTTCTTTGGCGCCTGGCTCGAAGCGGTCGGAAGTAACTGGGACACCAAGGCCGGACGTGACATCGTCTGGCGTTCGCGATCCAAAAAGACCCCCGACCTGTTGGTCAAGATTCTCCTCGATAAAAAGACAACAGAGGATGAGAAGCCGCGCTACATCCGTGCACTCGACTTCCAGTCAGGTCCGGAGAAAGACGCCGCTCTGATCAAGCTACTCGGCGCAGGGAGTTGATCACTCCCATGCCTCAGAAGCGGCTTTCAGCAAAGACTCGATAAACGGCAAATCCGCCGCCGTGGTGGCCTTGGGGTTGGGCTGATCGCACTCGACCAGTTTCACCGCTTGGCCAATCGCCTCGCAGGCGGCGGTGTCGTCAGTAATCGACAGACCCTCATCGCGCACCTTGGCCAAGGCGGCGAGGATCACTTCCCGCCGAAACGCCTGCGGCGTCTGAACAGCCCACAAGTTTTCGCGGTCCACTGTTTCAACAACCTGCGCTAGGCCATCCCCGCGCTTGAGCGTGTCGCTCACCCGCTTGGCCAAGACGGCTGCGCCCATTTCGCGTGCTGCAACCAAGACGGACTGAATCGCGGCCAACGACGTGCAAGGCCGCGCGCCATCCTGTATCGCCACTATCTCGGATTCGGCAGTGGTGGCGCTGATGCCGTTCCAGACGGATTCCTGCCGTTCCGCGCCACCGGCGACAAGCCACCACGGTTTCCGCGCATTGATGCGCTTGGCCAAGTTCTCGAACAGCGGTTTTGCTTCGTCGCGAATGACAACGATGACTTCATCGGCTTCGGGAAGTTGATCAAAACACCGCCAAGTATGACCAACCAGCGGTAGGCCGGCGACCTCGAGGAACAGCTTGTCGCCATGTCCCATCCGTGTGCCCCGACCAGCTGCAACAATGACGGTGGAAACTCCTGGCATGGATCAGCCAACGATATCGCGCACAACGACACCACTGACACCAGTCAAACGCATATCGAGGCCGTCGAAAAAGTATGTTATTTTTTCGTGATCCATTCCAAGCAAATGCAGCATGGTCGCGTGCATATCGTGGATCTCCAATTTGTTCTCCACCGCGTGGTAGCCAAACTCGTCGGTCGCACCATAAGTGACACCGGGCTTGACACCGCCCCCGGCCATCCAGATCGTGAAACCATACGGATTGTGATCGCGACCGTCGCTGCCCTGCGCGAAGGGCGTCCGGCCAAACTCGCCCGACCAGACCACGAGAGTCTCATCCAGCAAGCCGCGAGCCCTGAGGTCGCGTAGCAACCCGGCGATCGGCTGGTCGATGGCCCGGGCATTGTCGCCGTGGTTTTTGGTAAGGCCCCCGTGTGCATCCCACCGGTCGTTGCCGCTGATGCGAGGGCAGGTCAACTCGATGAATCGCACCCCCTTCTCCACCAACCGACGGGCCATCAGGCACTGCAGGCCGAACGTGCGCGTGTGCTCGTACTTGGCCTCGAGTCCGTAAAGCCTGCGAGTCGCCCCAGTCTCGTCCTTGATGTCGATCAACTCCGGTACGGCAGCCTGCATACGGTACGCCATTTCGTAGTTGGCGATCGCTGACTCGAGTTCATCGACATGGCCCAGCCGGTCGAGCACACCCTGATCAAGCTTGGCTAGCAGATCCAGCTTGGCCTGCTGCACGCCGGGCCGGCTTTCGCGCGGGCGGATGTCGGCCAGCGGTTCCTTGCCGGTCTTGAACACTGTCGCCTGGTGGCTTGCAGGCAGGAAGCCGTTCCCAAAATTATCCCAGCCTCCAGAAGGCACGAGACCACCGTTGAGCACCACGAAACCGGGTAGATCTGTTGCCTGTGTGCCCAGTCCGTAGCTCATCCATGCTCCCATGCTCGGACGCCCCTGCACACCGTTGCCTGTGTGCAGGAAAAAGTTCGCGCTGTTGTGCTCGGAGAATTTCGAGGTCATCGAACGCACAACGCACAACTCGTCCGCCATCGCACCTACATGGGGGAAAATATCGCTGACAGTAAGGCCGCACTGGCCGTATCGCTTAAACGCCCACGGTGACTTGAACGTCGTGCCGATATTGTCGAACTGCGTCGGGCTAATCTTTGCGGCGAACGGCTTGCCATGTTCGCGATCGAGCAGCGGCTTCGGATCAAACGAGTCGACCTGCGACACCCCGCCATCCATGTAGAGGAAAATGGCGCTCCTAGCCCTTGACACGTGGTGCGGCTTGCGCGGCGCAAACGGCGACTTCGACTTGCCGTAGGCTGGGTCGGCCAAGAGGCTGCTTAACGCCACGGCACCAAAGCCACTGGCGCATCGCCCCAACATTTCCCGCCGGCTGAGCGGTCGCTGAAGATGGTTCTGACAACCGTTGTTAAACCGCTTCATGGACTAGAGTGCACAGTGAACAATCGACGCCGTAGTCCGCTCCAGCCGAAAAATGAGAATCTGAGGCTAGAAACTCCATGTCAGTTGACAAAAACAAACTCCTTCACGTTAAAGAGGGTATGACAAAGGTCAGTGAGCGGTTGCCTGAGAGAATCGCCGCCATTTGCGCTGCTCTGCTGCTCGATGAACTCCACAGCCACGCCGTACTCCCACGGCTCCGGCTCACGCCCGAACGCCTGCTGATATGCGAGGCTCACTAGTTTGCCGACGCCGGCACTGGCGATGCCGGACTTGAGCAGCCTGTCAGCCCACAGGGCAGCCTGTTGATGTACGAACTCGTTGTTGAGCATGATGAGCGGCTGGGCCGGAGAGTTCGATACCACGCGCCTGCCTATCGTGGTAAACGGCGTTGGCTTGTCGAATGCCGTTAGCATCGGCTCAAGATGATTGCGACGCACCTCGACATAAATGCTGCGTCGGCCGGCACCATCCATCGGGCCGCTGCCACCAGGGCTGCGGTTGGTCCGCATGAACGGAGTGATGTGCACCATCGGCCCCTTGCCAAACTGTTGCTTGTCGATGCGTCCCGAGATCGCCAGTAGTTGATCGCGGATCACCTCACCCTCCAACCGGCGGATCGGCATGCGGTGCAGCAGGATGTTGTTCGGATCCACCTCGGCACTGGCCACGTTCGGTTTGCTCGACTGCCGGTACGTACTCGAGAGAACAACCTGGCGAATTATGTCCTTAATCGACCAGCCACGATTCATGAGCTGCGACGCGAGGTGGTCGAGCAACCCGGGATGCGTG
>MPMA02153442.1_pt1 | contig 16210 bp, 17 predicted proteins | sample 1617361 | NCBI WGS metagenome assembly MPMA02 (sample SAMN05944807, study PRJNA350692) | marine metagenome | biome: marine; feature: ODZ; material: water; isolation source: 180 m water sample filtered on 0.2 um supor filter | place: Pacific Ocean | collected 2012-04-08 | depth 180m m | reverse complement strand
TTGGGCCGTAGCAAATAGTAAGGGTACTGGTGATGAAATGCATGTTGTAGTTTATGACACAACTGGTGCCATTACTGGTAAGGCTGGTGGTGTTTGCACTACTGGTGCTTGCGGTGCTAATGGTGCAAGAACATCTTCAGTATTAGAAACACATGCTAACATGTCAAAGTGTTCTGTTGCAAAGACCGTTCAAGGTGCTAGTAATTATTATCCTGATGTTATTCAAAGCGCATCAAAATATATCTACTGGACAGATCATATTTCTGCTGGTTCTAACTGGGGTACAGACACAACAACTGCTTATACTGATGTTCGTCCTGTTACGATTGATGCACTTTCTGGTGGAACAGACGATTATGCTGTAACTGCTGGAGAGTTGGCAATTGGTTATGATAAGTTCAAAGACACAGAATCATTGGATATTAACCTTGTCTTGGGTGCCAAGGGTGGCGGTGCTGGAAATACAAATGCAACTCAGGACACTCATGTAACAATGATTACTGACCTTTGTGAGATTAGGAAAGATTGTGTGGGATTTGTTTCACCTAATCGGGCTGCACATGTTGGTCTTGCTGCTTCTGCTGCAACTGCTGCAACAGCCGCAGAAAATGTTAAAACTGCATATGATCTTTGCCCATCGTCATCCTACATGGTTTATGATAGTTGTTACAAATACATGTATGACAAATACAACGATGTATATCGTTTTGTACCAATGAACGGTGACACTGCTGGACTTTGTGCATATACAGATGGTGTTGCTGACCCGTGGTATAGTCCTGCCGGATATAATAGAGGCGCTGTTCGTGGTGCAATTAAACTATCATATAATCCAATGAAATCTGAAAGAGATGTTCTCTATCGTGCAAGGATTAATCCGGTAGTTAATTTCCCCGGCCAAGGAGTAGTTTTATTTGGAGACAAGACTGCTCAAACAAAACCAAGTGCTTTTGACCGTATTAACGTGCGCCGGTTGTTCTTGGTTCTTGAAAAGGCAATCGCAACTGCTGCTAAGTACATGCTCTTTGAGTTCAACGATGAGTTTACACGGGCCCAATTCCGTAATATGGTTGAACCTTTCTTGAGAGATGTTCAAGGTCGCCGTGGTATTTTTGATTTCAAGGTTGTATGTGATAGTACAAATAACACACCAGAGGTTATTGATCGAAATGAGTTTATTGGAGATATGTACATTAAACCTGCACGTTCAATCAATTTCATTACACTAAACTTCATCGCCGTGCGAACGGGTGTTGAGTTTAGTGAGATAGGAGGTTAATCATGCCAAATATTGATGAATTTAAAGCTGCTCTTATCGGTGGTGGCGCTCGAGCTAATCAGTTTAGGGTAACAATTACAGAACCAATTGGGATTGCCGTTGGGCTTGTTCTTGGTAGAACATCTTTATTATGTAGTGCTGCAAATTTACCAGCAATGTCTCTTCCAAACATTGCAATTCCCTTCCGAGGCAGAACAATTAATATTGCTGGGGATAGAGAATTTGCTGATGCTTGGACAACTACTTTCTATAACGATACGGATTTTATGATTCGTAACGCAATGGAACGGTGGTCTAACGGCATTAATGATCTTACTACTGGTAAAGGAAAGGTAAATCCTTCTGATTATCAAAGTGACCTTATGGTAGAACATTTAGATCGTGATGATACAGTATTAAAAAGTTATATTTTCAGAAGTGCTTGGCCTGAAGGCGTTACAGAAATTGCTCTTTCATCTGAAGCTTCAACTGCAATAGAAACTTTTGATGTAACTTGGAGATATCAAAGTTACGAGTCGTCAGACGTTAATTTCTAATTTGAAACCTACTAAATAGTAATAACTGGTAGGGAGTTATTATGGCAGAACTTTTTGGTTTCACAATACAGAGATCATCTAAGGAAAGGGATGGAGAAAAAACATTCTCCATTCCAACTCCTGATGATGGTACTATCGATGTTGCCGGTGGTGGTTTCTTTGGCCAAATTCTTGATACAGACGGTAGAGAACGATCTGATTTAGATTTAATCAAACGATATCGTGATATTGCTCAACAGGCTGAATGTGATACTGCTATTGAAGATATTGTAAATGAAGGTATTGTTTCTAATCAAAATGATCAAGCAATAGAAATTTCTTTAGACCGTTTACATTACCCAGATAAAATCAAAAGAAAAATCAGGACAGAATTTGATGAAGTTTTGCGTTTGCTTAACTTTGAACAGAAAGGTCATGATATCTTTAGGCGTTGGTATGTAGATGGTAGGATTTTTTATCATAAGGTTATAGACACCAAAAATCCAAGAAAAGGTATTACTGAATTAAGATATATTGATGCAACTAAAATTAAGAAAGTTAGAGAAGTTCAGACAAAAATTGATCCTAAACATCAAGGAGTTGAAGTAGCTGAGAAAATTGATGAATATTTTGTATATAATGAAAAAGGTTTGACGGGGCCTGGCGGTATTGGGAGTAATCAAGGAATAAAAATTGCACCTGATGCTATTACTTACGTTCCCTCTGGTTTGATTGAAGGTAATGGTGGACGAGTACTTTCCTATCTACACAAAGCAATAAAACCTGTCAATCAATTGCGTATGATTGAAGATGCGCTTGTTATCTATCGTATCTCCCGAGCACCAGAACGTCGCATTTTTTATATCGATGTTGGTAATCTCCCAAAAATTAAGGCAGAACAATATCTTAAAGATGTAATGAATCGTTATCGTAACAAACTTGTGTATGATGCTAATACAGGAGAGATTCGTGACGATAGGAATCATATGAGCATGTTGGAAGATTTTTGGCTTCCACGCCGAGAAGGTGGTAGAGGTACAGAAATTACGACTTTGCCGGGTGGTTCTAATCTTGGCGAGATTGATGATATTCAATATTTCCGTACAAAATTATATCGTTCACTTAATGTGCCGATATCAAGACTTGAAGCAGAGAGTGGATTTAGTCTTGGTCGTTCAACAGAAATAACAAGAGATGAACTTAAATTTACGAAGTTTGTACAACGTATTCGTAAAAAGTTTTCTCCAATATTTACAGATATTCTTAAAACACAACTATTATTAAAGGGTATTATTGCTCCAGAAGATTGGCCAAAGATACAAGAACATATTCAATATGATTATCTTGCTGACGGTCATTTTGCAGAATTAAAGGATGCCGAACTTTTAGAGAATAGACTTAATCAATTACAGACAGTTGAAGCATATATTGGAACATTCTTCAGTAAAGAATATGTATTGAAGAAAGTATTACGCATGAACGATACAGAAATTCAAGAAATGCGTGATCAGATTAAGAAAGAGATGGATACTGATCCAATGGATGGTGGAATTGTTGTGCCTCCGGGCGGTGATGGTATACATAGAGTTCCTGTTGGACCAGATGGTATGCCTATGGACCCAACAGATAGTGCATCCGATAGAGCAGATAAGGCTATGGGTATAGACCCTGATGCAGAAGAAGCTCCTCCACCAGAAGAACCAGTTGAAGCTGAAACCGATCCGGCATTTATTGTCAAGAAAAGGAAAAGATAATGACCAAAGAATTTGTAGATGCAGTTGTATCAGGAGATAATGTAGAAGCAGAGAAGGTGTTTAAGAGTACAATTTCTTCTAAGGTTGGTGATACTTTAGAAATAAAAAGACAAGAGATATCAAAATCTTTTGTATCTAATGCGGAAAAAGTAGAAACTGCTGATGAAGACACTTGAAGAACTGTATAATTCAACTGTTGTTGAAAAGGAAGAACATAAAAAATCTAAGGAGTATAAGAAACTTTCTCCTAAGATGAAGGAAGCTGTTGACCAAATTTTTAAAATTATGGATGCTAAACCTTCTGATTTCCTAAATACTTTCGAGAAAACTATACAAAACATTGCAAAAAAGTTCAAAGTGCCTGAAAAGACTCTTTTGAGTTATTTTGAACGAGAAATGTTATCAATCTAGGAGTGGTGAATAATGGCCTTTAAATTAATTAGACATTGTGGAGGAATTACCGCATCAACATTGGGTGATGATGCTGCTCATGCACTTGATCTTACAACACTATCTCCTGGCGGTGCATATAGGGTTAGTGAATATGGTGGCAATGATTGTTTTGTCAGAATTACCAACGAGGGAACAGCTGTTACTGCTACAACTGGACATTATTTAAAAGGCGGTACTTCTATCACTATAATTCCAGAAGAACGTCCTTTATCTGTTTATATTGCTTCAGCAACAAATGCTAATCCGGCAGTTTTAACTACTGCTGGTACTGTAGCCGATCATGGTTTTGCCGCCGGAGACCAAGTAGCAATGTCAAATTGTAGTGTTGCAGCATGGAATACTTTAATAACAAATGTAAATGTATCATCTATTTCAGCCAATACTATTACAATTGCACCAAATTCAACATCAACAGGAACCTTTACGTCAGGAACATTACGTTCTAATTTTTCAATTTCAGCAATTAATGAGACTGGCGGTTCCGATGCCGCTATATATGTAGAAGAGGTTGTACAAGGACATCCCGGTTTATAAGGATAAATGTATCATGCATACAGTAAAACTATTTTCAGAATCAATAGAAGATGTAGAATATATTTGTGAAGAAAAAGAATCCGGCAAGAAAAACTACAAAATTCGTGGTATTTTCATGCAAGCGGATGTAAAAAATCGTAATGGTCGAATATATCCTTTAGATGTTTTGCAGAAAGAAGTTGCAAAATATAATAAAAATTTCATTCAACAGAAGAGAGCTTTTGGTGAACTAGGACATCCAGAAGGCCCTACTGTTAATTTAGAACGGGTGTCACATATGATTACTTCATTGGCCCCTGATGGTAAGAATTTTCTTGGTGAAGCAAAGATTTTAGAAACCCCTATGGGAAAGATTGTAAAAAATCTCATGGATGAGGGTGCTAAGTTGGGTGTTTCTTCACGGGGAATGGGTAGTTTGGACCAAAAGAAAGGTGCAAACTATGTAAGAGATGACTTTTATCTCGCAACTGCTGCTGATATTGTTGCTGATCCTTCCGCACCAAATGCCTTTGTAGAGGGCATTATGGAAGGTAAAGAGTGGATTTGGAATAATGGCGCACTAATCGAAGCGGAACTTGTAGAATTACGGCAGAAGTTTGATGTTAAAAATCGTCAAAGGGATGCAAAAGTAGAGGCCTTAGAGTTTGCTAAGTTCCTCAAAAAGTTATAATTTATAAATATAATAACACAAAGGTAAGGAGACAACCCTATGTCTGAATTAGAACAAACGATTGAAGAACTTGAGGCAGAAGTTTTGGCTGAACTTGAAGAGGCTGCTCCTGCTGCTAAAGCTGAAAAAGTTAAAGGTAAAACTCCCGGCGGTGAAGTTGAAGATTTAGGTGGTGCTGAAGCCGATGAGGAAGACCCCCAAAAGAAAAATGCTGTTGGTAAGAGAGCCAGTGAAGAAGGTGATGAGGCTTCTGGTGATCCTGCTCAAAAGGGCGAAGGTAGTCCTGATAAAGCAGAAAAAGTTGCAGGCGCTTCAGATGAAAAGAAATTACGGCCGGGTGCTGGAAAGAATGCTGGTCCTAAGAAACTTGCTGCTGGTGATGAAACAGATCACGCCGGCGACGAGCTCAAGGAGAATAAAAGGGTGACTAAGGCACAACATCTTGAAAGTATTGCAAAGATGAAGAAGGCAGACATCGAAGAAATGATTGCCGCTCATACTGCAAAATTAGAAGAGACTGAGAATGCTGAAACTGAAGAGGCATTACAGAAGCTAGAAGATGCCAAGGCAGAAATTGAAGATAAGATTAAAAATATTTCTGTCAAGGAAGATGTAGAAGCTTTGATTAATGCTGACGACACTCTTTCAGAAGAGTTCAAGGTCAAGGCTGCGACAATTTTTGAAGCCGCAGTTAAGTCACGGGTACGCTCAGAAATCGAACGAATTGATGATGAGTTGAATACCGAAAAGGAAACTGAAATTGCTGCTATTAAAGAAGAGGTTTCTGAAAAGGTTGATACATATCTCAACTATGTCGTTGAGGAATGGACTAAAGAAAACGAGTTGGCAATCGAACGTGGTTTAAAGGGTGAGATTGCAGAAGACTTTATTTCTGGATTGAAACAGTTGTTTGAAGATCATTACATTGATGTTCCAGACGAGAAGTATGATGTTCTGGAAGCTCAGTCTGAAAAGATTTCCGAACTAGAAGAGAGGTTGAATGAAGAGATGCAAAAGAATATTGATCTCAGCACCGACAAATCTGAACTGGTTCGTGAACAGGTTATTTCTGAAGTTTCTGAAGATTTAGCCGATACTGAAATTGAGAAGTTTAAGTCTCTTACAGAAGATTTAGTTTTCACGGATGAAGAATCTTTCCGTGAAAAACTTGATACTTTGAAGGATAATTATTTCCCGAAAACTGTAGTTGACCAATCATTTGATGATGAAGATGGTAGCACCGCACAGGACACAGTTGATACGACAGATGCTATGAAAACGTATATGTCGGCAATCAGTCGTAATCATAAGGCGAGTGCATAAAACATTATATTAAACGGATGTAACTAAAAAGGAGAAACAAAATGTTTCAAACAGAACATCTACAAGAAAAGTGGCAGCCAGTCCTAGAACACCCCGATCTTCCTAAGATTGAGGATTCTTATAAGCGGGCAGTTACCACTCTTATTCTTGAAAACCAAGAAAAGGCAATGAAGGAAGATCGTAGTTTTCTTTCAGAGACAGCTCCCACCGTTAGTACTGGTGGGCAGTTCGATACTTGGGATCCAATTCTTATTTCCCTAGTTCGGCGTGCTATGCCTAACTTAATTGCGTATGATGTTTGCGGCGTTCAGCCAATGACAGGTCCAACAGGACTAATTTTCGCAATGCGTTCGACATATTCCTCAATGGATGGTGTCGAGGCTTTGGTTGACGAAGCAGACAGTGGGGTTTCTAATGATGACGCCGCTGGTAACCTGACTTCTTCTGCCATGACAGGTAGTAACCCTGCGATTTTGAATGATGCTTCGCCGGGTACTTATTTGTCACCAACAGGTATGACTACTGCTCAGGGTGAAGCTTTGGGTGATAGTTCTACTAATGCTTTCGCAGAGATGGCCTTCTCAATCGAGAAATCAACCGTTACTGCTGTAACTCGGGCTCTCAAGGCCGAGTATACGATGGAACTTGCTCAGGACTTAAAGGCAATTCATGGACTAGACGCAGAGACAGAACTTTCAAATATTTTAAGTTCTGAAATTCTTGCAGAAATCAACCGTGAAGTTGTTCGTTCTCTGTACATCACTGCTGTTGCTGGTGCTCAGGTTAATACTTCAACTGCTGGCATCTTTGACTTGGATACAGACTCTAACGGACGTTGGAGTGTTGAAAAGTTCAAGGGTCTAATGTTCGCCATTGAACGTGACGCCAATGCGGTTGGACAGCAGACTCGTCGAGGTAAGGGTAATATGCTCATCTGCTCCGCTGATGTTGCTTCTGCACTTCAGATGGCTGGTGTTCTGGATTATACCCCAGCTCTCAACAACAACTTGAATGTTGACGACGCAACCACCACATTCGCTGGTGTAATGAATGGTCGTTTCAAGGTATATGTCGATCCATATGCGGCCAATGTTACGGCAAAACAGTATTACATCTGTGGTTATAAGGGTACTTCTCCTTATGACGCAGGGTTCTTCTATTGCCCATACGTACCTCTACAGATGGTTCGTGCGGTTGGTGAAAACACCTTCCAGCCAAAGATTGGTTTCAAGACTCGTTACGGTCTTGCTGCTAATCCCTTCGCAGCTGCTGGTAAGGTTGCTGCTGGTGATACGGTTAATACCGATGCATCACTAGACGCAAACACCAATGCTTGGTATCGTCGCGTCCAAGTGACCAATTTGATGTAAAATAAGAAAAGAAGTAGAATAAACTTAGGGAGGTCTTTGGACCTCCCTTTTTTTTGGGGGGGTTTAACTAGGGGGTTTAATCGTTATACATATCCCTAAAAAAGTAAAAAAATCCAAAAAGGGACTTGCCATCTATACATATATGGTGTATGATAGGTTTATTAAATGAAGGAATAGTTTCTTCATTCTTTTTTTCCATATAAATAGTAATATGGCAACTTCACAATCACCTATATCAAGACAGCCTGATCAGTTAGATTATGCAAGTCCAACTCAATTTCGTTTTGGTATCCACCAATTACCGAAAGTGGAATTTTTTACGGTTAATGCAAATCTTCCCGGCATTAATATTTCACCAGCTTCCATGCCCACTCCTTATAAAGATATTCCTATCATAGGAGAAAAAACAGAATATGATAATCTTACAATAACTTTTATTGTTGATGAATATCTAGAAAATTATATTTCACTTCATAATTGGATGACAGGAATTGGTTTTCCTCAAGATAGATCACAATTTTCTACATTTAGAGATACAACGTCGAATACTCCAGCAGCTGGTGGTACGAATCCAGTAGATAGAATTGGTAAAACTGTTCCTGATAAAGCAATGTATTCTGATGCATTTCTTATGATACTTTCTAATAAAAATAATCCTATTGTAGAAGTGACTTTTCATAATATATTTCCTATATCTTTAAGTGCGTTAGATTTTTCACAAGCGGCAACAGATGTAGAATATATGACAGCATCAGCTGATTTTTCATATCAATTGTATGAAATTAATACATTATAAATAAATTTGAGCAGATACGACATACTTTAACAGAATATCAAATTAAGACTCATTAGAGAGTTAAAATATTAAAGAGAGAGAAGATCATACTCTGCTCACCCCTGAAAGATATATTATGAATTTGGAAGATTTGAAAATAGAAGCCAGAAAAGACCTACCTATCCTTGACCATGAGCATATGGATCAAGAATCATATAAAAATCAAGTCATAAAACCAAAATGGTTGGAATATAAAACCAATTTTGATCAGCTTCTTATTATGAGAAAATCTGAACATCAAAAACTGTACCGTGAGAAATGGGAATATTATGGCGGCAAATCAGATGCTAAAGTATATGCAGCTCGACCTTTTGATATAAAGGTTTTAAAAAATGATCTTCAAATGTATATACAATCTGATGATGATATATTAGAACTACAAAATAAAATAGCTTATTATGAACTTATTATAAAATATATTGAAGGGGTTCTTAAATCAATTGACAATCGTGGGTGGGATATTCGCCATGCACAGGATTGGAAAAAGTTCGAAGCTGGTATGATATGAAATGCAAATTGAAAAAAAGAATGAAGTATATCTAGTTCTAAAAGATTTAGAACCATCAACTTCGCAAGAACTATCTTCTTTTTTTACGTTTGAGGTTCCAGGCTTTAGATTTATGCCAGCATATCGGTCCCGTCAATGGGATGGTAAGATACGGTTATTCAATTCTGGTTCTGGTGAAATATATGTGGGATTGTTGCCGTACATAAAGAAGTTTTGTGATAGAAATAATGTTGATTATATAATAGAAGACGGTGTTGAAAATGACAGGGCTGTTGTACGTGAGGTTGTTAGGGGTTTTGTCAAATCGCTTAAACCAAAGTCCAAAGGAAAATCGCTTAAAATTCGTGATTACCAAATTGATGCTGTTTATCATGCATTGGCCAAAAATCGTGTTCTTCTTGTTTCTCCTACTGCTAGTGGCAAGTCTTTAATAATATATTCTTTAGTCCGTTATTATCATATGATGGGCCTAAAGACTTTAATACTTGTTCCTACCACTTCTCTAGTGGAACAGATGTACACTGACTTCGAAGATTATGGATGGAGTTCTGGTACATATTGTCAAAAAATATATCAGGGACATGATAGAAAGGTTACTAAAGATGTTGTGATATCAACATGGCAATCCATTTATAAAATGCCGAAGAAATATTTTGAACAGTTTGGTTGTGTGATTGGTGACGAGGCCCATTTATTCAAGGCAAAGTCTCTTACAAGTATAATGACTAAGTTGCACCAATGTAAGTACAGGTTCGGGCTTACAGGGACGCTAGACGGTACTCAGACGCATCAGCTTGTTCTAGAGGGGTTATTTGGTGCAGTTGAAAGTATAACAACTACAAAGAAATTGATGGACAGCAAAACTCTGGCCAACTTGAAAATCAAATGTATAATCTTAAAACATTCAAACATAAGAGAGAGAATGTCGTATGCTGAAGAGTTGCAGTATCTTGTTGGGAATGAGAATAGAAATAAGTTTATACAAGATTTGTTGTTACACATCGATGGGAACACTCTTTGTTTATTTCAATTAGTAGAAAAACACGGTCAAATATTATATGATCAAGTAAAGGAAGCAGCAAAGGATCGTAAAGTATTTTTTGTTTATGGAGGTACAGATGCAAAAACAAGGGAAGATATTAGAAGTATTGTGGAAGAAGAAAAAAAATCAATCATTATTGCGAGTTACGGCACTTTTTCTACTGGTATTAATATTAGGAATATCAACAACATCGTGCTTGCCTCTCCGTCCAAGTCTAAAATACGAGTGTTACAGTCTATTGGTCGAGGGTTGCGCCTTAGTGATACTAAAATTTCCATTTTAGTTTTTGATATTGCTGATGATATGACTTACAAAAGAAGGCCTAATTTTACACTTGCTCACTTTATGGAACGAATAAATATCTATAATGAAGAACAATTTGCATATGAAATAAGTAAGGTAAATCTAAAATGAATACAGAAATACCATATAAGGTTATAAAACTTACAACTGGAGAGGAAATTGTTTGTCGATTGGGTAGTGAGATTGTTAATGATGAATATCAGTTAAACTATCCTCTCAAAATGGAAGTTCGGGCACAAATGACTAGTAAGGGCGTCGTAGAGGCGTTAAATCTTAGTCGTTGGCTTGGTTCATATACAAAACAGTTTTTATTTTCTGTAAAGACTAACCATGTTTTGTTAGTTGCTGAAGCTTCTGAAGGATTGTGTCGCTATTATGACCATGTAATAGATGAAATAAAGCGTATTGAAAACAAATCTTCTATGGACACAAGTGATTATTTGGATAATCTTGATGATGAAGCTGTGTATGAAGATTTGCTAGATGAATCAGTTTCTAGTGATGATACAATTCATTAAAAAGTCTACATAGCTATTTATATATATTTTTTTATTTTGTCAACCCTCTTTGGTACTTGACATTACTGTTGTTATAGTTTATACTGTGACAATGTTTAGCTATATAAGGAGTAATTATGAAAAAGAAATCCAAAGGTGTTCATTACGTAGATAATAAGAAATTTCTTGAAGCTATGGTTGACTTCAAAAATAAATGTAAAATTTCAGAAAAGGCTGGTGAAGACCAACCAGCAGTATCAAATTATATTGGTGAGTGTTTTTTAAAAATTGCAACCCACCTTTCTTTCAGACCAAATTTTATTAATTATACATATAGGGATGATATGATATCTGATGGCATTGAAAATTGTTTACAGTATGTTGCGAACTTTAATCCAGAAAAATCAAAGAATCCATTTGCTTACTTTACGCAAATTATATATTATGCATTTCTTCGAAGGATTGCAAAAGAGAAAAAGCAAACTCACGTAAAAAACAAAATGATAGAAAATTCTCAATATGAAACTTGGACAACAATGGAAGGTGATGAGGCATCGTCATATACTGTTTCAGGATTTGACCCAATGATAATGCTTCCAGATGAAGATGTATATAAACCGAAAAAGAAAGTGGACCCTGAGACAAAGGGATTAGAAAAATTTATGGAAGAAGAAATTTAATTTGAAGATAGCACTGCTGAGCGATTCGCATTTCGGAGCTCGAAATGATAACCTCAATTTCAACGAATATTTTTACAAATTTTATGAAAACATTTTCTTTCCTACTTTAAAGGAAAGAGGAATTTCAACATGTATTCATATGGGTGATGTTGTTGACCGCCGTAAGTATATAAATTTTCGAATTGCGTTTGATTTTCGTAGTCGGTTTGTCTCACAATTTAAAAAGTTTGGTATTGATTTGCATGTTATCATTGGCAATCATGACACCTATTACAAGAACACCAGTGAAATTAATTCTATGGATGAACTTGTTGGGAGAGATAGAGTGTGGATTTATTCTGAGCCACAGGTTGTAGAATTTGATGATACTCCTATTTTGTTCATGCCGTGGATTAATGCAAACAATTATAGTACAGCAGTAAAATTTTTAAACACACCAAATACTGATCTTCTTATGGGGCATTTAGAAATAAATGGTTTTCAGATGCATCGTGGACAATATTCAGATAGTGGATATGAAAAAGAGCTCTTTCGTAAATTTGATACTGTTTTGAGTGGACATTTTCATCATAAATCAGATGATGGACAAATTTATTATTTGGGTTCTCCATATGAAATGACTTGGTCAGATTATGATTCTCCTAAAGGATTTCATATCTTTGATACAGGCACAAGAGAGCTCGAACGTATTGTAAATCCTTATACTTTGTTTGAGAAGATTTATTATGATGATAGTGAGTCGTCGTTTGGTGACAAATATGATATGTCTTCGTTCAAGGACAAATATGTAAAACTGATTGTTGTCAATAAAAAAGATTTGTATGGGTTTGATAAGTTTGTTGATAGACTTCTTGTTGCCGATGCACATGATGTAAAGATCATCGAAGATTTTTCAGAACTGGATGCAACGAATGTATCTGATGACATTGTAGAGAATACAGAAGACACCATGACTTTGCTTGAAAAATATGTTGATGAACTGGATGTGACACTGGATAAGACTAGACTTAAAAATACCATGAAGTCACTTTATAACGAAGCTCAGGACCTTGAATTTTGATCATAATGAAAAGGGTTGATTGGCGTGTGGCGACCTTGTTCGTTCAAGAGAGACATTATTCGCCGGTGATGCCGAAATTAACTAAACATTGGTTAGGTGCATATCAAGACGATGAACTAGTAGGTGTACTCACATTAGGTTGGGGTACGAATCCGATGGGAACTATCAAGAAGATGTTCCCAGAGTTATCGACTGAAGATTATTATGAAATTGGTAAGATGTGTATGGATGATGAAATGCCCCGCAACTCTGAATCTCAAATGATCTCTGCGACTGTGAAGTGGATGAAAGAAAACACACCAGAACGAAAATACTTATACACTTGGGCAGATGGAATAGTTGGCAAACCCGGCTATGTTTATCAAGCAGCAAACTTTCTGTATGGTGGTTTTATTTGGAGTGATGTGTACGTTTCTGAAACAGGGGAGAAGGTTCACTTTCGTACCATCCAACGTAAAATGAAAAAAGAGATGAATCGTATGGACACCAAATACGGCCCTAGGCCTAATGATGCGAAAATGGGTGAATTAGGATTCAGTAGAGTATGGGGAAAACAGTTTCGATACATTTATCCAATGACTAAGAAGGATAGAAAGTTTTTGAAAAATTCTACATGCAAATGGAATATTAATTACCCAAAGGTGGGAGATTTACAGTGGAAAATTAAACGTCCCGGCGAAACGGAATATGAATTGACAAATACAATTCCTTATGAACATAGGGGCAACAGCGTAGATCACAATGCTGCAAATGTTAGTAAAGTAGAACGAAAATATGGAACTGCTAGTTTAGAGGAATTCTTTTGATCGAATTTAAGTATGTTCGCTGGAAGAATTTCCTTTCAACCGGCAATCAATTTATAGAAATAGAGTTAGACCGAAATCCCACCACATTGATTATTGGTGAGAACGGTGCCGGCAAGTCTACTGTTCTTGATGCGTTGTGTTTTGGTTTGTTTGGTAAGCCATTTCGTGGCATCAATAAACCACAATTATTAAACTCTGTAAATAATGCTGGTTGTGTTGTAGAAGTAGAATTTAAGATTGGCACAAAGAAAATCAAAGTGATTCGTGGTATCAAGCCAAACATCTTTGAGATATACATCAATAAAAAGATGTATAATCAAGATGCAAGTATGAGAGATTATCAGAGATATCTTGAACAACAAATTCTTAAACTGAACTATCGAAGTTTCACTCAAGTTGTTATTCTTGGTTCATCTACATTCATTCCATTCATGCAGTTGAAGGCCCGGCACCGTAGAGAGGTGGTAGAAGAGATTCTTGATATTCAGATTTTCTCTCTAATGAATATGTTGTTGAAGTTAAAACTTAAAAATATTGCTGACAGTATTCGTGACATTGATTATCAATTGAACCTTGCTGGAGAGAAAATTGTATTACAAGAACAGTATATCAATGATGTAAAGAAGAATAAGAACAAGTTTATTAAAGAGAAGACTAAACTCATTACTGATAATGAAAAGGAGATTCTAGCAAGAAATTCTGGTATCGAGGAAATCACGCAAGATAACGATAACCTGTTAAGTCAAATTTCTGATAATGAAAAGATCAAAAATAACTACAATAAATTTAAAGATATAAAATCTACTTTAACAGAGAAACATAAAGCACATTCGAATGTTGTTGGTTTCTTTGAGGACAATGATGACTGTCCCACCTGTCAGCAGCATATAGATGAACTTTTTAAAAAGGAAATGATATTTGAAAAACAGAAAGACATAACAAAATTATCAACAGGCCTGAAAGAACTTGAAGAAGAATTAGAGAAGTTACAGGAAAGACAAGAAGAGATTTCTGAAATTGCAGATAAAATTAGGGAGAATGAAGTACAGATTGCCAAGGACCATAGTTCTGTTACACAGCTGGAAAAATTCAATGCTACACTGCACACCGAGATTGCTCAGTTCCAAACTGGTGATGTAGGTAAATCTGACTATAAGAAATTGAAAAAGTTGAAAAAAGACTTGTCTACTACAGAAAAACATAAATTAAAGCTTCGTGAGGATTTGACTTATTCTGAAGCTGCAAGAAGCATGTTGCAAGATACAGGTATCAAGACTAAAATTATCAAGCAGTATCTTCCAATTATGAATAAATTGATTAATACTTACCTGACTTCTATGGAATTTTATGTGAACTTCACTCTAAATGAAAATTTTGAAGAAACCATCAAGTCAAGATATCGTGATGAGTTTACTTACGATTCATTCAGTGAGGGTGAAAAGATGCGTATTGACCTTGCACTCCTGTTTACATGGAGAGCTATTGCAAAGATGAAGAACAGTACCAACACTAATTTGTTGATGTTGGATGAGATTTTTGATAGTTCCCTAGATAGTACAGGTACAGATGAATTTCTGAAAATTCTCAATACGCTCTCTGATGAGAATATTTTTGTCATCAGTCACAAACAGGATGTATTAGCAGATAAGTTTAGAAGTACAATCAAATTTCAAAAGCTGAAAAACTTTAGTCATATAGCGGAGTAGAAAAATGAGCCAAAGTGAAAGATTTTATGAATTGTTAAAATTAATGAAAGATACACATGATGCAAAGCGTCATGACTATGCAAATCCAGATGATGTATTTGCCAACTTTAGAACTTGTGAAGCAGCAGGGATTCCAGCATGGAAGGGTTGTTGTGTTCGTATTGGAGATAAGTTTAGTCGTATCATGGGATTCGCAAAGAAAGAAAAGTTGAAGGTAAAGGATGAAAGTATCAAGGATACGCTTATTGATTTGGCAAACTATGCTATTATAGCACTTATTCTGTATGAAGAAGAAAATGGCAAGAAGAAGTAGTTTGTTGAATGAAGACTGCCTAGTGGCAATGCAAAAACTAATTGATGATGAAGTACAAGTGGACTCCATTGTTACAGACCCACCATATCATCTACAATCTATTGTAGATAGATTCAAGAATACTTCACCAGAAGATGATACATATACTTCTGAAAAAGTTAGGAATCGCTCTGATGGATATTCTAGACTTATAAGCACAGGTTTTATGGGTCAAGAATGGGATGGTGGAGATATTGCATTTAGACAAGAGACATGGGAACTTACACTGAAACTTTTAAAGCCTGGCGGGCATCTACTCGCATTTTCTGCTTCTCGTAATTATCACAGAATGGCAGTTGCAGTCGAAGATGCTGGTTTTGAGATTCGTGATCAGCTAATGTGGTTGTATGGAAGTGGATTTCCAAAGTCACATAATCTTGGTGATGGTTGGGGAACTGCTCTCAAGCCTGCACATGAACCTATTGTGATGGCAAGAAAGTTTATAGAAGGAACAAACAAAAATAACAGAGAGAAATATGGAACTGGTGGCATCAACATTGATGGATGTAGAGTAGGATTATCT
>MPMA02088589.1_pt1 | contig 16225 bp, 9 predicted proteins | sample 1617361 | NCBI WGS metagenome assembly MPMA02 (sample SAMN05944807, study PRJNA350692) | marine metagenome | biome: marine; feature: ODZ; material: water; isolation source: 180 m water sample filtered on 0.2 um supor filter | place: Pacific Ocean | collected 2012-04-08 | depth 180m m | reverse complement strand
CGACGCCTACCCCGACCTCTCGGCGGGAACGCTCGAGGCGATGCTCGTCGCCGAGGACGGGTCGGTCACATGGGCGGCCGTGCCCGACCCTTCGGCCGCCGAGACGCCGACCCGTGAGCAGGTGCCGGGCGCCTTCCTCACGCCCGGCGGCGAGGGTATCTGGTACCACGACGGCTCGATCTGGTTCACCACCAAGACCGACAACCGGGTACACGCCGTGGACCTTCGCGCGCAGCAGTACACGCTGATCTGGGACGGCACCGGCGACCGGCAGCCGCTCACGGGCGTCGACAACATCACCGTCGAGGAGGGTTCGGGCGACCTGTTCGTGGCCGAGGACGGCGGCAACATGGAGGTCGTCGTCATCACGCCGGAAGGGGAGGTGGCGCCGTTCTGTCGGATCCCCGACCCGGCCCACGAATCGTCGGAGATCACCGGGCCCTGCTTCAACCCCAACCGGAACCGCCTCTACTTCAGTTCCCAACGGGGTCCGGGCAACAAGTTGACGCGTGACGTGATCGAGGCCATCGACTGGGGCGACGCCCCCGACGGCCTGGCCGTGGGCGTCACCTACGAGGTCACCGGCCCGTTCCGCGGCGAGTACGTGCCGCCCCCACCGACCACCACGACCACCACGACCACCACGACGGCTGCACCGACAACGACGACGGCTGCACCGACAACGACGACGGCTGCACCGACAACGACGACGGCCGCACCGACAACGACGACGGCCGCACCGACAACGACGACGGCCGCACCGACCACCACCCAGGCGCCCGTGACGACGCTGGCCAGGGCCGCCGAGACGACCGCCGCAGCCTCGGACGGCGGCGGTTCGGGCCTCGTCATCGGCATCGGCGCAGCAGCGGTCCTGGCGGCGGGAGCAGCCGCCCTCGCCCTCCGCAACCGCGGCGGCGGTTCCGAGGAGCCCGACGAGACCGGGTAGCCGACCCCCACACGCGACGAAGCCCCCTTGCGGGGACCTCGTCTGGGGACCCGGTCCGGGGGGACCGGGAAGGGAACTCGGTTGTGGGGGCCGGGCCTAGAAGTCCTCGTCGAAGGCGACGTCGCCCTCGACGCCGACCTGGTAGGCGACGACCGTGCGCTCGAAGAAGTTGGTGAGCTCCTGGACATCCTGGAGTTCCATGAACCCGAACGGGTTGTTCGAGCCGTACTTCGGGCGCAGCCCCAGTTGGGCGAGGCGCTGGTCGGCGACGAACTGGAGGTACTCGCGGGTGTCGGCCGTGGACATGCCCGACACGCCCTGGCTCAGCAGGTCCTCGGCGAACTGCAGCTCGCACTCGACGGCCTCGCTGATCATCTCGGTGATCTGCTCGGCCAGGCGGTCGTCGAACAACTCGGGCTGCTCGGCCCGCACCGTGTTGATGACCTCGAAGGCGAAGTTCATGTGGCACGACTCGTCGCGAAACACCCAGTTGGTGCCGGCCGCCAGGCCGTTGAGCAGTCCCTTCGAGCGCAGGAAGTAGACGTAGGCGAAGGCCCCGAAGAAGAACAGCCCCTCGATGCAGGCAGCGAAGCAGATCAGGTTCAGCAGGAACGCCCGGCGCTTGTCGTCGGTGTCGAGGTCGCCGAGATTGTCCACCGAGCCCATCCACTTGAAGCAGAAGTCGCCCTTCTTGCGGATCGACGGGATGTTGTGGATCGCAGCGAAGGCGGCCTCGCGCTCGGCCATGTCGGGGATGTAGTTGTCGAGCAACGTCAGGTAGAACTGGACGTGCAGGGCCTCTTCGTAGAGTTGGCGCGACAGGTACATCCTCGCCTCGGGGGCATTGATGTGCTGGTAGAGGTTGAGCACCAGGTTGTTGGCGACGATCGAGTCGCCCGTTGCGAAGAACGCCACCAGCCGGTTCACGAGGTGCTTTTCGGCGGGGGAGAGCTTGCGGTCGAGGTCGGGGATGTCGTCCGAGAAGTCGATCTCGTCGACGGTCCAGGTGTTCTTGATGGCGTCCCGGTACATCTCGTAGAACACCGGATAGCGCATGGGGCGCAGCGTCAGGTCGAAGCCCGGGTCGAGGATGTTGCCCCGATGGGTGGCGGGTACTGCCACCAGTTCGTCGGGTGCGGCGAAGGGAGATTCGGCGAGGGCCATCAGTCGCACGCCTCACAGGACTCGGGGTTCTCGAGCGAGCAGGCCACGGCCTCGGCGTCGGTGAACGCCTTGGCCCCGCCGGGCTTCTGCCCCGGCGTCGGGGTCGTGCCGTTGCCGTTGGAGGTGGTCTTGTTGATGCGGGTGGCCGGGCGGGACCGCAGGTAGTAGGTGGTCTTGAGGCCCGATTTCCATGCGTGGAGGTACATCGACGAGAGCTTTCCGATGGTGGGCGACTCCATGAACAGGTTCAGCGACTGGCTCTGGTCGATGAACGCCCCGCGCTCGGCGCCCATGTCGATCAGCGACCGCATCGGGACCTCCCAGGCGGTGCGGTAGACGGCCTGGAGGTCCTCGGGGATGTCGTCGATGCCCTGGACGGAACCCTCCGCTGACTTGATCTTGTTGGCCATCACCTCGTTCCACATGCCCCGTCCCTGGAGTTCGCGGACCAGGTAGCGGTTGATCTGGAGGAACTCGCCCGACAGGGTCTCGCGCTTGAAGATGTTGGAGACCTGGGGCTCGATGCACTCGTAGCAGCCGACGATCGAGGCGATCGTGGCGGTGGGGGCGATGGCGATAAGCAGCGAGTTCCGCAGCCCGTGCTCGGCGATTCGGTCGCGCAGGCCCTGCCAGCGCTCCGGGTCGGTGGGCTCGATGCCCCATAGGTCGAACTGCAGGTCGCCCTGCGCCGCCCTGGTGATCGAGTAGTTGTCATGCGGGCCGGACACCTCGGCCAGTTCGGTAGAGGCCCACAGGGCGTTGAAGTAGATCTCCTCGGAGATGCGGGCCGACAGGGTGCGTGCCTCGGGGGAGTCGAACGGCAGCCCCAGCTTGAAGAACACGTCCTGGAGGCCCATGAGGCCCATGCCCACCGGCCGCCACAGCGAGTTGGAGTGCTCGGCCTCGGGGGTCGGGTAGTAGTTGATGTCGATCACCCGGTCGAGGAACGGCACGGCGACGCGGACCACCTCGGCGAGGCGCTCGAAGTCGAAGGCGTCGTCGACGACCAGCGACCCGAGGTTGACCGAACCCAGGTTGCAGACCGCTGTCTCGTCCTGGTCGGTGACCTCGATGATCTCGGTGCACAGGTTCGACAGGTGCACGACCCGGCCGGGTTCGCCGGTCTGGTTGCACTTGGTGTTGGAGGCGTCCTTGAAGGTCATCCAGCCGTTGCCGGTCTGGGCGAGGGAGCGCATCATGCGGCTGTAGAGCTCGCGGGCCGGGACCTGGCGCTCGTAGAGGCCCTCCTCCTCGGCCTTGACGTAGGCGGCCTGGAACTCGTCGCTGTAGAGGTCGGTGAGGTGTGGGACCTTCTTGGGGTCGAACAGCGACCAGACCCAGTCATTCTCGACCCGCTCCATGAACAGGTCGGGGACCCAGTTGGCGAGGTTGAGGTTGTGGGTGCGGCGCTGGTGGTCGCCGGTGTTCTCGCGCAGGTCGAGGAAGTCCTCGATGTCGGCGTGCCAGGTCTCGAGGTAGATGCAGGCTGCGCCCTTGCGGCGGCCACCCTGGTTCACCGCGGCCACGGAGCTGTCGAGGGTCTTGAGCCACGGCACGATGCCGTTCGACAGGCCGTTGGTGCCCTTGATGAGCGAGCCCTTGGCCCGGATCCGGTGCCATGCCACGCCGATGCCGCCGGCGAACTTCGAGAGGCGGGCGATGTCGGTGTAGCGCTTGTAGATGCCCTCGAGGCTGTCCTCGGGCGAGTCGAGCAGGTAGCACGACGACATCTGCGAGTGGGTGGTGCCCGAGTTGAACAACGTGGGGCTCGAGGGCAGGTACTGGAGCGACGAGATGAGCTCGTAGAACCGGATGGCCTCGTCGGGGCAGGTGGAAAGGCCGCAGGCGACCCGCAGGAAGAAGTACTGGGGGGTCTCGAGGACGTGGCGGGATTCGGGGTGGCGCAGCAGGTAGCGGTCGTAGACGGTGCGCAGGCCGAAGAACTCGAACAGGTTGTCGCGGTCGTGGACGACCGTGTCGTCGAGCTTGCGGGCGTTGGCGGTGACGAACTCGACGGTGGTGTCGCCGATGATGCCGAGCTCGTGGCCGATCAGGACCGACTGGGAGAAGGAGTGGATGTTCTGGTTGCGCACCTCCTTGTCGATGACCGTGGCGAGGAGGCGGCCGGCCAGGCGGGAGTAGTTGGGCTCCTCGACCATGAGCGTCGACGCGGTACGGATTGACAGCGCATCGAGTTCCTCGGTGGTGGCGCCGTCGCAGAGGCCGGAGATGGTGCGGGTGGCGATCTTCATCGGGTCGACGCCCGACAGGCCCTCGGCGCAGCGGTGGATGGCACGCACGATCTTGTTGAGGTCGACCGGTTCGAGGTCGCCGTTGCGCTTGCGCACCATCATCCGCGATCCGCCGATGGCAGGTGCTTCGTCGAGGCCCTCGGTGGAGAGCGCGCTGTCCTCGGTCAACGCCATGTGGGGTTCCCTTCCCTTCCCCGACGACACTCGTTGCCGGCGGGGTCCCGTTGTGTGTCCCGGACGGCACGGCGCTTCGCAGGGGCGATCCTGCTGGGGGAGCGGCGCGTTGCCCGGGTCATGTATTTCACGCATGTAATTACACCCGTGTCAAGAGAATCCCCTTGGGAGGAGCGGATTTCTTTCGGCCACGCGCCCAGCGTGGGCGACGAAGCCCGAAAAGGGGTAAGTCGACGCGCGCAGAGCGCTTCAGGAGAGCGTGATCGAGAGCACGAGGGCGAGGCCCTCGACCGTCGCCTCGACCGTGTGCGTGGCGTCGACCGCCGCGCCGTAGAGGACCTCGGTCGCCAGCACCTGGCCTGTCACGTGCGCCTCGTGGGCACGCACCGCGTCGATCAGTGCCTTGTCCCCGTCGAGCCACAACAGGATCCGGTCGGTGACCACCAGGTCGGCGTCGCGGCGGGCCTGCTGTACGTGGCGGACCACGTCGCGGGCCAGGCCCTCGGACTCGAGTTCGGGGGTCACCCCGGTGTCGAGCACAGCGACGCCGTCGCCGCTGCCGAGAGCCGCTGCGGTGACGCCCTCGGGCGACTCGAGGGCCAGGACGAACTCGTCGGGCTGGAGGGTCTCACCGGCCACGTCGACGGTGCCGTCGTCGTTGCGGGAGAACTCACCCGCCCTGGCCGCTGCGAACACCGCCTGCACGCCGCCGCCGAGGCGCGGGCCCAGGACCCGGCCGTCGGGCTGGAGCCGGAATGTGGCGTGGGCCTCGAGGTCGTCGGTCATCTCGACCGCCTTCACGTTGACCTCGTCGACCAGCAGGTGGACGAGGTCGGCCAGCGACTCGGCGTCGGCGCCGGCGACGGTGAGTGACGCCAGCGGCAGGCGCACCCGCAGGCCGTGCTCCTCGCGTAGGCGCAGCGCCGTCGAGGCCACGTCGCGCAGCCGGTCCATGCGAGCCACGAGGTCGGGGTCGGCGGGCAGTTCGTCGGAGTCGGGCCAGTCGGCCAGGTGGACGCTGTCGCCACCGGTCAGGCCCCCGTGGACCTCCTCCATCACCATCGGCAGGAACGGCGCCGCCGTCCGGGCGAAGGTGACCAGCACCGTGTAGAGGGTGTCGTGGGCGTCGCGCTTGTCGGCCTCGTTGGCAGCGGTGGCCTTGGCCCAGAAGCGGTCGCGGCTGCGGCGGATGTACCAGTTGTTGAGGGCGTCGATGAACCCCTGCAACTCGGCCGTGGCGCCGGGCAGGTCGTAGGCGTCCATGCATTCGGTGACCGCCTCGACCATCGCCCGGGTCTTGGCCAGCAGGTAGCGGTCGAGCAGGCCGCCGGCGTCGGTGCGGAACCCGGCCCGGTGCCCGTCGACGTTCGCATAGAGCGTGAAGAACGAATAGGCGTTCCAGATGGGCAGCAGCACCTGGCGGACCACGTCATCGATGCCGTGGTCGCTGATGCGCAGGTCGCCGCCCCGCACGATGTTGGCCGACATGAGGTACCAGCGCAGTGCATCGGCCCCCTGCCGGTCGAAGATCTCGGAGGGCTCGGTGTAGTTGCGCAGCTTCTTCGACAGCTTGGTGCCGTCCTCGGCAAGCAGGATCCCGTGGCAGATCACGTTCTGGAAGGCCGGCCGGTCGAACAGCGCCGTGGCCAGGACGTGCATCGTGTAGAACCAGCCGCGCGTCTGGTTGATGTATTCCACGATGAAGTCGGCGGGGAAGTGGTCCTCGAACCACTGCTCGTTGTCGAACGGATAGTGGAACTGGGCGAACGGCATCGACCCCGACTCGAACCAGCAGTCGAGCACCTCGGGCACCCGGCGCATCGTCGACCTACCCGTCGGGTCGTCGGGGTTGGGGCGGGTCAGGTCGTCGATGAACGGACGATGCAGATCGTCGGGGCGCACCCCGAAGTCGGCCTCGATCTCGTCGAGGCTGCCGTAGACGTCGGTGCGCGGGTAGGTGGGGTCGTCGCTGCGCCACACCGGGATCGGCGACCCCCAGAAGCGGTTACGGCTGATCGACCAGTCGCGGGCGCCGTCCAGCCACATGCCGAAGCGGCCGTCGCGGACGTGGCCGGGCACCCAGTTGATGTCGGAGTTGATGGCCAGCATCCGGTCCCTGATGTCGGTGACCTTCACGAACCAGGACGAGATGGCCTTGTAGATGATCGGCGTGTCGGTGCGCCAGCAGTGCGGGTAGTTGTGCTCGTAGGTGTCGTGGCGGACGATCCGGCCTGCCTCCTTCAGGTACCGGATGATGTCGGCGTTGGCCTCGAACACGTTGGTGCCGGCCCAGTCGGCGACCTCTTCGGTGAAGCAACCGTGGTCGTCGACGGGGACCACCCGGCCGATCGGAATGCCGTTGGCCTCGCAGGTGACCTGGTCGTCCTCGCCGAAGCCCGGGGCCATGTGGACGGCGCCGGTGCCCTCGGCGGCATCGACGAAGTCGGCGCCGAGCACCCGGAAGGCATCGGCGCGGTCGGCGAAGTACGGGAACAGCGGCGTGTAGTTGCGGCCAGCCAGGTCGACGCCCTTGAGCGTGCCGATCGGCTCGGTGCCCTCGAGTTGGGCGGCGTAGCGTTCGACGGCCTCGGCGCCCAGCACGATGACGTTGCCGTCGGCGTCTCGGTGCATCGAGTAGGTGACATCGGGGCCGACGGCGACGGCCAGGTTCGACGGCAGGGTCCACGGCGTGGTCGTCCAGGCCAGCACCCGCATCGGACCGGGGTCGTCGTCGGCCGGTTCGAGGTCGAAGCCCACGGTGATGGCCGGGTCCTGGCGGGGACGGGTGGCGTCGTCGAGCCGGATCTCGAAGTTGGACAGCGGCGTCTCGGCGCCCCACGAGTAGGGCATGACCCGGAACGCCTCGTAGACGAGGCCCTTGTCCCAGAGTTGCCTGAACGCCCACATGACCGACTCCATGTAGTCGCGGTCCATGGTCTTGTAGTCGTGCTCGAAGTCGACCCAACGGGCCTGGCGGGTGACCGTCTTCTCCCACTCGCCCGTGTAGCGCATCACCGACGAGCGGCAGTGGTCGTTGAAGGCCTCGATGCCGTACTCGATGATGTCGGCGCGGCCCGAGACCGGCAGTTGGCTCTCGACCTCCATCTCGGCCGGCAGGCCGTGGCAGTCCCAGCCGAATCGGCGGGTGACCTTGTGGCCCCGCATGGTCTTGTAGCGGGGGACGACGTCCTTGACGTAGCCGGTCAGGAGGTGCCCGTGGTGGGGCAGGCCGTTGGCGAACGGCGGCCCGTCGTTGAACGTGAACTCGACTTCGTCGGGGCGGGCGTCGATCGAGGCGGCGAAGGTGCCCTCGGACGCCCAGCGCTCGAGGGCCCGCTCCTCGATGGCGGGGAAGTCGGCCTTGCCGACATTGGGGTACGGCTGTTCAGCGTCCATGACCGGAAGCAGGCTAACGGCGCACCCGGGTCGGGCCGTGGGAGGGTCGGGGCTGCACGGCTCAGACGAGGAGCCTCGTCTTTCCGAAGACGTTGCCGTAGAGGATGCGGCCGTCGTCGTCGACGTGGACGCCGGCGCCGAGGCTGTTGAACTGCGAGCCGCCGACCGTCCACGAACCGACCGACTCGCCGGTGGTCCAGTCGAGGGCCTCGATGGTCCACATCCCGCCCCGGGTGCCGCAGGTGTAGACGAGGTCGGCACCCTGGCTCACGCCCGGCACCGAGTTGGGCGAGCTCACCCCGGTGTTGACCCAGGCTTGGTGGAGTTGGCGGGCCTCCGGGTTCCACTCGTACTTGTGGAGGCCGAACGGGGTGTAGGCGGCGTGGTGGCCGAGGAAGAAGCACAGCAGGCGGGCACCTCGCTGCGGCAGCCACGCGGGCAACGAGGACGGCTCGTTGTTGACGGTCATGGCGCCGTAGCCCGACACGGTGATCGACTGTTCGGTCTGGATGGCCGGTAGGTCCGGGTTGCCCATGTTGGCGGGGCCGATTCCGGCGATCCGACGGGATGGGGCGTCCGGCAACTGCTCCCAGTCGTCGGGGATGGCGTCGCGCCACATCAGCGTGATGTTGACGACCGGGTCGCCGTCGCCGATGACGACGAAGCGGTCCTCGTCGGGCCCGAAGCCCATCAGCGACGGTGTGGTGCCCGAGCCGGTGCCGTTGCCGTTGCGGTACCCGGCGCTCCAGGCGCCGTCGGCCTCCTCGAGCGAGAGCCGCTCGCCGGTCCAGACGACCTTGTGCGTGTGGTCGACGGAGCTGACGTAGATGCCGCCTTCCTCGTCCACGCAGGTGCTGGTGCGCACCCAGCCGTAGCCGGTGTTGCCGCGCTGTTCCTCCATGCGGGCGCAGTGGGCGGCGGCGTCCTCTGCGGCACGGGGCAGCCGGATCGCCTCGTACGACGAGAAGTCGCGTTCTAGGCACACCACCCAGCCGTGGTCGGTGGTCAGCACGAGGCGGCCGTCGAACGTGAGGTTGACGCCGACGAAGAAGCCGTCGATGTGGTCGGGCTTGTCCCAGCGGGCCTTCTCGACGATGGCCGAGTGCCGGTCTCCCGGTGTGGCTTCGGCGTAGGCGACGGCGTGCGTCTTGCGACCCAGGAACAGGGTGTGCTCGTGGTCGAGCAGGGCGTAGACGCCGTCGAGTCCGGTGAGGTAGCGCATCGCCAGGTCGGCGGCGTGCATGAGGGCCTCGTCGCCGTCCAGGTCGTCGAGGCCGGCCAGGTCGACCTGCATCGTGTCGAGAGCCGTCGGTTCCTCGCCGGGGATGGTGTAGGTGGCGAGCACTTCGAGGGTGTCGTAGTCGAGCTTTGCGAGTTGCTGGCGGCCGTTGCTCCAGATCACCCGCCGGCCGTCGGGGTACGGGCCCGAGATGAGGCTGCCGAAGTGGCCGGGACCCAGCCAGGCGTGCTGGCGCTGGTCGCTGCCGAGGACGAGGTGGCCGTCGGGCCGGGGGCCGGTGAGGGCGGTGTTGTCCTGCTGGTCGCAGCGCCCGTGGGCGATCGGGTTCTCGGAGTCGGCGAGGAACGGGTTGCGGGGTCCGGTGCGCATGGTGAGGGGCGGGTCCGGCTAGGCGCCCTGGGCCGACCGGGCCCGTTTCCGCAACTCGTACTTGAGGACCTTGCCACTGGCGTTCACCGGCAGGGCGTCGACCACTTCGAAGCAGCGGGGCGCCTTGTAGTTGGCCATCTCGGTGCGGGCCCACGCCACCAGGTCCGCCGGGTCGGGAAACGTGCCCGACGTCGCCACCACGAACGCCATGCCGACCTCGCCGAGGCGCTCGTCGGGAATGCCGACCACCGCCACCTGGGCGATGTCGGGGTGCGCCAGCAGCAGGCCCTCGACCTCGGCCGGGTACACGTTGAACCCGCCGTTGATGAACATGTCCTTGAGCCGATCTGTGATGTCGAGGTAGCCGGCGGCGTCCATCACGCCGATGTCGCCGGTGTGCAGCCAGCCGTCGGCGTCGACCGCCTCGGCCGTCTGGTCGGGATCGTCGAGGTAGCCGGCCATCACGTTGTAGCCGCGCACCACCACCTCGCCGGGCTCGCCCCGCGGCACCTCGTCGCCGTCGGCGTCGACGACCAGCACCTCGACATCGTCGATGGCCCGGCCCGAACTCCCGGAGATGACCTCCGGAGGGTCGTCGTGGCGGCACATGGTGGCGATGCCCGAGGCCTCGGTGAGGCCGTAGCCGGTGATGACCGTCTCGAAGCCGAGCGTGTCGCCCATGGCGTGGACGAGCGGCACCGGCACCGGTGCCGCCCCGGTCACGGCCAGGCGGAGCGACGACATGTCGAGGCCCGCCAGGTCGGGGTGGTTGAGGATCGTCTGGTAGATGGCCGGCGGGCCGGGCAGCATCGAAATGCGCTCCTGGGCGACCCGGGCCATCACCGACGGCACGTCGAACACCGGATGGGGGACCAGCGTCGCCCCGGTCAGGAGGCAGGCCAGGATCCCGGCATTCAGCCCGAAGGCGTGGAAGAAGGGGTTGACCACCAGGTAGCGGTCGTCCTGGCGCAGGCCGATCACGTCGCTCCACGACCGGTATGCCCGACAGATCGCCCCGTGGCGCAGGATGGCGCCCTTCGGCGCCCCGGTTGTGCCCGACGTGAACATGACATGGCACGGGTCGTCGGGACCCACGGCGGCGGAGCGGGCCGCCCGGTCGGCGTCGTCGACGATGGTTGCGGCTTCGAGGAACCCGCCCCAAGGGGTGCAGCCCTCGGGGACGGTGCCCCTCAGGATGACCGTCTCCTCGAGGCCGCTGCCCGCACCGGCGTCGTTCAGCAGGGCCACGTAGTCGGTGTCGAGGAAGTCGGTGACGGTGAACAGCACCTTCGCCGACGTGCGGTCGAGTAGATCGCCGGCCTCGCGCCCCCTGAAGCGCGTGTTGATCGGGATGAGCGTGGCGCCGGCGCAGTGGACCCCGAGGGCGGCCACTGCCCACTCGGCGGTGTTGGGCGCCCACACCGCCACGCGGTCGCCGGACTGGATGCCGTGGGCCATGAGGGCGCGTGCTGCGGCGTGGATGCGTTCGCGGTACCCGGCGTAGGTCCAGCGCTGGTCGCCGTCTACGAACGCCTCGTGGTCGCCGAAGCGCTCGGCGGCATCGTCGATCAGGCGGGGGATGGTGGTGCCGGACACGGCCCGGACCCTAGCGGTGGCCCTCAGGAGGGTTGCCAGACCAGCGGGATGTCGGGATGGTCGACCACCTCGGTGCCGTCGAGTTCAGCGGTCTGGTGTGGCTTGGTGGGGGCACCCTGGCGGAGTCGGTGCCGGACCCCGTCACCGCAGTAGCGCACCGACACGGCCCGACGGCGGGTTGTCGACGAACGGTTGGCGCCTGCCCCGTGGAGGGTGGCTGCGTGGTGGACGACGATGTCGCCCGGGTGGATGTCGAAGCTGACCAGGTCGGGGTGGTCGTCGTCGGGGCGCAGGTCCGGGACGGGTATGCCTTCGGTGCCGGCCAGCGGCTCGGCGGTCACGAAGTAGTTGGGGCGGTAGACGTCGCCGGCCAGGTGTGAACCCCGGAGGTAGACGATGGCGCCGGTCTCGGCGGTCACCTCGTCGAGCGGTACCCACATGGTGCAGATGCGGTCGCCCTCGAGGTGGAAGTAGCTGAGGTCCTGGTGGAAGGCGGTCTCCTCGGCGGTGCCGGGCTCCTTGACCAGCACCGAGTCCTCGTAGAGGTGTATGCGGGAGGCGTCGAGCAGCGCCCCGGCAATTCCCGGGAGCGGTGAGCGCATGGCGAAGGCGGCGAAGTCGTCGTCGTGGAGCCAGTGGTCGACGCCCGAGAGGAACCGGCCGCCACGGGTGCGGTCGTCGGTGAGGATCTCGGCGCCGAGTCCCTCGGCGAGGGCGCCGCCCATCTCGGTCAGGTCGGCCGTGACTGTGCGGTCGAGGATGGTGCGGTCCACCGGATCGGCCAGGTGCTCGAGCCATGCCGCCGGGAGGATGTGCGTGAGGAGGACGACGCCGTCGCTGCGGAACGTGGCGACCTCATCGTCGGTGACCGCTCGCAGTGGCGCCGTCGGCAGTGTGTCGATCATGAGTCGTACCGGCTGGTGGCCCTATTCCTCTTCGTCGCCGCTGTCTTCGGCGTCGGGTTCGGGTTCGTCGTCTTCGGCGTCGGGTTCGGGTTCGTCGTCTTCGTCTGCGTCGGGCTCGTCGGGTGCGTCTTCGGCGGGCTCGTCGGGTGCGTCTTCGGCGGCAGCGTCTTCGGCGTCGGGCTCGTCGGGTGCGTCTTCGGCGTCGGGCTCGTCGGGTGTGTCTTCGGCGGCAGCGTCTTCGGCGTCGGGCTCGTCGGGTGCGTCTTCGGCGGCCGGCTCCTTGCCGTCGCGGATGTCCTGCCAGGCCTGGACGGCCTCGCGCCAGGTGGTCTCAGCGGCGGCGAGTTCCTCGCCCCCTCGAGCCCGCTTCACGGCCTCGGAGGCCTCGTCCTTGGCGCTCTCCGCCTTGGCCAGGCGCTTCGCCGCGGCGACAGCCTGCTTCTCGGCCTCGGCGCGTCGGTTGAACAGCAGCAGGGCCTGTTGGGTGTCCTCGTCGATGTCGACCATGCCCCCATGATCGCCCGTCCGGGCCCGGGTCACACCCCTCGCGGCAAAAGGTTCCGGATCCGGCGCCTGTCCGAGCGTCGTTCCTAGAGCAGCGGTCGCACCTGTTCGCTGAAGGCGGCGAGTTGGTCGAGGTACTCGTCGAGGGTTCGGCCGCGGAACTTGAGGTGGAACACGTTGGCTCCGACGGCCCTGTCCTCGCGCAGCGATTCGGCGATCTGGTCAGGTTTGCCGGTGAGCCATGCCATCGGTAGGTCGTCGGGCGGATCGCCGATGTAGGTCCAGCCGGGCATGATCCCGATGTCGAACGAGGCGTCGTCCCGTCCGGCCTCCTCGGCGGCCCGGTGGATCGTGTCGATGATCTCCGGGTACGCATCGCGCGGGGCGCCCATGGGGATGTAGCCGTCGCCCTGCCGGCCACAACGCTTCCAGGCAGGAGCACCGGCGCCGCCCACCCAGATCGGGAGGTTGCCATTCGGTGGACCGGGCGCCACCCCGACGTCCGAGTACGAGAAGTGGTCGCCCTCGTGGTTCACGTAGGTGTCGGCCCATGCGCCCCGGACGGCGTCGATGCACTCGTCGAGGATCCTCCCCCGCTGGTGGTAGTCGATGCCCAGCGCCTCGAACTCCGCCTCGACGTGTCCGGCACCGACACCCAGGATCACCCGCCCACCGGTGAGGTGCGACAGGGTGCCGAAGGAACTGGCGGTGAGCAGCGGGTGGCGGTAGGCGGCGACCCATACCACCGACAACAGGCCGATAGACGCGGTCTGGGCGCCCAGCCAGGCCAGTGTCGCAACCGGGTCGTACCAGGTGGTGCGCATGTTGGCGGCGTACTCGTTGTCGGGGACCGCAACGTGGTCACACACGCCCACGAAGTCGAGGCCCGCTGCCTCGGCCGCCCTGGCCACCGTGAGGAGGTCGTCGGTGGTGGCGTCGTCCTCCCAGGGGTCGACCAGGGTGCGCGTCAGTGTCTGGATGGGGAGTTGGATGCCGTAGAGCGCCCCGCCTTCGGGGACCAGGTTGGCCATCGGAAACCTCCGGGTTCGTGCCCGACTCAGGATGGCACGCCGGGCCGGCGTGGGATCAGTCGGCCCCGAGTATGGCCCGGGCCCGACGTGCCACCGGCTCGTCGACCATGCCGCCGTCGACCTGGATGGCGGCGTCGCCGCGGGCGACGGCGGCCTCCCAGGCCTCGACCACACGGCCGGCCCAGGCAATCTCGGCGTCGGTGGGCTGGAAGCAGTCGTGGGCCAGCGCCACGTGGGCTGGGTGGATGCAGAGCTTGCCGGAGAATCCCAGCGCACGGGCCTCAGCGGATTCCCTGCGGAACCGCGCCTCGTCGTCGAGGCTCCGGACCACCATGTCGATGGCGTGGACGCCGCCGACCCGGGCTGCCTGTGCCACCTGCGCCCGGGCGACGGCAACCTCGTCGTTGGAATCGGTACGCACGCCGCCGAGGTCGACGACGTAGTCCTCGGCGCCGAAGTAGCACCACGCCACCCGTGGGTGGGTGGTGACGGTGCGGGCATCGACCACCCCGGCGACCGTTTCGAGCCCCGCCATGATCGGCAGGTCCGTGTGACCGGCGGCGTCGAGGGCGTCGGCGACCGCTTCGACGGCCTCGCTGGAGTCCAACATGGGCACGACCACGCCGGCGAGCCCCGGGGACAACCCGTCGGCCACGTCGTCGGCGAAGTGCCCGGTGTCGGCGGCGTTGATCCGGACCAGCAGCGGCAGGCCGGGATGCGAGGCGGTCAGGTCGGCGGTGACCTGACGGCAGATGACCCGGGCCTCGGCCTTCTGGTCGGCAGGGGTGGCGTCCTCGAGGTCGATGACGGCGGCGTCGGGTCCGCTGCGGGGCAACTTGGCGAGCACGTCGGCCCGGTTGCCGGGGGCGAACAGCACGCTGCGGAAGGGGAGCTGCGTCACCCCGTGGAGGCTAGCCCGGTGCCACCAACCGGGCCTCGGCTTCGGCGATGGCCACGTCGAGGTCGTCGATCCGGCGTTCGACTGCCGGGGTGCCGTTGGGCCCTCCCACGAAGCAGAAGACCATGTGGTGCACGGTCAGACCGGTGGCCCGGCCCAGGGCGAGGGCGTAGGCGGCACCCTGGTGCCGGTAGCGGGCGACCTTGGCGTCGAGCTCGGACTCGGTGGAGAAGGCGTCGGTCTTGTAGTCGAGGACCGTGAAGCCGTCGATGCCGTCTTCGGTCGAGCGCCACGCCAGGTCGAGATAGCCCTCGAGGAGCACGTCGTCGGTTGCGGGTACGGCCACGTAGAGCTCGCGCCAGTGCCGGGAAGCGGCAGCAGCCTGCACCGAGGGTGTGGCCAGAGCGGCGGCAACCATCGCCTCCACTGCATCGGAATCGACGTCCTCCGATGCCGCAGCCGCACGTGCATCGGCGGCGCCGTCACCCCCGAGGTCGGTGACCTCGAGGGCCTGGTGCACCGCCCGCCCGATCGCCGGACCGTGTCGTCCGGACTCGCCGTGCCATCGGTGGTCGGTCCCTTCGCCTCCTGTGTCCGGTTCGGCGGCGTCGGCCGCCAGCGACGTGGCGGCGACGGTGCGTCGCCTCTTGCCGCTGGTCCGGGCAGTGGTCAGTTCGGTCGCCCAGGTCGACTCGTCGGGGATCGGAGTTGTGTCGGGGGGAAACAGTGGCGGCAACGGCCGGATGACGGGTTCGAGAGCCAGGTGGTTGTCGATGTCGGCGGAGGCGGTGGCGAGGATCTCGGCGTTGGTCACCGTGGCGGTGTGGTCGGGCTCCTTGGCCGGGGTACTGCGGCGCAGGGCGAGGACCAGGTGGTCGCGGGCACGGGTGGCGGCGACATAGAGGAGGCGCAACCGCTCGAGGTGGTCGGCGTCGAGCAGGGCATCGGCGTGGGTCCGGTGGGCGGCGTTTGCCAACTTCTTGGTGAGGGCCACGGCGATGCCGCCCTCCTCGGGGAAGTGGACGGACATTGCGCCGCTCATGCGCTTGCTACCGAGGTCGGCGAGGACGCAGATCGGGAACTCGAGGCCCTTGGCGCCGTGCATCGTGAGTATGCGCACGGCGTTGTCGTCGGGCTCCGGGGGCACGACCTCGTCGACCCGGACGTCGTCGGCCGAGTGGAGTCGGCACCAGGCCAGGAACGACCGGAGGTCGCTGCCCCGTGTCTCGCCGAAGGCCCGTGTGGTGTCGAGGAACGTGCGGATGCGTCGCCATGCGTCGCGGGGCCGGGGCGAGCAGAGTGCCAACTCCATGGCACGTCGGTCGCGCACCAGGTGTTCGACCAGGTCGGCGGCCCCTTCCCATGGCCGGCGGGCGTGCAGGGCCGCCATCCAGGCGATGCCCTCGAGCACCGGGTGGTCGGCGGGGAGGCCGGAGGAGCCGGGGTCCTGGTGGTTCCAGCGCCCGCCCGCCGAGGCGAACTCGAACAGGTCGTCGTCGCCGCAGCCGAACAGCGGCGAGCGCAGCGCCGTGGCCAGGGCGAGTTCGTCGGTGGGGTCGTCGACGGCCCGGAGGGTGGTGAGGAGGTCGCGGACCTCGTCGGTGGCCAGGGGGTCGAAGCCCGCTTCGATGCGGTGCGGTATGCCGGCATCGGTGAGTGCGGCGGCCAGGGCATCGACCGGGGTGCGGCTCCGGACGAGGATGGCGATGTCGCCGGGTTCGCAGGGACGCCAGTCACCGCCCAGGGG
>MPMA02251919.1_pt1 | contig 16317 bp, 16 predicted proteins | sample 1617361 | NCBI WGS metagenome assembly MPMA02 (sample SAMN05944807, study PRJNA350692) | marine metagenome | biome: marine; feature: ODZ; material: water; isolation source: 180 m water sample filtered on 0.2 um supor filter | place: Pacific Ocean | collected 2012-04-08 | depth 180m m | reverse complement strand
GACTGGCAGTGTCACCGATTGACCAGATGTGATCCGAGTTCTCGGCGCATTTAAAACGGCCAGCAGGTGTCTCAATTTCAATCAGTCCATCTGTCGCGATAACCGTTCCGGTCAATATGTTGTTTGCGCCGACAAACTCTGCGACAAACCGCGTTGCCGGATTTCGATAGATCCCTTTAGCCGAATCAATTTGTTCTATTCTTCCTTGATTCATGATGACCACCCGGTCAGACATTGCAAACGCCTCGGACTGTCGGTGCGTGACATAGACAAAAGTGATGCCGAGTTCTTTCTGAAGTTTCGTCAGAACGCCCTGCATGCGCACGACGAGGTTGGCATCCAGTGCACTGAGTGGTTCGTCGAGCAGCAAAATACGGGGTTCTGTGACAAGCGACCTTGCCAGTGCCACCCGCTGCTGTTGTCCGCCGGAAAGTTGGCTGATCTCTCGGTCGGCGAAGTCATCGATTTCCAGTCTTTCGAGCCAGTCAAGGGCGCGTTGGCGCCGTTCAGTGGCCGACACCCCGCGCATTTTTAGTCCGAATTCAACATTCTTGATCACATTCAGGAAGGGGAACAATGCCAGGGACTGCCAGACCATTGGCGTGTCCCGTTCTGAAACGGTGACGTTGTTGATGCGCTCGCCGGCGAGTTGAATATCACCCTCGGAGGGTTCCTCAAGCCCGGCAAGCATCCGAAGCGTTGTTGTTTTACCGCAACCAGAAGGGCCCATGATAGACAAGAATTCGCCTTCGAAAATCTCGAGGGAAATAGAATCCACCGCGGTTGTCAGGCCAAACCGTTTCGTGACTTGGTCAAACAAAACAAGCGGTTGTGCTGGGTTAGTTGGCACTAAAGTCTTCCATCAAAAGCCTGTGAGCGTTTTCCGGGTTGATTTTCTCATGTAAATAATCTGCGCGAGTATGACCAGCGTGATAGAGGTTACGAAAACTACCGACCCAATGGCATTGATCCTGGGGTCAGTATTGCCCTGTAGAATCTCGAGAATAATGACCGGAACCGTTTTGTTCAGACCCGAAACGAACCAGGCGACGGCAAATTCATCGAATGAGACGGCTGCAGTCAGGCAGAAAGCAGATATAAGGGCCGGTGCGCAAAAGGGCACAATCACTTCACGCATGGTTCGCCATTGGGATGCACCGAGATTCCAGGCGGCCGATTCTAGGTTGGGGTCAATTTGCGCCAAACGCATGCGCACAATGGCCATTGCAAACGGTGAGCACAATACAACATGACTCACAATGATGGATATTATCTTGCCGGACATGCCGATACGCGCGAGCAGCGCTAGCATTGCGAGCCCCATGATGACCAGGGGAATTGTAGGCGGCAGCAAGGAGAGTGCGAGATAAGCAGACTTTCCAAAAAAGTTGTAGCGGTAATCAGTATAGGCTGTACAGAATCCCAGGAAGGTTGCGATAAAAGCAACTGATAAGGACACGATCAGACTGACCCTGAAGGCGTCCCAGACATCGGCGTCGGTAAAGGCGAGGGTGTACCAATGGAGGGTGAAGTGTCCTAACGGTATGGTGGGGAAACGTTCTGAATTAAATGAGAATACAAAACTCGTCAGAATGGGGAGAAATACAAAAACGAACACAAGCGCGACGTAAAAATAGAATAACCCATTGTACGCTTTTGCTCGGATCATGAGCGCCGCCGGTAGGCCAGTGCAATTGCGGTAAACATGATTGTGAATAACGTCACGATCATGGTAATCGCAACAACCGCGGCACGAGGCCACTGTTGTCCTGATTTGGTGGTATCGATGATCAGGATGCTCAATGTGGGTGGTTTGGAGCCGCCAAGGTAATAGGGACTGACAAAATCGCCGAAAGAAAGGATAAAACAGAAAACCGCGGCCACAATGATACCGATTTTAGCGAGCGGAATGATTACTGCAAAAACAGTACGAAAGCTGCCACAACCGAGGTTGTGGGCGGCTTCAATCAGACGCCGGTCAACGTTGGATAGCGAGATAAGTTGTAACACCACAGCCAGCGGTAAGCACAGAGTCAGATACCCCACGACTGTGCCGAAGAAGGTATTGAGCATCGAGAATGGACCAAGCCCTACCGAACTCAATAGAACGTTGATAATTCCGTTGTCGTTTAAAAAGATCTGCCAGGAAAATATACGCACCAGATAACTGGTAAAAAATGGGACAATCAGGAAAAACATAGCCCAGCGGCGGACAGTCGGTGAGACCTTGAATGCCAGAGCAAAAGCGCAAGGAAATGCGAGCACGCTGGTGATCACCGTCGTGATGCCGGCATAACCCAAAGTGCGCCAGTAACCGTCCCAGAAGTAGCCCTTGCCGTACATCTTGATCCAGTTGACCGAATCAAAGCCAGGTACCATGCGGTAGTTCTTAACCAGCCAGAAACTCATCAACAACAAAAATAACAGCGGAAATACAAAAAATACGAGCTGCCACACGACAATAGGCATAGACCATGTCAGGCCATACACGGTGACTGTACGCTGGTGAGAATAAGTGCTTATCGCAATACCCTGTGCGGTAGATATCGAAGTGATCGTGAGTAGTTAGGGGGATTTAATGAATGCCGATTGCTAGTAACCCAGAAAAAAGAGCGGGCCAGTAACCACCGACCCGCTCAATTCATTGGGTTTTATGCGTTCTTATATTCAGACCAAAAGTCATTCCACTCCTCAAGCGACTGTTGAATCGGTGTCCGCCGAAAGTGGATGCGGCCTTCGCGAAGATCATCGATGCAGTTCGGTCCATCCAGATTCATGCGCTGTCGTTTGGCTTCCGCAGGGTTGGCCTGATTGAGTGCTGTCCATCCGGATTTGTAAGGAGACATAGCGGGGTAAGCCGCCATCCCAACCGAGCGGACCTGGCCAGGGCCTGAAGTCATGTACTTGATGAACTTCTTGACCAGATCCTGCTTTTGGGATCCCTTGCCGATGGAGTACGATTCAGTCCACTGAATTCCACCTTGTTTCGGCACGACCGAGTCAACCGGCGCACCGTCTTTCTTGACGACACCTGTGATCCAGTCGCCGATTCCGCACATGGCGTGTATCTCACCGGATTTCAGGGATGAAAACGTGCCACCATAGTCGAAGTAACCGCCGACCTGGGGTTTGAGCGACAGGGTTGTGTCCTGTAGCTTTTTCCATTGTGCAGCATTGATATCAAATGGCGTTGGATCGTCATTACCGTCCCTTAAACTCAGGCAACCGAGGTTAGGCAGGTGCCAGTCGAAGTGGCCGACCTTGCCTGTGAGTTTGGAATCCCAGAGGATGTTGTAATCCATAGCTTCTTCGTGGCTGATAATTGTGGTGTTGAACGAGACACCTAAATATCCGAACCTGACGATCACAGAATACAGATCATCACCTTTCCAGTGTCCAGGGAAACGGGAGTACTCATCGAATAGGTCACCCATGTTGTATTCATTGGGATCCATCTTTTCGATGTAGCCCGCTTCATTAAGGAGCTGGACAAATTCGCCGTCCGACAAAACAATGTCGTAGGTACCGGGGGGAGACTGTGAAATCAGCGCCAGCATGTTGTCGCCGCCGGCATAATATTTGGCTTTGATCTTGACATTGTTCATAGCCTCAAATTCTTCGACCATGTCCGGCTCGCCGTGACCATACCAGGCAATCATAGTGAGCTCTGTTGCGGCATTGGCACGCGGAGGCACAAGAATCATCGGCACGCTCAAGGCGGTTGCCGCTGAAGCGGCGCCAACGCCCTTTAGAATATTTCTTCTGCCGATGTCAGTGTGATCGGGTGTTCCGGGGACTTCTTTTTTACTCATCATTTACTCTCCTGTTGGCTGGTTTAGTCGTCGTCTCAGGCAGTGCGGGAATGTCTAGAACACTGGCCCGTGACTCGCAAATTGTGTTGTCGCGTTGGAATTGGCACTCCACATACTGTCAGCATTCACAGAGTTATTTATCTATAGTTCGCTGTTCCACAAGAGTACTTCAAAAGGTGTGCTTGGGTCGATACTGAGTCAGCTAAATTTTGTGCCGTTGATTTCTCTTTAGTTACTCGCGATAAACACCGCCAAGAAAATAACCACGTTGATTCAGCGATTTGGTGGACTCAGTTAATGTTGACTGTCGAGTCTGCCGGAGCCAGGTAATTTGTTTGCGGGTGACGGTGCCAAAGTGAATGCCAGGGGCCATACCTCAAGGGTTTGTGGAAGGGCACAGAAAAGGTAATCTAACCTTACCGAGCGTTAACGAAATCCGAGGTCGAGTAGTGCACAGTCATATCTTTCACAAACAATTCAAGACCGTGGGGCCCGCGGTACTCCCTGTGATTCATGCGCAGGATGATGAGCAGATCGATCGAAACATTGAAATTGCTGTTCGCTGCGGTGCACAAGGCGTATTTTTGATCAATCACGGTTTTGATGTAACGCTGTTTTTGCCGTTGATTGAACGGTGCAGACAGGCACATCCACTGCTTTGGCTGGGGGTCAACTTCCTCGGGGTAACCGGGCGGGATGCTTTCCCGATTTTAGGTGACCTTGAGTCCCGGGGTCTCGCCATCGATGCTTACTGGGCGGATGATGCCTGTATAGACGAGCAACATGAGTCACAAAGCCAAGCTGGAGATATTAATTTCGTCCGCGAGGAGAGTGGCTGGTCGGGAATCTATTTTGGTGGAACAGCCTTTAAGAAACAGCGAGCCGTCGATCCAGCGGATTACTTGGTATCAGGACAAATTGCAGCGCAGTGGATGGATGTCGTGACTACTTCAGGAGTCGCGACGGGCGAAGCTGCCGAAATCGAAAAGATAGAAACATTTCGACAAGGTGTCGGTGCCGGCACGTTAGCAGTGGCTTCCGGAATTACCCCAGAAAATGTCCATGACTACGCACCCTACGTTGATGCGATACTCGTTGCCACCGGGATAAATTTACCCCAAGACTTTTATAATATAGATAGAACAAGATTATCGCGTTTGATCGATAACTGTCGCTGTTCTGCTGTGCACCGAGATGCCTCTGCATCGTTAGATGGCCGGAGTAGCGATCGATCGTATCTTCGGCAGATGGCGCCTACGGTAAAAGGTGATACCTTTGCCTGGTTGGATCCCTCCTCGGCTTACATTAATGGCCGGGCGTTCGCGCAGATGGTCGACGATCTTGTGCAGCCGTTTCGCACAGTGCCCATTGACGTCGTTGCGGGCATAGACGCTGCTGGCTATGTGCTGGGTGCGGCGCTGGCTACTCGGTTGGGTACAGGACTGCTGACCGTGCGCAAGGCAGGTAAGTTGCCAGTCCCAACGGAAGAAGTGGAGTTCATTAACTACTCCAAACGGACACAGTCTCTTGAACTTCGTAAACCGGCATTCCGGCCAGGTACCCGGGTCCTACTGGTTGATCAGTGGGTAGAGACCGGGGGTACGATGGGTGCGGCGATAGAATTGATCGAAAGGCAAGGGGGGCTAATCGCTGGTATCGCGACGGTTGCCATAGAAGAAAACGCACAGACGAATGCACTGCGCAAGGCCTATTTTTGTGTGTCCTCGGTGTTATTCGGTTCTGATTACCAGACCCAATGTAATCAGAAGCATATGGCTTTTTTCGACGATTTCGATTGGGAATGCATCTTTCCGGATATCCGATAAGTGCTGGACGCGATTGTGCAGTTTGTACTGGCTGATAGAGTCTACTCAACCGTAACAGAGAGATAGTTGCTGTATGCCGGACCGACCCAAAACGCTTACGCTAGAGAACGGAAAGCCGCCTCAACCAACCTGTTGGGATCAGGAAATGAGGCGCCGTGTCGCTGCGATGAGGCAGCATATGGTCGCGGAGCAGATGGAGGCGGTGATACTGACCTCGATGCACTGCGTGAACTATTTCACAGACTTTGTATATACCGCATTCGGACGTAATTATGGGTGTGTGATCACTGCGGACCGGTTGACGACTATCAGTGCCAATATCGATGGTGCACAGCCGTGGCGACAGACTTTTGGCCACGACAACCTTATCTATACGGACTGGCACAAGGACAATTTCTTTGAAGCGGTTAAGCAGTTGGTGGGTGACGCTGTCACGATCGGGATCGAATCGGATCATCTGACGCTGCAGAATTACGAGAAGCTCAGATCGGCGCTGCCAGGCAGAAAACTGGTTGATATCTGTGAGGTTGCGATGCGGCTTCGCATGTATAAGTCGACTGAAGAACTTGCACTGATCCGTGAGGGTGCAAGGATCTGCGACCTTGGCGGTGCTGCCGTGGTTGAATCACTTCGAGAGGGAATGCCTGAGTACGAGGTCGCAATTTATGCTACTCAGACAATGGTCCGCGAAATAGCCCGCACTTACCCCCATACCGAGTTGATGGACAGCTGGACCTGGGTGCAGTCGGGAATCAACACGGACGGGGCGCATAATCCGCTGACGACTCGTCGAATCCAGGCGGGGGATATCCTCAGTTTGAATACGTTCGCCATGATTTCAGGGTACTACCAGGCGCTGGAGCGAACACTGTTTTTAGGCCACTGTGATCCCAAATCACTTGAGCTCTGGGAAATTAACTGCCAGGTCCATCGCCGGGGTCTGGAGTTGATTCGACCCGGTGCACGATGCTGTGATATTGCGACTGAGTTGAACGAGATCTACAAAACACATGACCTGCTTGAGTATCGGACTTTTGGTTATGGGCATTCTTTTGGCACCCTATCGCACTACTATGGGCGGGAAGCCGGCTTGGAATTGCGAGAAGACGTCGATACCGTGCTGGCGCCCAACATGGTGGTATCTATGGAACCAATGATTATGATCCCGGAAGGCATCCCAGGGTCGGGCGGATATCGAGAGCACGATATCCTAATAGTCACCAAGGCGGGTGCAGACAACATCACAGCGTTCCCGTTTGGCCCCGAATACAATATTGTCGGATCGCCCACCACTTAACTGGGTAGTACGCCGCTGATTTTCTGTTAAGGCAGCACAGGTTAAGGCAGTGGCTGGTATAGAACTCCGGCGTTGATCAGTCCGCTTGTCTGATCATCAGGGTGACAGTGTCAGCGGTCGTGAGGTCTACTGGAATGGATTCACTAACCAAATCCCCCGGTTGTCTGATCGCATCGCCGGTGCGTGAGATGTGGGCGCTAAGGGTAACTGTGTTGTAATCCGAAAGCACCGAGGTCCCCATTAAGCTGGAGCGGTCATCCAAGACAAGTTCAAGCGGCAGTTCGCCGGCCGAACGTCGGACGGCAGCAACCGGTATGCGATCACCCGCATTCGAACGGGCATAGACATAAAGGGTGTGCGACGATTCAATTTGTGTTGCAAGGTCTGGGGCGATCTCAATTCGTACCGTCAGAGTGACAGGTGCCGTTGGTTGATTCAGTCGCTGTACGGTTTGGGGATGATTTGCCACCGCAAGACCCCGGCTGATCGCCAGTTCGGTCACTCGGTCTATCAGGGCTTGAAGTTCTGATTGCGCTTGAGGGTCAGCGTGCAGTGCCGGTTTAAGACGGTGCCAGTGCTCCAGAGCGCCAGGAAGGTCCCCCCGTGCTTCGGCCGCCATTCCAGCCAGCCACAGCGCCTGGGGTTGCTCTGGATCGATCTTGAGCGCACGGTCTAGCAATGCGGTGACACGGTCATTTAGGGTGCCTCCTTCCAGCATAGCCAATGCATCGGCGTAACCCACCAGTACTTCAGCGTCATCGCCGGTTAGGGCATAGAGTTTTTCGTAGGCACCGACTGCCTGGGCATAGTTACCTAAACTCATCATGGCGTTTGCGAGAATAGCCCAGCCCTCGCGATCGGTTGGGTTCTGCTCGAGGCGCAACTTCAATTCAGCCAGTAAAGCGTCAGGTGATCTTGCGCTTGTGTCTGTTGTTACTGGTTGGTCTTCAGTAGAGAGGTAATTTGGTGACCCGAGGATCAAGTACAGTGCAATAACGGCGATCGGAAACAAGGTGGCGACGATCAACACCGCTAAAGGCCCTGATTTCTTCAGGGATTCTGACCTTTCTTCCGGTTGAATATCAGTCAGTAGCGAATCTTCCAAATCCGTTTGCGCGGTATTTAAGTCGGCATCCGAAAGTTGCTGGTTCTCTAATTCAATTGTGATCTCTGCGAGCCGTTGCTGAGCTATACGAACATTGAGCTCGTGTCGCGGTATGATCGTACGGGTCGATGGGGTCAGTAGCGGCCACAGCAACAGCCACAGTGCCGATACGAGCATGACCATGCCGATTGCTGTGAATATGATCATGTGGAATGATCATCTCGCATCAATTTACGTACTTTCGCTCGCTGTGCCGGTGGAATATCGGAGGAATTGATATGTTTCCGATCACGAAAGAGTCGAAACAGTACGAAGCATCCTCCCGCCAACAAAATCAGTGGGGCAAGCCAGAGTAAGGCAGTGCTCGGTTTGAACGGTGGCCGGTAGAGTACAAAATCACCATAGCGGTTCACCATGAACTGAACGATATCCGTATCTGAGCTTCCCGACAGGATCATGTTGTAGGTCAGCAGTCGCAGGTCACGCGCAAGGTCGGCGTTGGAGTCTGCGAGATTTTGATTCTGACAGACAAGGCATCGAAGCTCCGCGATTAACGCCTTATAACGGGACTCCTGGCTGCTTGATTCAAATTTGAGCGGTTCCAGTACGGCATGGGCCGGGGGCGTTGTAAACCCGACGCTGAAGAGTAGAACAACGCCAAAAATAGTCGATAGGACGGCTAATTGCCTGGGGCGCATGGGTTATCCGGTCAGAACTGGTGTTGTCTGAGGGATCGGTTCGCGGGTAGGCGCGCGAACGACCGTACGATATCGTCTATCGGTGGCTGCTAGCAGACCGCCTGCTGCCATTAGCAGTGCGCCCAGCCAGATCCAGCGAATAAAGGCCTTGTAGTGCACTCGGACGGCCCAACGGTCGTTGTTATCAAGGCGCTCACCGAGTGACGCATAAAAATCCCCCCAGAACCCAGCCTGAATACCAGCTTCGGTCATCGGCATCTGCTGAACCAGGTAACGACGCCGTTGCGGTGAAAGCCGGGCTATGACGCGACCATCGCGACTGACGATGACTGTGCCAGTCTGAGCAACGTAGTTCGGGCCTGGCAGGTTTTGGACCCCGTCGAACTGGTATTCATAGCGACCAACCGAAATGCGTTCACCTGGCGCCATACTGAGGTCTTTTTCCATCGAATAAATAGTTGTGAATGCAACCCCAATCACAAATATGCCGATGCCCGAGTGCGCCAGTGTCATACCCCAGTAGGCCCGGGGTGTCTGCACAAGGCCCCGCCAGCGACGTCCGGGTGTGGCACGAATCCACAGCCCCCTTACTGCGGTAAGAATCGCCCAGCAACCCAGTGTTCCGGCGCTGGCTGCAGCAAAGGAATAGTGTTCCATGGCCAACGGCCAGATCCCACCTGCAATCAGACTCGCCAGAAGCAGCATGCCGAGATCGCTTCGAAGTCGGGCAAACGTGTCTTTTTTCCATCGACAGAGCGCACCGAAACCCATTGCAACAACCAGCGGTACCATTAGCGGAACGAAAATGGTATTGAAATAGGGTGGACCGACCGAGATCTTTCCCAACCCAAGCGCATCCATGAACAGTGGATAAAGCGTGCCCAGCAAGACCGTCGCAGTGGTTGTGACGAGCAGGACATTGTTGATCAACAAAGCGCTCTCACGCGACACAGGGTTAAAACCGGGCACGCTGCGAATGGCGGGTGCGCGCCAGGCATAGAGGGTCAGTGAACCACCGACTACGATGATCAGAAAAATGAGTATAAAAAGTCCCCTCTCAGGATCGCTTGCAAAAGCATGTACCGATGTGAGCACCCCGGAACGAACCAGAAATGTGCCGAGTAATGACAGTGAAAACGCGAAGACTGCGAGAAGCACCGTCCAGGCTTTGAATACGCCTCTTTTCTCGGTTGCGGCAAGTGTGTGAATTAGGGCGGTACCGATCAGCCAAGGCATAAAAGATGCATTTTCAACCGGATCCCAGAACCACCAGCCACCCCAGCCAAGTTCGTAGTAAGCCCACCAGCTGCCAAGTGCAATGCCCAGTGTGAGAAAAGACCAGGCCGTGGTGGTCCAGGGGCGGGACCAACGAGCCCAAGCCATGTCCAGTCGTCCGGTGATTAAAGCCGCGATTGCAAACGCAAAAACCACCGAGAATCCGACATACCCGAGATAGAGCATCGGCGGATGGATCGCAAGCCCAGGATCTTGCAGAAGTGGGTTCAGATCCCGTCCTTCCGTTACCGGGGGAAATTGCCGGGCAAAAGGGTTGGAGGTAAATAAAATAAAAGCCAGAAAGCCGGTACTGACAAGGCCCAGGATGCTCAGCACTTTAGCGATCATATCCTCGGGTACAGTGCGACTGAAAATAGTGACCGCCCCGGTCCAACCTGAAAGGATTAACAGCCATAACAACAGCGATCCCTCATGTGCGCCCCAGACACCCGAGATCTTGTACAGCAGCGGCAGCTTTGAATTCGAGTTGTGTGCGACGTAGCTCACACTGAAATCATTGTCCAGAAAGGCGTAAGTAAGACAGCCGTAGGCGATTGCGACAAAAACCAGTTGTACCCAGGCAGCGGGCCTGGCCACGGCAATACAGAGGCTATGCCGCTGCGTTGAACCGCAAAGCGGAACAATACCGAGTACGACCCCAGTGCACAAAGCGATGATGAGGGCGAGCAACCCCAGTTCAGCGATCACTTGAGCCCCATCTCTTTGGCTTTCTTTAACGCATCTGCAACTTCCGGCGGCATATAGTTTTCGTCATGTTTTGCCAGCACCTGTTTTGCTTCAAAGATGCCATTACTGTTTAACATGCCCTGAGCGACGATTCCCTGACCTTCGCGAAAAAGATCCGGCAAGAAGCCCTTGTAGGTAACGGTAACCTGTTCGACGGTGTCCGTCAGGACGAATTCCACGGACAGGTCAGCATCAGGGCGCCGGACCGAACCCTCGACAACCATACCACCTAAGCGGAAGCTGGCCTGCTGGGGTGCCTCTCCAGCCTTGACCTGCGTCGGGCTGAAAAAGAGATTGATGTTCTCTCTGAGTGCAAGCAGCGCGAGGCCAAGCGCGACGGAAACACCGAGAACCAGTAGACCAACAAGAATGAATCGCTGTCTGCGCAGGGGTGTCACGGCGCGTCAGATCCATTGGGATTTTTGTTTCGTGAAATCTCGTTGAGCAGTCGTCGATGACGCCGTAGGGGTATTACAACGTTCAGGATGAGCACAATGGCAACGATGAGATAAGCAGGCCAGACATAAAGACCATAGCCACCCATGTTCAGGAATTCGATCATGACTGCCGCGGGGAAATCAATCGTTCTACCCATTGTGTACGTTGTTCACGGCCCAGAATCTCTGGGCGAATGCGAGCGAGGACCGCAGTGATAAAGTGAATTTTGAATGCGAGTGCCATCAGTAGTAGCGGAATCAACATCGAGAGGTGGATGGAAGGTGAGTCAAACTTTGACACGGTGGGGCCTTGGTGCAGCGTACTCCACCACTCGACCGAGTAATGAATGATGGGAAGATTTACAACACCGACAAGAGCCAATACGGCTCCGGCCCGGGCTGCGGTACGTCTGTCATCGATGGCCGATTGCAGCGCCATATAACCCAGGTAGAGAAAAAGCAGAATAAGTTCGGAAGTAAGCCTGGCATCCCAGATCCACCAGGTTCCCCACATGGGCTTACCCCATATAGAGCCGGTCACTAAGGCAAGGAATGTATAGGAAGCCCCTATAGGTGCACTCGCACGGGCCACCACTTCCGCCAGTTTTAACCGCCAGACCAGGGCAATCGCGCCGGCAATGGCGAGAACAACATAAACGAACATCGACATCCAGGCTGCAGGAACGTGCACGTAGATAATGCGGTAGCTGTCTCCTTGTTCGTAATCTGTGGGCGCCAGTGCAAGACCCATGTACAGGCCAACCCCAAAAAGCACCATGCTAAGCCCCCCGGCCCAGGGCAGTAGTTTCCCAGCCAGGCTGTAAAAGTATGGCAGCGAAGCGAGTCGGTGAAAGGTCAAGGAAAAAGAGGACATAAATATTTAGTGCCGAGTGCGGAATGTGCCTATTCGCCCATAGCCGTGGTTACCACGACCGGTGTGATTCGCAGCAGTGTATCGATATCGAGTAACAGGCAGCATGGAGTGCGTATTTTAGGCGACTGAGCATGAAAAATGAGAATTGAGAGTGGTTATGGTGGCCAGATTTCGATGTAATGCTCTGATTTCTGATGAAGGTCACACCAAGCTATGTGAACTATCGCCCTGAAGATGATTCGAGACCGCTGAAGGCTTGTGGTCTACGAGCGTCGTAAATACACTTTGACGCTTGTTAATTTTCGATCTGGGTCCAGATGAGCATAAACAGCACCAAGATCCCCGTACTGGCTTCGCGATTAGATCTGTTGGAGGTTTCCACTGGCATTAGCACATTGCCGCGGGTGGGCGCTGTCGCCTGTCCGTGCCTTGATGTGTCGGAGGCAAATGCGTTGGTTTCGGTTGTTGATCAGCTTGAATACCGACCAGCCAAGGCTATAACAGGATCTGATAATGCACCTGTCTACCAGGACTTTGATCTGTGCTATGACGTACCTAGTGGCCACAGTTTATGGGAGTTTGCGCAGGTGCTGGAGCAGGCGTTGACGAGTGCTCTGGCCGGTGCTGAAGTTGACAGTGAATGTTATCTATTGCGACTGAATGATTTGATTGTTCAGCGGTACCCGCCGGGCTGTGCCGGAATTACCCCACACCGGGATCATGTGCGTTACGGCTTCCTGATCGCGATTATCCTGCTCACAGGAGATGGCTATTTCGGCGTCTGTGATGACCGACAAGGGAATGAATCTAGAGAGATCGATTTCAAGCCTGGAGATCTTCTGCTGATGGGTGGGCCCGGGTTAATACCGAACTTTAGGCGGCCTTTTCATTTTGTGAATGGCGTTACTGATTGGCGCCGAACAATAGGACTACGGTATGACACGCACAAGTCAGACGCATAAGCCGGCTATCAGTTCTAAATAGATGCTGAGTCGCAAGTAGAAGCCGAGATCGAGTTTTCCGAAAGACGCTAGTCGATGAGCAATAGTTTTCCAGGCCCTGGTGAAGATAAATACTTTGAGGACTACGAGGCGGGCCGAGTCTATGAACTGGGCTCAGTTCAAGTTGAACTCGCCGAAGTGGTTGAATTTGCGACTCGCTACGACCCACAGTACTTTCATATCGATGAGAGCCGGGCGAAAGAATCGATTTATGGTGGGATTATCGCCAGCGGCTGGCACACTGCCAGCATGATGATGCGCGTATTTGCAGATAATTTTTTGTCGGATGTGTCCAGTATGGGGTCGCCTGGTCTAGACGAGTTGCGTTGGTATCATCCAGTTCGGCCTGGGGATACATTGTTTATCAGTGCTATCGTCCTTGAGACCCGATTATCCAAAAGTAAATTGGATCGGGGTGTAATCCGCACCCGTACAGAAGTGCACAATCAGTGTCATGCGCTTGTGTTGTCGTCCACTGCCGTGAATTTTATGCGTCGACGGCAGAATGATAAAACGTGATTAGCCCATCTAAAGATCGTGATTAGCCGGCATAGGACTAAACGCCCGGAACCTGGAGGGTTGTATGAGCGACCATAAGATCTACCGGACACCCTCGGCTTACAGTTATCCACTGCTGATCAAGCAGTTGTTGAACACCCTCGAACTGAGACATCCCGACCAGGAAATCGTTTATGCGAACCGTCTTCGTTACACCTATCGGGACTTCAAGAAAAGAGTAGCCCGCTTAGCAAACTTGCTGACGTCACTGGGAGTGAGGGAGGGAGATACAGTGGCCGTGCTCGACTGGGACAGTCACCGGTACCTCGAGTGTTTTTTTGCCATCCCTATGATTGGCGCAGTGTTGCATACCGTCAATATTCGGCTATCACCCGATCAAATTCTGTATACGATGAATCATGCCGGAGATGACCTCGTACTTATCAACAAAGAATTCTTGCCGCTGATGGCCCCTATTCTAGGGCGGATAGAAACGGTCAAAGACTGGGTGGTTATATCTGAGTCAGCGGATAACGCCGATTCGGCAATTCAGTTTGCGGGTGAATACGAAGCTTTGCTTGATACACAGCCAGAAGTGCATGACTTTGCGGATTTCGACGAGGACCTACGCGCCACTATTTTTTACACCACAGGCACCACGGGGAATCCCAAAGGCGTTTATTACAGTCATCGCCAGATCGTTTTGCATACCTTAGGGAAGGGCTTAGCCATGGGAAGTCCGGCAGAGCAAGGACGGTTTCATGACCAGGATGTCTATATGCCATTGACACCGATGTTTCATGCCCATGCCTGGGGTGTGCCCTACCTGGCGACATTGCTCGGGGTTAAACAGATCTATCCGGGTCGTTACGAACCCGGAAAGCTGTTGGATCTTTTCCAGAAGGAGTCCGTGACCTTCTCTCATTGTGTACCGACAATTTTGCACATGGTGTTGAATGCCCCAGAGGCGGAAACCGTTGATTTCAGTGGATGGAAAATGACGATCGGTGGCTCTGCGCTTCCAGTGGCATTGGCTGTACAGGCCCGCGCCCGTGGAATTGATCTCTTCAGCGGTTATGGTATGTCAGAGACGGGTCCGGTACTGACCCTCGCCCAACTGTCGGCCGAATACGCCGAAAGTGAAGAAGAAGAGCAGATCGATGTACGCTGCAGGTCGGGCCGGCCGGCTCCCTTGGTCGACATTCGCGTTGTTGATGCGGAAATGAATAATCTCCCGAATGATGGGGTTACGACAGGTGAAGTCGTGGCCCGAGCGCCTTGGTTGACGCAGGGCTATTTCAGAGACCCCGAGCAGTCCGAAGAGTTGTGGCGGGGCGGTTACCTCCACACGGGCGACCTGGGCTACATTGATGCTTCCGGTTATCTGAAAGTGACTGATCGTGTAAAGGATGTCATCAAAAGTGGTGGGGAATGGATCTCATCGATCTATCTGGAAGATATCGCACTCCAGCACGACAATGTCAGTGAGGCGGCAGCGATCGGTATAACAGATGAAAAGTGGGGGGAGCGTCCGCTGGTCCTGGTGGTGCCGCGGCAGGGCGAACTGGATTCGGAAGCCGTGCGCAGCAAGTTTCTACAGGCAGCCTCGGATGGCTTGATCTCGAAATGGGCTGTACCAGACCAAATAAAGGTTGTTGATGCCATTCAAAAAACAAGTGTCGGTAAGATCGACAAAAAGTACTTACGGACCCAATTCGGTTAGGGTGCTGAACTGGGTTTGAAATATTGATTCAGGCGGGCCGGCGTAGATTCAGTCCCATGCTGATCCGATCTTCGATACAGAATCCCAGGGATTCATAGAACGCAACCACCTGTGCATTGTCAGATCTGATCTGTAGATTAGCTTTGATGCATCCCAATTGACGTAATGCGTCCAGGGTGTGTGCGACCAGGTGCCGAGCGATTCCGTGGCGGCGGTGGGCATGATCGACAGCTACGGCGTAGAGCCAGCCCCGGTGTCCGTCATAGCCCGCCATCACGGCGCCGACAATAGAATCATCTTCGAGGGCGACGAATATTAGGTCGTCTACAGCCCGCTTAGCGGCGATCATCTGACTCGGGTCGTTATGCGGTGGATCATCCGGGAATACGCGTTGCCAGAGGGCTATCAGCGCCTCCCTGTCGTCATCTTCGTAGGTTCTGAGCTTCATCGAGAAATTGTACGGGGGTATCCGGCCTTAAGACGGCGGAAAGAATTGGCTAAGCGATTCCACTGGGTCTTCAATAATCAGTAACATCACGTAGGTTACGCTGACCGCAGTCAGCGCGAGCAGGAGTGTGCCATAAAACAACAAGCTGATCAGTTTCCCGAGAATTAAGTCCGTGGAGTCATGAGCCGGACGCCGCCAGCTGTCCAGAAATAGGTCAAAGAACATTTGCAGCAGGCGATAAAGTATCCAGGCAATGACTAGAGCAAATCCGACCTCACTCAGCTTGAAATCGAATACCGTATCAAGCTGGAGCGTTCGTACAAACGCTGACAGCCAGGCGAGGATGCTGCCAAATGTAGCGGCAAGAAAACCAAGTGTGGAAAGAATGGTGTCTGTCATGGTCTAAAGACATTGGCGATCGAAATCTCCCATTGGCCCAGTGACTATAGAGGCCGTAACTGTTAAATAAATGACAGTACCGTGCATAAACAAGTTCGGTCGATTGTCTTTGCGACTCATCAGCGGAAAGAGTCAGCGGAGATTCCGATCTGTTGCGTCGGTTTGAAACGGAAGGTC
>MPMA02034034.1_pt1 | contig 16567 bp, 10 predicted proteins | sample 1617361 | NCBI WGS metagenome assembly MPMA02 (sample SAMN05944807, study PRJNA350692) | marine metagenome | biome: marine; feature: ODZ; material: water; isolation source: 180 m water sample filtered on 0.2 um supor filter | place: Pacific Ocean | collected 2012-04-08 | depth 180m m | reverse complement strand
GCCCGCCGTGCCCGATGCCCATCTCGATGCTCTCCCCGCTCCGGCCCGCAGATCGATCACCCGCAAGAAGGATCAGCTGAACCTGGCACCTGAACTCGCCCGCAAGGCCATCCAGGCCTACTACGCCTCGATCACCTTCGCCGACGCCCAACTCGGCCGCATCCTCGCGGCCCTCGACGAGACCGGCCTGTCGAAAAACACCATCGTGCTGTTCACTTCTGATCACGGCTATCACATGGGCGAACACGGCCACTGGCAGAAGACCACGCTCTTTGAAAACGCCACCCACGTTCCCCTCATCATCGCCGGACCCGGCATCAAGGCTCGCGGCGCCACCACCACCCCGGCTGAAATGGTGGATTTCTATCCCACCCTCGCGGAGCTTTGCGGCCTGAAACCGCCGGCCTATCTTTCCGGTCGCAGCCTGGTACCCGCCCTTCGGAACCCCAAGGCCCAGGTTCGCGAGTCCGCCTTCACCCAATACGACTCCGGTTACAGCATCAAGACGCTCCGCTATCGTTATTCGGAATGGGGCGAGGAGGGTGAGGCCGGCGCCGAGCTCTACGATCACCAGACAGATCCGAACGAACTCAAGAACCTCGCCACCGATCCCCGGCAGAAACAGCGCGTCCAGCAACTGTCCCGCCATCTCCGCCAGCGGATTGCGGCCGCTCGCAAAAAGCCTGCCGGAGTCACCCAGATCCAATTTGAGAACCGTCGGCGCGTCCGTTAAGGAGGGGCCAGATCCGGGTTACCACGACCTCCGACCTAAAGGGCAGAATGCGGGCACGCCGATGCGGCGCCTCCCAACTCGGTTCAAGGAGCGGGTGAAATCCTCAATACCTGGGGAGTCCGCAACAGTTGCAGGTCCCTTGCTTACTTCACAATCATCACCCCCCGCATGAGGATGTGGTGCCCGGGGAAGGTGCAGACGAACTCGTAGTTCCCGGCTTCCTTGGGCGTGGTGAATTCGAGCACCTCGGTCTTGCCAAAGTCCAGGAGCTTGGAGGAGGCGAGGATGCCATCGTGCTTGGGAATCCAGTGCGCCTTGAAACCCGCTTCGCCGAGCTTGATGGCAGCTTCCCCCACCCCGTTGGCAGCCCCCGGCTTCACGATCACCAGGTTATGCGGCACGTAATCGGAATTCTTGAAGTGGATGCGGATTTTCTTGCCGGCCTTCACTTCGAACTCCTTGAGGTCGAACTTCAATTGCTCCAGAAGCGTTCCGATGCGCACATCGGTGGCCTCGTCGGTGTCCTTGAAGACTCCCGGAGGATCGTTCTTGGTCACCTTCACCGCCGCCACCGCGGCAGAACCCTTGGTGGGATCCGCGGTATACCAGAGGTGCTGGACCGTCTTGGCCGCCACCCGGGCATGGGACACCGGTGAATTCAGCACCTTGCCGAGAAGTTCGCCATCCCGCACATTGTGCTGCTGGTGCACCCAGAGGGCTTCCAGGAGATGGTGGGCATGCTCTTTCTTGGCCGGATCCCATTTCCTGGTCCACTTCTGGCAGGCCGCGATCACATCCTTGGTCTTGCGCTCGCTGAGCTCGATCCGGGTGCGGTAGCGGACTCCGTCAACCGGGTGCTCGAGGTTCGCCATCAACTCGTCGAGGGAAGCGCCGTCAATTTTGACTGCTTTCTGGAGAGGCTTGCCCTTGTGGGTGACCCGGTAGATCCGGCCATGAAGATGGTCGCGGGAGGGGTCACGGATATTGTGCTGCATGTGCCCGATGATGACGTTGTGCCAGTCGGACACGTAGAGCGCGCCGTCGGAACCAAACTCGATGTCAGAGGGTCGGAAGTTCTTGTCGGAACTCTTGATCAGGTCCTGGCGGGGCTCCCCCCACATGTGATCCTGGTCATTCTTGGGTTCAAGGTCGTACTGCTTCACCCCGAGGAAGCCGATGGTATTGGCCAGGATGTAGTCACCCTGCCACTCATCGGGAAAGTTGGCGCTTGAAACGACGCCGGCCCCGGCCACCGGGCGCACCTCCTTCTTGACCAGTCCGTGCATCCTGAAGCCCTTGCCCTCGGGACGCACCTGGTAGGAGCGGCCCCCGGTGCCGTCGTTAGCGTAATGCCGGCCCCAGTAATCAAAGCACACCCCGTGGGGGTTCGGGCTGTTGCCCGCGTGCACACTCACGGTGTACTGGCGCGGATCGAAGCGGAACATGGCGGAGGCTCCGCTGTGCAGCGACGGTCCCCACGGATGCTCGTGGGCATTGTGGAAAAAGACCCCGCTCTGCCAGTAGAGCGCACCGTCCGGCCCGAGAGCGAAGGCGTTCGCCGCATGGTGGGTGTCGGCTGAGCCGATTCCCTGCAGATAGCGGATACGCACGTCCGCCACATCGTCGCCGTCGGTGTCCTTGAGGAAGAGGATGTCGGGCTGGGAGGCCACCAGGACCCCGCCGTTCCAGAATTCAAAGCCCGTCGGGTTGTGCACCTTCGCGAAGGTGATGCACTTGTCCGCCACCCCGTCCCGGTTCTCATCGGGCAGGATGAGGAGGCGATCGTCCATCTCCTTGAGTGGCTCCCACTTGGGATAGGTCCGCCAGGCCGAGGCCCAGAGGCGTCCCCTGGTGTCCACCGCCATCTGCACCGGGTTGACCAGCTCGGGAAACATTTTCTCGTCGGCGAAGAGCTTGACCTCCATTCCCTCCGGCACGGTGAGCTTGGCGAGGCCTTCCTTGCCGCTGTTATAGCCCTTGAGATTGCCTTCCTTCCCGGCGTTGGAGCTCCTGCTCTTGCCTCCCACGTTGGACTTCACCCCGATGGGGGCCGGGACGTTGCTGTCGTCGATCTTATGCTTGTGGTTGCCCACCGCGGCCCAGACCGCCATGTCCCGGTTTGCCACCATGACATCGATCATGGAAAGTTCGTGCCAGAGGACATCCTTGTTGCTCTGGCCATCCACGAACTTGAGCCCGGAGCGACCACCCCACACGTCATTCCCGTCTGTGGCGCGGTAACGGTTGTGCCAGTGCCAGTTCTTGTCCAACACCACCTTGCGCACCTTCTCCAGGCTCGGCGAGGCGGGAATCTCCCTCTCCAGGAGACTGCGGGCGATCACCTCCGCCATCCGGCGGTTCCCTTCCGGGTTAAGGTGGATCCCATTGATGGTGAGAGGGACGTTGGCAGCCCGGAAGAGCTCGGCCGAGCTCGAGAAGAGATCGACGAACCCTTCCGTTTTCTTGGCCTCCGCCACTTCCCGGGTAGCCGCCGCATACAGGGCGAGGCGGGAATTGTTGGCCTTGCCATCCGGAAGGTTGGGATTGCCCAGATCCTCGTGCGCGATGGGCGTGAAGAGCACGATCTTCGGCGCGCCCTTCCCGTTGGGCTTCATGTTGCGGTAGTGATCCACCAGCTTGCCCAGTTCATCGCGATACTTGCCGAGTCCACCTTCCCCACCGAAGGACTCGTTGTAACCGAACATGATGAAGATCACGTCGGCCTTGAGGTCCTTCAGGTATTGGTCCTGGGAGGGGAAGCCCCCGTTGCGGGGACGGCTCCACACCGTGTCACCGGTGTAGCCGAGATTCCGGATGCTCAGGTAGTGCTTCGGATAGGCGGAGTGGAAAACGGTCTCCAGCCAGCCATCGTGCTGCATACGGTCCGCCAGGCCACTTCCGATGATGCAGATTCTGTCTTGCTTCTTGAGAGTGAGGGCGGCAGTCGCGGGTTGCGCATTCGCGAATCCGACTAAGGCGGCGAGGGCGGCAATCCGCAGGGCGAGGAACGGGCGTGTCATCATTGGTTTCAGAGTTCTGAGCTGGGAGGACTACGGTAAAAATTCCCGATCCTCACGCCTTTCCTCCGAAAGTTTCAAATTCCGGCTCCAGATGGCCAAAAATCGCACCTTTGAACGATTAAAATGCCCCTCCCAGGGCCCTGACGGGCCCTTCGGACGTCTGGCTTGCAACCCTACCGCTTCTGCCAGGGGACGGCTCCGCCGCGCTGGATATGCTCCCGCATGGCACCCGCCATCTCACGGAACATTCTGCGGTTGCTCCCGGACAGGTCGGTGGTTTCCCCGGGATCCTTCTCCAGGTCGAAGAGTTCCCAACGCGTCATGGGCGTGTTCTTGACCAGCTTCCAGTTTCCGCGCCGCATGGCCCAGATGCATTCCCCCATGTAGCGCTCCCCGCCTTCCCGACGGGTGAAAAAGAGATCGCGGTCAAAGCCCGCCTGGTCTTCGCCAAGGAGAAGAGGAAGGAAGGAGCGACCATCGATCGGGTGTTTGGTCACGGCTCCGGCAGCCGCGGCCACAGTGGGAAAAATATCCATGGTGGCCGCTACGAATCGGCTGCGCCCGCCCGCCTTGATCTTTCCGGGCCAGACCGCACAGGCGGGCACCCGCAGGCCTCCTTCATACATCTCCTGCTTCTCGCCCCTGAGCGATCCGTTGCTGGCCCCGACGTTGGCCTGCCCGCCATTATCAGAGACAAAAACGACGAGGGTGTTCCCCGCCAGGCCGGTCTCCTCCAGGGCGTGCAGGACTTTCCCGATCCCATCGTCCATATGCTCGATCAGCGCCACCAGCTTCGCCCGCTGGGCGCTGATCCCCGCCTCGCGCTGCCTCACCCTGGCCAGCCAGTCAGCTGGTGGCTGGATGGGGGTATGGGGAGCGTTGTAGGCCAGGTAGAGAAAGAACGGGTTGGCCTGTCCCGAGGGTTTTGCAGCCGCCCGGGCGCGCTCCTCCAGATAGTCAACCGCCCACTGGGTGAAGATGTCCGTGGCGTGCCCCTTGGGGTGCACCGGTTCCTCATTGCGCCGCATGTAATGGTTTCCATGCCGGCGGTGGTGGTAGTAGTCATCCATCATGTCCCCGAGAAAGCCGTGGAAGAAGTCAAAGCCCCGCCGGGTGGGCTGGTTCTCCTCCTGCAGACCAAGGTGCCACTTCCCGATGATGGCAGTGTGATACCCTTCCGGCTTGAGAACCTGGGGAAGCAAAATGGCATCCTGGGCAAGGTAGCCCCAGTTGTTGGCCGCGTGGGTGCGCACCACCCCGGGCACTCCCACCAGTTCCTGATAGCGCCCACACAAAAGGGCGGCCCGGGTGGGGGAACAGACCGGGCAATTGGCGTAAAAGGAATCAAAGCGCATCCCGGCTGCCATGAGCTTGTCGATGTGGGGTGTTTGCAGGTCCTTTGCTCCGTAGGAGGAGAGATCGCCGTAGCCCAGGTCATCGACGATAAGGACCAGAATGTTCGGTTTGCCTGCCGAAACCGTTGAACACCCCAGAAGAAGGAATGTGAAAATGTGCAGGAAGAGCAGGGGCTTCATTCCTGCAGCCTATGGGTCCGTTTCCGGGGCACCAGCGGAATTCAGGGGCAGGACCAAGGAGCCCGGCAGCCCCCCTCCTGCGGGGATCAGGCCCGGAGCAGCCCCGATTTCACCCTCTTCTGCCCCGAATCAGTCCTGAAACCTGCGGAATTCCCTGCTTTTTTTCGCAGATACAGGTAACTTCCCATTGTTCGAGTGGTTTATCCAGATAGTAGCTAACGTCTCGGAAGGCCACGAAGCCATAGAATGCCATGAAACAATCAGCTCTCATCCCAATTCTCGTCCTGACCGCCGGTGTCGCCTTCGGCCTCGGCTGGATCGCCAAACCCAACGGGAACGGCGACCAGGCGAACGAAAACAACAGAGGTGGATCCAAGAGTGGGGTCTCGTCCTTGCGTCCTTCCGGACCGGGTAGCAGCTCAAGTGGTTCCGGCCGGGTGGGGGAATTCCTCGCGCAGTATACGGCAGGCGGCACGATCTCCCCCGAGGACATGACCGCCGCCATCGAGCAGATGCGCAAGGAGAACGATCCCATCCTGCGCCGGAAGCTTTTCACCGAGCTCCTTGAGAACCTTACCCCTGAAAACGCCCAGGCCGCCTATCTGGCCCTCCAGAGCGGTCGCCGGGGCTGGGGCCGTGGGGGTGGCGACGATGAATTGCGCCTCCTGTCCCACGCCTGGGGTCGTATCGATGGACCCGGGGCGATCAAGGCTCTGACTGAAATGCGCGCCGAGCGCGAAAACGGTGAAGGCGGCCGCGGCCGGGGAGGGGATCGCGGAGGATTCGAGCTGGTCAGTGTCCTCTCGGGATGGGCCAGTGCCGACGGAAAAGGGGCCGCCGACTACGTCAGCGGTATCGAGGACGATCGGGAACAACGCATGCTCGCCTTCGGCGTGGTGCGCGGAATGATGGTGAACGGGGTGGACGAAGCGATGGGATACGTCGCCTCCCTGCCCAAGACCGAGGATGGGGATCGTGCCCAGAGCTGGTACATGTCCACCATCGCCGGCGAAATGCTGGAAGAAGGCCTCGACTCCGCCAAGGCCTGGGTCGACAGCATCAACGATCCCGATCTCAAGGGCGGGGCCCTCTCCCGCGTGGCGGAGTCCGCCGTCCGCGAGGATCTCGAAGGCGCGGTCGAATGGGTCACCCAGTATGCAGGAGAGGAAGCGGGACAGCGCGCCGTCAATCGCGTGGCTGACGAGTGGGCGGAGGACGATCCCCAGGCCGTCCTGACCTGGGCCGATTCCCTTCCCGACGCTGCCAGGGCGGAAGCCTATGGAGAAGCCTTTCAGGAGTGGACCCGACAGGATGCCACCGCGGCTGGCGAATACCTGACCAACATGGAGCCCTCCCCGGCCCGCGACTCCGCGGTGGAGGAATTCTCCACCACCCTGTCCCGGGAGGAGCCTGCGACCGCCATCAAGTGGGCCGAAACAATTTCCAACGAGGAGGCGCGCACGGACGCCCTTACCCAGGTGGCCCGCAGCTGGTACTACCGCGACCGGGAAGCCGCCACCCAGTGGCTGGAAACCAGCGGACTGCCAGAAGAGTCCGTCCAGGCTGTCACGGCAGACCGCCAGAGTGGCAGGGGAAGGGGCCCGGGAGGAGGCGGAGGCCCCCCGCGGGGCCGGTAGAAGAACTCACAGGCTCCAAGCTGCGGAATCCATCGCGGATGAACATCACCCGAGCCGTGCAGGCAGGGTGAACTGCCTCGTCCGTCGGAAGCCTTAATCCTCCATCGGCATTCCCTGCACGCCCAGCCTCTTGCCCAGATCCTTGCGCCACCTGGCCACCTTCTTCTCCCTGACCTCGCCCACATACTCCCCGAAGAACTCGTCCAGGGATTCCACAATCTCCCTGCGGGTATCCTCCGTCATGAGGTCCGCCTGGATGAAGCGTTCCGGCTTCGGGCTGACGTGCTGGGCCACGCAACGGTAGAGGAAGATACGGTCGTAGCTGCTGCGCAGCGCGAGGGCCCCCAGTTCCCTGAAAGCCGCCCCCAGACTCTCCCGTTCCAGCGGAAACTCGCTTGCGAGGTGCGCCAGTTCAACGCCGTAGACCCACTCCGGATCCCGGAAGCGGCTCGTGCGGTCGTAAATTGACGCGGTCTCCCAGGCAATGATGCCGAGCACCTGCCGCAGCAGGCTGAGAAGGTAACCGTCCAGGGAGCGCTTCCCGATCTTCTTTCCCCCCTTCCAGACCAGGTTTGATCCCGCGATCCAACCCGCGGCCAGGAGTGGGTTGGAGGCGAGAAGAAACTTGCTGCCCTGCCACAGGTAGCGCACCGGGTTGATGATAGGCTGGAGGTCCTCGTATTTTTTCACCACCTTGCTGGCGGTGCGGAGCTTGTCGGTCACCTGCCGGAGGTTCCAGTCCTTCAGGTCGAGCAGTGGAATTTCCTCCAGGAGCAGGATCACCTGGAGGGAAACCCGGTTAACAGACTTGAGCAGCTCCCCGAGATTGGTTTCCAGGATGGGCCTCTCCGATTCCGGGTTGTAGATGCCCGCGATGGACTCCACGAATTCGCCAAAATCGAGTAGCAGCGCGCGCGTCTGCAGCTGTCCCTCCTCCCAGTAGTAGCCCTCCGAGACACGCTCCAGCACACGATCCGCCTGGCGCTCCATCAGGGACGCGACCTCGGCATCCTGGGCTGATCGCTCCGTCGTGGCCCATTCCACCTTCTGGATTTCCTCAAAGTCGGGAAACTCCATCCACTCGCCATAGGCCAGGAGCACCTTCTCGATCTCAGCCCTCCGGGAATCAAGCCGCTTTGCTTCCTGCCGGATGGCCTCTTCCGCCAGCAGGAGTGCTTCCCCGGCCTCTTCCTCCGCAGCCTGGCCGGCGAGCCAGAACATGGAGACGAGGATCCCGGCCAGGGGCACGAGCGCAAACAACCACGTCATGGCTCCCAGCTGCCCGCGCATGACAAAGGCGGCAATGCCCACCAGCACGAGGGCGCCCTGAGCCGCCAACACGGCTCCCCGCGTCACCAGTGCCCGCTTCCGCCAAGACATACCGGATTCTAGCTTCTTCTCCATTCCCGGCAATGGGCGATTCCTGCTTGAATCGTCGGGACGCGGTAGCCAGCATCAGGAGTTGATCCCGGTCGCAAGATGAGCGAGGAGTCCAAATCGCCAGCAAAACCCGAGCGGAGCGTGATCCGGCGCCTGATCACCAACCTCCTGGCCATCCTGCGCACCCTGATCTATCTCCTGGGCATCGCCTGGGCCAGCGGGGCGGTCTACTACGACGCGCCCCTCCCCGCCGAGAGCGGAGTGGATCGAACGTTGCTGGCCGCTGGCTATGCCCTGGTGGTTCTCCTCACCCTCCTGGCCCTCGGCTCCCGCCTGCGGCGCTTCCTCGGGTGGGCCGTGGCCATGGCCCTGGTAGCCGTCCCGTGGTCGTTGAAGAAACCGGTCCAGCATCCAGACTGGCAGCCCGCGTGGAAACGATCGCCATCCGCCACCATCGAAGGTGACCTGGTAACCTTTCACGACTTCCGCAATTTTGATTATGACCTCCAGGGCGGAGTCACGGAACGGTGGGAAACACGGGTGATGAATCTCTCCCAACTGAAGGGACTCGACTTCGCGCACCACGCCCTGGAGCACGATCTCCTCGCCCATCCCCTCCTCTGCTTCGATTTCGGTGACCAGGGACAGGTCGCCTTCTCGGTCGAGGTAAGATACCGCAAGGGACAGGAGTTCTCTCCCCTCCGCGGGCTCTACAAGCAATACAACCTCATCTACCTGGCGGGCGACGAACGCGACTTCCTCCGTGAGCGGGCCACCGTCCGCAAGGAATCGGTCCGCCTCTACCGCTCGACCTATCCTCTTGAGCGGGTCCGGGAGATGTTCCGGGAGACCGTGGCCGCCATGAACACGATCAACGAAACCCCGCAATTCTACCACACGCTCACCGCCAATTGCTCCACCAGTTACATCAAGCAGGCTCCCCCCGGCAAACGACCCCGCTTTGATCACCGCATCATCCTGAACGGGCTGATGGAGTCGCTGCTCTACGAACGCGAGGTCATCGCCACCGATGGGCTCCCCCTGGAAGACCTCGTGAGACGTGCCACCATTAACGAGGCCGCCCGGGAGGCCCACGAAGACCCCGCCTTCTCCGCGCGCATCCGCGAAGGCCGGCCTGGTTTCTGAGCTTACGCTTGATTGGCCCCCGGCAGGCGTCACCATCGCCGAGCCATGCCATTCGCCTGCAAAATCATCCTTTCCCTCCTGTTTGCCGGATTCCTGCTTCCGCGTGCGGTGGCGGCGAAGCCCAACATCCTCCTCATCTACACCGACGACCAGGGATCGGTCGATGCCCGGTGCTACGGAGCCCGGGACCTCACCACGCCCACCATGGACAAGCTGGCTGCCAGCGGTGTGCGCTTCACCCAGATGCTGGCCCCGGCCCCGGTTTGTTCTCCCTCCCGGGCCGGCCTGCTGGGCGGGTGCATCCCCATGCGCCTCGGGGCCCCGGGAAACATTTCATCCAGCCGGGGAGGAAAGGGCCTCGCCCCACAGCTGCACCTGCTGCCCGAATTGCTGCGCGACGCCGGCTACCGCACCCATCACGTGGGCAAGTGGCATCTCGGCTACACCGACGAAACCATGCCTAATGCCCAGGGTTTCGACACCTCCTTCGGGCACATGGGCGGATGCATCGACAACTACTCGCACTTCTTCTACTGGGCCGGCCCGAACCGCCACGATCTCTGGCGCAACGGCAGGGAGGTCTGGCACGACGGAGAGGGATTCGGCGAACTCATGGTCAGGGAAGCCAGGGCCGTCATTGCAAAGAAGGACAAGCGCCCCTTCTTCCTCTACTGGGCCATCAACTGGCCTCACTACCCCCTCCAGGGATTTGACAAGTGGCGGGCTCACTACCGCGACAGGAAGCTTCCCCATCCCCGCGACAAGTACGCCGCCTTCGTTTCAAGCATGGACGAACTGATCGGACAGGTGCTCGAGCACCTCGAGAGCACGGGGAAACGAAACGACACCATCGTGATCCTGCAGTCGGATCACGGGCATTCGGTGGAGGAGCGTACCTTCGGGGGCGGAGGGAGTTCCGGTCCGTATCGCGGGCACAAATTCTCCTTCCTGGAAGGCGGGCTGCGGGTGCCTTCCATCGTAAGCTGGCCAGGCACCCTGCCGGAAGGCGAGGTGCGCAGTCAATTTGTGACCGGCTGCGACTGGTTCCCGACCCTCGCCAAGTGGGCGGATGCCCCTCTCCCCAAGGGACTGAAGCTCGACGGCCGGGATATCAACGCCGTGATCCGCTCGGCCGATGCGCCCTCTCCACACAAAGACTTCTTCTGGACCCAGGACTTCAGCCGGAACAAGAACGCCCCCTGGGCCGTGCGCAAGGGGGACTGGAAACTGCTCCACCGACCTCTCGACCAGGTCACCCCGTGGAAAGGCGGCAAGGCGCCCACACACTTCCTGGTCAACCTCACGAAGGATCCCGGGGAATCCACCAACCTGGCCGGGAGCGAACCCGCCCGCCTTGCGGAACTCCAGCAACTCGCCAAGCGCTACCAGGATGACCTCCTCCCCGACTTCCAGGCGGCCCGGAAGTAGCCGGTCGAACGCGTCATCCATTTCCTGAATCCTCCTCGCAAACAGGAATACCCCCGTCCCCGCTTCATGCCCTGCAAGTTCCGAGTGGCTTCGGACGACAAATCTGCAATCGTCGAATCGCATTCCATCCCGTCATGTTCCGATCCATTTTCTGGCTCACCATCCTCTCCTCCCTGATCCCAGGAACGGCTGCGGCCAGCACGCGGCCGAACATCGTCCTCATCATGGCCGACGACCTGGGTTTCTCGGATCTCGGGTGCTATGGAGCGGAAATCCGCACCCCCCACCTGGACCAGCTCGCCCGGGACGGCCTGCGGTTCTCCCAGTTCTACAACACCGCCAAGTGCCACTCCTCACGGGTCTCGCTCCTGACGGGCCTCTACTGTGACCAGGCCGGAAGCGCCTCCCTCTCCCGGGGGGCCACCATCGCGGAGGTCCTGGGATCAGCGGGCTACTCCACCGCCATGGCAGGAAAATGGCACTTGTCCGGCAATCCTCTCGACTTCGGCTTCGAACGCTACTGGGGGCACCTTTCCGGGGCCACCAACTTCTTCACCGGCGACAACACCTTCCGCCTCGGGGCCGAGAAGTGGGAGGTCCCCGCCACCCTGAACGGCAAACCGTTCTACACCACCAATGCCATCACCGACTTCGCGATCGAGTTCGTAGACGAGATGCTCGCCGGAAAGCAGGAGGACCCCCCGGATTCACCATTCCTCCTCTACCTTGCCTACAATGCCCCGCACTATCCCCTGCAGGCTCCCGAGAAGGAGATCGCAAAGTACAAGGGAGTCTACGATGCCGGCTGGGACGAGCTCCGGAAGCAGCGCTATCGCAAGCAGCTGAAGTCAGGCCTTTTCCCGCGGGACTACAAGCTCAGCCCGCGCCCCCGGCACGTTCCCTCCTGGGAATCCCTCTCCGCCGCGGACCGGAAGTGGGAGTCCCGGCGCATGGAGGTCTTCGCCGCCATGGTGGACGTCGTCGACCAGAACGTCGGACGCCTCGTCACCCATCTCAAGAAGAGAGGGGCCTGGGAAAACACCCTCTTCCTCTTCTGTTCAGACAACGGGGCCTGCCCCTTCGAGCGCACCCGCGGCAAGGATCTTCAACCATGGGATCCCAAGAGCTACTGGTGCTATGACGTGGGCTGGGCCCACATGGGCAACACCCCCTTCCGGCTCTACAAGCAGAACCAGCACGAGGGCGGAATTTCCTCCCCGCTCATCGCGCACTGGCCCAGGGGACTGAAGACGGAGCGCGGAAACCCCACCGCCGGCGCCGACCAGACCCTCAGCCCGGGGCCCCTCGGGCCGATCACCCGCCAACCCGGCCACCTCATCGACTTCATGGCCACCTTCCTTGAACTGGGCGGGGCCAAGTATCCCAAGCGGGTGGGATCACGCACCATCGACCCACTCCAGGGCAAGTCTCTCCTCCCCATTCTCCAGGGCCGACAAAGGGAGGGCCACGACACCCTCTACCAGCATTTCGGGACGGACCGCGCCCTGCGGCAGGGAGACTGGAAGGTGGTGGCCGCCAAGGGTGGTCGCTGGGAACTCTACAACATGGCGGAGGATCGCACCGAACTCAATGACCTGCGCCGGAAAGAACCCGCACGGGCCACCCGCATGATCGAGGAATGGTTCCGCATCGCCCGGGAGGTTGACCGACTCAAGCCCGGCCAGCTCAAGCCCGGCAGCGACAGCCTCAGCCCGCTCAAGTTCGGAAAACGCAACGACCCCGGCGCAGGAGCGGAACCGCCAAAGAAAAAAAAATCCCGCAGGAAGAAGCAGGCGAAGGCCCCTGCTGCTCCCTGAGACATTCCCTTCCCCCGTAACTCATGAAACTGCTCGCCCTTCTCCCCCTTGCCTTTTTCCTCCTGGGCCCCGGCCCTGCCAGGGGAGCCCGACCCAACCTCCTCCTCATCACCGTGGACGACATGTCCTGTGACTCGGTGGGCGTCTTCGGCTGCAAACTCAAGGACACCACCCCGCACATCGACAAGCTGGCCCGCGAAAGCCTGCGCTTCGACCACGCCCACGTGCAGGTGGGCAACTGCTATCCCTCCCGCAACGTCATGTTCTCGGGGCGCTACCCCCACAACACCGGGGTGGAGGGCTTCTACCAGGTCAAGCCCATCAAGTTCCCCGTCCTCTGCGACCTCATGAAGGCCGGGGGCTACTACACTGCCATTCGCGGCAAGGTCAGTCACTCGACCCCCTACCAGCCCTATCCCTGGGATGCCGACCTCACCACCGGTCCGGACGGCAGCAAACTGCACCTCAAGGACGTTCCTTCCTATGGCGAATGCACCCGGCGCGGAATTGCCGCCGCCAGGGCCGCAGACAAACCCTTCTGCCTGAACATCAATATTTCAGATCCTCACAAGCCCTTCTGGAAACCGAACGACCCCCACAAGGTGTCGCGGATCTTCCAACCGGAAGAGGTTCCCATCCCCGGGTTCCTCTTCGACCACCCGGATGTGCGCAAGGAACTCGCCCTCTACTACACCTCCGTGCGGCGGGCCGATGACGCGGTGGGCGCCATCCTCCGGGCCCTCGAGGAGTCGGGACAGAAGGACAACACCATCGTGATGTTCCTGAGCGATCACGGCATGCCGCTGCCCTTTGCCAAGACCCAGCTCTACCATCACAGCACCCGCACCCCCTGGATCATCCGCTGGCCGGGAGTGACCAGGGCCGACTCGGCCAATGACTCCCACATGATCTCCGCGGTGGACCTGCTTCCCACCGTGCTCGACATGGCGGGCCTCAAAAAACCGGGCGCCCTCGACGGGCAGTCCTTCGTTCCCGTCATGAAGGGACAGCAGCAGGATGACCGGCACGCCGTCTTCAAGGTCTATAACGAAAATGCCGGTGGTAACCGCCACCCCATCCGCGGAGTGCAGACCAGGAAGTATCTCTACCTCTTCAATCCCTGGTCAGATGGCGAAAACGTCTTCCGGACCGCCACCAACGGAACGGCCACCTATCGCCAGATGAAGAACCTGGCTGCGACTGACCAGAAGATCGCGACCCGCCTCGCAACCATGGACCACCGCAGCGTGGAGGAACTCTATGACGTGGAAAAGGATCCTGACTGCCTGCACAACCTGGCCGGTGAAGAGGCCCACCAGGACATCAAGCGCACCCTGCAGGCCCGTCTCCGCAAGTTCATGGAAGAGAGCAAGGACCACGCCCTCGCTCCCTTCCTCAAGCGCGGCGATCCCACGGCCCTGGCCGCCTACATGAAGAAGGTGCAGGACGAATCCGCCCAGCGCCGGGCCACCCGCCGCAAGGGGAAAAACAGAAACAAGGCCAAGGGCAACCGGAAGAAGACGTCCTGACCAATCCTCTCTGGCTAGCGGTTCACCAGCAGCGAATAGCGGTAGCTCAGGGTCTTCGTAGTGGCAACGTATTACACCAACCGACTGCAGTGTGTAACCCCGCCGTAAAGCAGGTTTCAGCAACCCCACCGCTGCAGCTCCACGATATTGCCCTCGGGGTCCCGGAGGTAGATCATCTCCACCTGCTCACCCTCGCTTGTTTCAAAGACGGTCAACTCTCCGTATGCCGAGCCTCCGGCAGCCAGGAATTCATCCCGGGCAACCTTAACGTCCTCCACCGCAAAGGCGATGTGGGCGAACCCAGGGCGATTGATCGCCGGCTCCTGCGATGTCTCTCCTGGCTCGTACTCGAAGATCTCCAGCGTCGGCCCACCCTCTCCGTATCCCGGCAGCCGCAGATGCATCCCCTTCAGGCGCGCCCCCGGAAGCGCGGTGGCGACTTCAAGATTCGCCCCGTCATAATCCCGCTCCGGCGGGAGCGGAATGCACCCGAAGACCTCCTCGTAAAACCGCGACAGCGTTCGCCAGTCCCTCGCGATCAAATTGGTGTGCACATACTTCGCCCTCATGAGCTCCAAGCCTGTCTATGATCCCTCTGGATTTTGACGCCCCCTGAGGCCGCTTTGCTGAACCGTAAACAGCGATTCCTCAACAATCCAGCCGCCTTTATTGCCCTGTCTGGATGAACCGCAGCAGGAGTCGGCCCATGCAGCATTGTCCTCCCCGCCATGACCGGAACAAGAGCCGAATCGGACGATTCTTCTTTTGAAACGCCAGCTCATTCGCTGAGGTGGAGATCCAAGTATGAAGCCATTCGCCCTGTTCGCCCTTCTGCTCCTCTTCCATCCGGCCCTCGCACTCGCCAAGCCCAACATCGTCATCATCCTGGCCGACGACATGGGCTACGGGGATCTGCAGATCCTCAATGCGAAGTCGAAGATCCCCACTCCCCACCTCGATGCGCTGTCCCGTTCCGGCGCCACCTTTCTCGATGCCCACAGTGGCTCCGCGGTCTGCACCCCCACCCGCTACGGCCTGCTCACCGGCCGCTATTGCTGGCGCTCGCGGCTGAAGAGTGGAGTCCTTTTCCCGCCCCGCGACAAACCCCTCATCGAGGACGACCGTCCCACCATCGCCAGCTACCTCAAGTCCCACGGCTACCAGACCGCCATGGTGGGCAAATGGCACCTCGGCATCGGGTGGGCCCGCGACGGGAAGGGCAAAGTGGTCTTCGACGAACCCTTCACCAATGGACCGATCGAGAAGGGCTTCGACCAGTGGTTCGGCATCGCGGCCTCCCTCGACATGGTGCCCTACGTCTACCTGCGCGACCACCAGGCGGTGGCGAAATGCACCACCACCCAGAAAGCCATTGGCTTTCCGAAGTATGTCCGCGCCGGGCCCCGGGACCCCGCCTTCGACCCCGGTGACGTCCTCGATGATCTCGCCACGGAAGCGGCCACCTTCATCAGGAAGGCTACGAATCCGAAATCCCCGGCAACCCACAAACCCTACTTCCTTTATATGCCTCTCACTGGTCCCCACAAGCCGGTCTGGCCCCATGAGCGTTTCGTCGGAAAGACGAAGCTGGGGCCCTACGGAGACTTCGTCCACCAGGTCGACCACACGGTGGGTGTGGTCCTCAAGGCCATTGCGGACTCGGGACAGGGCGACAACACCCTCGTGATCTACACCAGCGACAACGGATCCTTCATGTACCGGCGCAAGGAGGGAGAGAAACACCACCTCGCTGACGAGAAGAGCCAGGGCTACCGCCCCGCCGATCACTCTGCCAACCATCACTGGCGCGGAACCAAGGCCGACGTCTGGGAGGGTGGGCACCGGGTCCCCTTCTTCGTCCGGTGGGAAACAGGCGGCATCAAGCCGGGCACCCAGGTCTCCCGCGTCACCTGTCACACCGATATCTTCGCCACCGTTGCCGAAACCGTGGGACAACCCGTTCCCGCTGGTGCCGCCCGGGACAGTTTTTCCTTCCTGCCCGCCGCCCGGGGAAAGGCTGCCGAAAAACCCCGCCCCGGCGTGATCAACCACTCCGCTGCCGGCGTGTTCGCCATCCGGAAGGGCCCGTGGAAACTGGTGGCCGGAAATGGCTCCGGAGGCCGGCAAGGCCCCCGGGGAAAACCCTTCCAGAAACCCTATCACCTCTACAACCTTGCCGAGGATCCGGGGGAGACCAGGAACCTCATCGAGCAAAAGACGCAGATCGCGGCCCAGCTGGAAGCCGAGTTGGCCGCCATCCGCGCTAACCACTAGCGCGATTGCTCAGTCTGAGTTGCCAACACCCACTGGTCTGGGTAGAGCTGTTGCCCCTGGAGCGATAG
>MPMA02052343.1_pt1 | contig 16649 bp, 14 predicted proteins | sample 1617361 | NCBI WGS metagenome assembly MPMA02 (sample SAMN05944807, study PRJNA350692) | marine metagenome | biome: marine; feature: ODZ; material: water; isolation source: 180 m water sample filtered on 0.2 um supor filter | place: Pacific Ocean | collected 2012-04-08 | depth 180m m | reverse complement strand
TGGAGGAAAAGTGGTGACGCTTTCGACCCTGATGTACAACAAAATCCAGAGCAGCGCCGAATGGCAGATGGGCGCAACAGTGGGCGTCATATTGCTCATAACCAGCCTGATCATAGTGTATTTTTACCAGCGCTCCACTCCACATCCTCTAGGGGAAGTGACATGATCAGGGAAGAACGCGGGCTGGGAATGCCGCCGATCTTTCGGTTCGGTGCGTTACTTGCGCTCATATTTCTGCTGGTGCCAATGGTGGTAATTGTGGTGGCCGGGCTGACAGCGGGGGGTTATCTCAAATTTCCACCGGACGGATTCTCGCTCCGCTGGGTTCTGGCGTTTCTCGGTCTCGGGCCGGGAAGTTATGTTGCCAGCACTGGCGAGGCCGGAGCATCACCTGTTTTCATTCGCGCCTTTGGCTTCAGTTTCCTGCTCGCCCTGAGTTCTACGGTGTGTTCATTGGCACTGGGTACAATGGCTTCTTTAGTGCTAATTCGGCACAACTTTCCCGGCCGCTCGTTCTTTCAAGCTTTCTTTCTCTCTCCCATTATGCTACCGGGCATTGTCATTGGCCTAGCTCTTTTTATTTTCTACCGCACGTTGGGACTTGGGCTGCCCCGTTCATACGTGGGGTTGCTCATCGGTCACGTCATTGTCTGCACCCCATTCGTGATCCGCACAGTGTCGGCCTCACTCCACAGTTTTGATCTCTCGCTGGAGGAAGCGGCTCGCAGCCTCGGTGCTTCCGCACTGCAAACTTTCCGCCAAATCACTTTGCCGCTGATTAAGCCTGGCGTGATGGCTGGAGCGATCTTCTCCTTCATTGTCTCTTTCGGTCAGTTTGATGTTACCGTCTTTCTCGCTATCCCACAGCAGCAGACACTACCGCTGACCATCTTTGACCACCTGCGTTTTCACTCAGATCCGATCCCGGCAGCCGCTGGGATTTTCGCCATCACCCTGGTGGCTGCCAGCCTGCTGATAACCGCGCGGGCAGGCGACCTGAAAGCGTTTTCCGGTTTTGGGAAATAGTAGTGAGCGAGCCATGTTCTCGAAGTGCTTCAGGCTGAGAGGAGGTAAGGAGGTGGATATGTTGTAAGATATAAGTAGAACAGAAGCACAGAATCTGGTCTTGATGTGGTGTGGCCGTCCGCCTCGAAACCATTGCGCAACTTAGGCCACAGACTTGTTAGTAATCACTAAGGAGAATGACGTGAACACCCATATTAAATCAAGAAAGATGTCACTGACCCGCCGCGATTTCATTAGATTGACTGGCACCACTGGTGCCGGCTTGGCGGCAGCCAACCTGCTTACCGCTTGCGACAGCCTATCGCTCGCTGGCTCAACAGAGGCGGACGTTTACAAAGGTGAAGTCTTCGACGCCGGCGGTGCCGCGCTTAACATCGCTATCTGGGGCAGTGTCTGGACCGATTTCGAGCGCGAAAATCTGATCAATCAATTCGAGAAAGACTTCAACTGCACAGTTCAGATCGATAATGGCCCGATGTTCTTCCCGAAACTGGCTGCTTCCGGAGTAGATGATCCAGCGTTTGACCTTGTGAACCAGAATTTGCCCGAAGCCGCGATGGCGCTGGATGCCGGTTACTATGTGCCGGTAGAAGAGGTAAGAGCCAACGTACCCAACGCCGCTAACCTGTGGGATTTCGCTTTTGAGGGCACTGGCATTATCCGGGCATGGGCCGGTCTGGGGTTGGCTTATCGCACAGATCTAACCCAGCAGGCTCCAGTGTCGTGGGCTGACTTCTGGAATGAGGAATTCACTGGCAAACGCGGAATTCTCTCCCCGCTGAACAACTCGTTCACCGCCACGTTGTTCATGATGGCTTCCAAGATATTTGGGAGCGGTGTTCAGGACACTGAGGCCGGGTTAAATGCGATGAAAGAACTTGTGCCCATCAAGCTGGGTGATCTTTCGCCGACATTGGATAACTGGCTGGCGCAGGGCGAGATCATCATCGCGAACGAGTATGATGGTGCTGCCTGGGGGCTGGCAGCAAATGATTCGCCGGTGGCATGGGTTGGCCCGAAAGAGGGTGTGCCGATACTTGAGCAGAATGTCAGCATAACTAAAGGCAGCAGACAGAAGAAATTGGCCTATGCGCTGTTGAACCAGATGGTCTCCGCTGAATATCAAGCCAAGTTGTGCGACTTCTTCTTTATGCGCCCAACTAACAAAAACGTTGAATTGTCCGAAAAATTTCAATCTGTAGGTGTCCGCAATGACGAGGAAGCTGTCAAGAATGTCTGGGTGCCGGATTGGAGCTGGTGGAATTCGGTTCAGGCAGAACTTAGCGAAGAGTTTGACAAGATAATGCAAGGTTAGTCTCGATGCCTCAAGCTGGGCTTGAGCTTGTCGGAGTCCACAAGCAATACCACACCGTGCAGGCGGTGTGTGGAATCAGTTTTACAGTCAAGCAGGGAGAGTTTTTCTCCCTGCTTGGCCCCAGTGGGTGTGGGAAGACGACCACCTTGCGCATGGTCGCCGGTTTCGTCTCACCTACCGCTGGGCGAATTCTGCTCGATGGGCGGGATATTACTCCGCTGCCACCTGAGAAACGCCAGATGGGGATGGTATTTCAAAATTACGCCGTCTTCCCCCACATGCGCGTTTTCGAGAATATATCCTTCGGTTTGCAGATTCGCAAGAAAAAGCAACATGAGATAGAGCACCAAGTGCAGGCAGCGTTGTCACAGGTAGGGTTGAGTGGTTATGAAGAACGTTATCCGCGCCAACTTTCAGGCGGGGAACAACAACGTGTTGCTCTTGCCCGTGCACTGGTCATCGAACCGCGTTTGATGCTGCTGGATGAGCCCTTGAGCGCCCTCGACAAACGGTTGCGCGAGGAGATGAAATACTGGATCAAGCGCTTGCAAAGTGAGTTGGGCATCACAACGATCTATGTCACTCATGATCAAAGCGAAGCAATGACGCTCTCAGACCGCATCGCAGTTATGAACAATGGGCGGGTAGAGCAAATCGGAACGCCGCGTGACATCTATGAGCAACCGGCGACACGCTTCGTCAGCAGCTTTATTGGCGAATCCAACATGCTTCAAGGCGAGGTCGTAGCAGTCGAAAATGACCGGATCACTGTTGCGATAGGAGCGGCGCAAGTGAAAACAAGAGCGTTGCGAGCAATTTCGGCACGACAATCAGTCACGGTGATGGTCCGCCCGGAAAGTATCCTGCTCGGCGAGGCAGCAAGCAGTCTCTCTTGGCAGCCACTTGTCGGCGAGATTGTCAGCGAAATCTATCAGGGTGCCATCATCCGTTACGAGATAAAACTACCTGGTGATTTTCGACTGGTTGCCGAATCGCACAACATCAACGAGCGGGAAATATTTCCTGTCGGGGCCAGCGTCCCAGTTGGTTGGATGCCAGACAGTAGTATCGTTTTGATGGAGTAATTAACCAAGGAGAGTAGATTATGCGAATCGGAATTGACGTGGGTGGGACAAACACCGACGCCGTGCTGATGGACGGATTGAACATGGTTGCCTCGGCCAAAACGCCGACCACTGCCGATGTGACCGGCGGCATCCTTTCTGCAGTGCGGCAGGTGCAAGCGCAGTCGGGGGTTCAGCCAGATGAGATCGATGCGATCATGCTGGGCACCACACACTTCACCAATGCCATTGTCGAGGGCAAAAGACTTACGCCGACGGCTGTAATTCGGCTGGGAGCGCCAGCCACTGTCGCCCTTCCTCCCCTGGTAGATTGGCCGCAAAGATTGCGTGACACGTTGGGAAAACACACCTTCATTGCCCGTGGTGGATACGAATTCGACGGGCGTCAAATTGCTGCTCTCGATGAGAAAGAAATACGCGATTGTGCTCGCCAGATCGCTGATTCGGGGGTTACAGCTGTGGCCATTTCATGTGTCTTCTCACCGGTGAACGTTGAAATGGAAGAAACGGCGGCTGCGATCGTACGCGAAGAAATCCCTACTGCTCGTGTCACCGCCTCGCATAACATTGGGCGTCTAGGGCTATTGCCGCGTGAGAACGCTGCGGTTCTCAACGCTTGTGTCAGTGAACTCGCACAACAGACAATCGAATCTTTTATTAAGGCGTTGGGTGAGTTTCAGCTCAAGGCCCCACTGTTCTTGACTCAAAACGACGGCACGTTGATGAATGCCGAGTTTGCGGTCGCATATCCGGTGCTCACACTATCGTCTGGGCCGACAAACTCGATGCGTGGCGCAGCCTTCCTGTCGGGCACGAAAGATGCGGTTGTGGCAGATATCGGGGGCACCACAACTGATGTGGGGGTCCTTGTGAATGGCTTTCCGCGCGAAGCCTCAGACACTGTTCGTGTGGGCGATGTGAGAACCAATTTCCGGATGCCAGATACGTATTCTTTTGGGCTTGGCGGCGGTAGCCTAGTACAGTCAGACCCAGTGATGGTGGGGCCAAAAAGCGTCGGTTATGAACTTACAAAACAGGGACTTGTCTTCGGTGGGGACAGATTAACTGCGACTGACATTGCAGTGGCCGCCGGGTTGGCTGACATCGGCGATCGGAAACATGTGGCTGCGTTAGACGGGCAATTGGTAACCAACGTGAAAGTGCACATGGAGACCATGGTCGTGGATGCTATTGATCGCATGAAGACCAATCCTGATCCAGTTCCGGTGATCATGGTCGGTGGCGGATCGGTTTTAGGGGGGGATGAACTGGAGGGAACATCTGAAGTGGTTAGGCCAGATCATTTCTCTGTGGCGAATGCCATCGGCGCAGCGATTGCTAAGGTTGGTGGTGAGGTGGATGTTACCTTCAAGATAGATGAAGTGCCCCGGGACGAGGCGTTGGAGCAGGCAAAAACTGAAGCTATCGCCAAGACCATAAAAGCAGGGGCATCGGAAGATGCCGTTGAAATCGTGGACGTGGATGAAATCCCTCTCACCTATTTGCCAGGTAATGCCCTGCGAGTGCGTGTCAAAGCTGTTGGCGACTTGCAGTCGACCGCCTGAGTATTTCAATTAACAGGAGACAACAAATGCGATACTTGCAAGTTGAAGACATGCGCGACCTCGCCTATGGCGCGGCGATTCTCGGTACTGGTGGCGGAGGTGATCCGTACATTGGCATGTTGCTTGCCGAACAAGTGATCCGCGAATATGGTCCTGTGAAGTTGGTTGGCCTGGATGAAATAGATGATGATGCCTTTAGTGCATCTGTGGCTTATGTCGGCGCGCCGGTTGTGATGATTGAAAAACTGATGGGGTTTGCAGATATGGTCAAGGCCTTTCAGTCGCTTGAACGCTACATGGGACGAAAGTTCACTGCCGTGATTTCGGCCGAAATTGGCGGTGCCAATTCAATTGTGCCTGTAAGTGTAGCTGCAGCGCTTAATCTGCCGCTGATTGACGCCGACGGTATGGGACGCGCTTACCCCGAAATCCCGCTTGTCACGTGGACGTTGCACGGTATATCGGCGACACCCATGGCGATGGCCGATGAAAAGGGGAATTCGTTGATTCTTGAAACGATAGACAATCATTGGACAGAACGCTTTTCGCGCAGTATAGCGACTGACATGGGTGCTGAAGCCAGTGCAGCGCTCTATCCCGCCAGTGGATCAGAATTAAAGCGTTCATCTGTGCCGAACAGCGTGACACGGGTCATCGAGATCGGCAAAGCCATCTCAGATGCGCGTGATGCACACCACAATGTGATTGAGACTGTACTCAAAGCGACGGATGGAATACATCTGTTTACTGGCAAGATCGTTGATGTTTTGCGGCGTATTGAAGGGGGATATTCGCGCGGGGAGTGCACGATTGAGGGGTTAGGAGATTATCGTGGCCAAAAGATGGTGTTGCATTTCCAAAACGAGAATCTGATAGCCTTTGTTGATGATGATCCGGTGGCCGTGGTGCCTGATTTAATTACGTTGTTGGATAGTGATACGGGCGACGCGGTAACGACCGAGCATTTACGATACGGCTACCGTGTCGATGCAATTGGTATACCGTGTGACCCGCAGTGGCGGACACCAGAGGGGTTGGCACTTGGCGGCCCAGCGCACTTCGGCTACGAGGTCGAATACGTTCCCATCGAGCAGCGCGCCTAGATCCTAAGGAATGAATCCGGGTTAGGATTATGACCAAGCTGAACTTTCAGGTATGCCTCCTCATTATCCGGAAATCTCGCAGAATATCTTCCAACCAAGCATCCGCGCTCCGATTTTTCTCGTGAGTTCAGGGATCGTCACCGCGGGCATAGCGAGACTACCGGCAGCGCGAGCGCCATTGAGTCGATGCTCTGCGCGCTTCCGTCATATTCGAGGCGGAACAGGCGCGCAATGGTGCGCAACGCACGCGGATGCTGCCGCGCATATTCGGCGAGCACGTCGCGGGCGGCTGCGTGCTCGAGACTCTCGGCCGAGGCTGGGAATGTTCTTCGCCCTGCGGTGACGCAGACATGAGGGTCCTGCATGATGTTGCGGAACCAGTCTGCATGCCGGGCATATGCGGCCACTACGTAATAACTCCCCGCAGACGCGTCGCGGTGCACCACCTCCAGCACCGCCTTGCGCGGAAGCCCGCTGCGGCGGCCGGTGTGCGTGAGCATCAAGAAACGGCTTCCGAGCAACCACCCGAGGTGCGCGCGATAGAGCAGCAGCGGCAACCGGAATAGCAGACGAAGCAGGCCTGCGGGTGGTGCAGCGCGGTGCATAGCACCGTAAGCGTATATCGGTGGCGCGGCGGAGTCAAGCAAAAGACGGTAAAATCTGTTCTTCTGCGCGCGGTTGCGCGCCGCTGTAGCCCATGAGAATACCAACCGATATTGAAGCGGCAATCACTCGGCGTATCACCACGGTGCTTTTCGCTACCACGAGCCTGTACTCCACGGCGCTGGTGGCCATTTTCACCGTGACGCCGATTATCGCTGTGCGCATGACAGGCAGCGACGCCTCCGCCGGGGTGCCCACCACGGTGATGGCACTCGGCCGTGCGGCCGGTGCCTATCCGGTCGGCTGGATGATGGACCGTCTCGGCCGCCGCCTCGGGCTTTCCGCCGGATTCCTCGCCGCGATTGTGGGCATGGCAACCGGGGCGCTGGCCGTGCTGCAGGGCGCTTTCTGGCTCTTCCTCGGGGGCGCGTTCTTCATCGGAATGTCGCGCAGCGCTATAGAGCAAACGCGCTACATTGCCGCAGAGGTGCAACCCGCTGGAAGGCGCGCCAAGGCCATTGGTCTAATCGTGTTCTCCGGGACGGTGGGATCGCTGGGCAGCCGTCTGGTGATGGGATTGAACGCGCGCCTGACCGCGGCGACCGGAATCGCTAATCTGGCCGGACCGTGGCTGCTGGCGATTGGGATCATGGGGCTAGGGTTGCTGCTCAATCAGGTGCTGCTGCGCCCGGACCCGCTGCAGATCGGCCGACGGCTGGTCGCCCGTGCTGCTGAGCAGCGGAAAAAGGCATCTCGGAAAGCGCGCCCGATGAGGCAGATATTCCGTCGCCCGTATGTGCTCCTGGCCGCAGCCGTGATGGCACTGGCGCAATTGAGCATGGTGGTGGTGATGGTGGTCACGCCGCTGCACATGGATTACCAAGGTTTCAGCACGCTTTCCATATCGACGGCGCTGATGTTGCACACGCTGGGGATGTTCGCTTTTGCCGCGCTGACCGGATGGCTGATCAGCTGGCTCGGGCGCGTGCCCGTGATCTGGGTGGGGGCAGCGGTGCTGACGGGGGCAGGGCTGGTGGGGTTCGCCGCCGGCACGCTGCTCTCCATCTATGCTGCCGTGTTTCTTCTCGGGCTGGGTTGGAATCTCTGCCACATCGCCGGCTCTGCGTTGCTTTCGGATGAATTGATTTCACAGGAGCGCGGAAGAGCGCAGGGCATCAACGAGGTGGTGATAGGAGTGACTGTCGCGGTAGGAAGTCTGGCCAGCGGCAGCATCTATGGCGGCTATGGATACGCGGGCACGAACGCCGTGGTGCTTTGTATTGTGGCTGTGCTCGCGCTGGCGGTGCTCGCCGCGCGCTGGGCGGAGGCGCGCGGCACAACTGTCGCGCCCAAACTGGGTGGTGCGCCGCCCGGGTGATCGCGTCGAGGGTTGGGCGCTGGCGCGGAAGTTGCACATCCGCGAGTGATGGCATCCGGGGCTGAAAACGAGCGCGCCGATTACTGGCACGAGATGCCCGCCCCCCGTCTGGGGTGGGAGTTACTCTGGCGGCAGCCGCACACCATTGAAGTCGGGGACATCGTGCATGTGCAGGGCGGCAGCCTTTATTCGCGCGCAATCCGCTGGATGACGCGCGCCTCGACCGAGGCGCCCTCATGGGCATCGCATACCGCGCTGGTGCTGCAAGTGGCAGACAGCGTTACGGTGATAGACACGGTGAGAATGCGCGTCAGAGCCCGCCCGCTGCGCGCCTACCGTTTCTTGCCCTCCAAATTGCTGGTTTCGCGCGTGCCGGGCGGGTTAAGTGCGCGGCAGAAGGCTAGCCTTGCCGAAAAGGCGCGCGATTATGAGGGTCGGCTGTACGGCGTCTTCAAACTGCTCTCGCACGCGCTCGACCGGCTGCTGGATAACCGCTATTTTTTCCGGCGACTGGCGCGCACGGACGACTACCCGATTTGCTCGTGGATGGTGGCGTACGCTTATCAGCGCAGCCTTGGATTGCTGTTCGGTTGCCCGCCGAACGCGGCACAGCCCGACGACATCCTTGATTATTGCGTCGCCAGCCACTGGACGCGCGTCTGGGCCGATTCGGCGCATACGCTGGCTGAATGTCAGTCTGTGTACGTCCGCTGAGAGCTGAATTACTCCGGGCTTTTCCCCAGCACCAGTTCGACAGTGTGGACATCTCGCCCGCGCACTACCGAGGCGGTCACGCTATCACCCGGTTGGTACGCCAGCAGCGCGTTGATGAAAGGATGCTCCTCGTCCAGTGGCGTCTGGCCCAGCGCCACGATGATATCGCCGGGTTCGATGCCCGCCTTATCCGCCGCGGATGCGGTGGCCACGCGCGTGACGTATATGCCCCATTCCACAGGTAAGTCGTAAACCCAGGCGATGCGCGGGTTGACCGATTCCCAGCGGATGCCGAGGTGTGGGCGCGCGACATGACCTTTTTCGATTAGCTGTTCGCTTACCGCGTGTACCGTGTTAGAGGCCACCGCGAATCCGAGGCCCTCGGCCATCGCGCTGCCGAAACCGCCCCCGCGCACGATGAGCGTGTTAAGGCCGATCACCTGACCGGCCAGGCTGACAAGCGGCCCACCGGAATTGCCCTGATTGATGGCCGCGTCGGTCTGAATCAGGTCTTCCAGCTGGTAACCGCGGCCGGTATCTACCATGCGCCCGGTGGCGCTGACCACGCCTACTGTGACCGTGTTCTTGAAGTCTCCCAGCGGCGAGCCGATGGCGATTACGGTTTCGCCCGGCCGCAGTACATCGGAATTACCCAGCTCGGCCACGCCGGGAAGCGGCGGCGCCACGCGCAGCACGGCCACATCGGCGAAGGCATCCGCGCCGATTAATTCGGCCGGGGCGGAATCACCATCCACGAACACCACTTCCAGCGCGTTTGCGCCCTCGATGACGTGGTTGTTGGTGAGCAGATACCCGTCCTCTGAGAAAATTACCCCGGAGCCGGAGCCTTGCTCCTGACCACGTCCGGAGAGATTGAGCACGGTCACTACCGCCGGGCTGATGCCCTCCACCACCTCGATAACGGCAGTGTTTGTCTCGACCGCACGTACCTCGACGCCCATATCCGTCGGGGTCTCATTCACCGCTGCGGTGGGTATGGCGGTCGGTGGAAGCGCAGTCGGACCGGCTGCCGGAGTGGGACTGGCTGCCAGCGAATCCTGCACGGCGAGAAAGACCGCTGTGCCGCCCGCCATCGCGCCGCCGGCAGCCGCTAGCGCAACGATGATGAGCAGCGGAAAGGTGATTGCGGAGCGAGACATCATTTTTCGCCGCGCGTCACTCGTTTCCACAGGCCGGCCGGGTAGCCCGCCATTTTGGCCAGGTCGCCCACCACGCGGATTATCGGAAGCAGCAGCAGCACTACTGCGCGCTGCGCCGGCGAAAGCGCGCCCCACAGCCGCGTTGCGCGCAGCAGCGGACGGCGGATGTAAGCCAGCCCGGCCAGCGCGCCCAGCGCCCAGATGGCCGGGTGCACGCTGAGCGCGGCGTAAATCCCCAGAGGCAGCGCCAGCAGATAAGTGAAGTAGCGGGTGAAGTGCAGTGCCGCGAAAAGGCCGGCGTGGCCGTCGCCGGCTGCGTAGTGGAAATACTGACGCGCGAAGGCCGCCAGCGAACCGCGTGGCCGGAAATGGACCAGCGCGCTCGGCACAAAGGCAAAAGCGCCAAATCGCTCCCTCATCTTGAGATCGAAGACCACATCCTCTGAATGATCGAGCCATTCGGGGTAGCCGCCGACCGCTTCCCAGGCGCTTTTGCGAAAAGCGACCGAGCGACTGGAGGGCAAGAAGCGCACCGGGTCAATGTCCTCCTGTGCGGGCAGCACGGTGGCGCCCATCGCTGTTTCGAACGTGGTCTGCGCGTCAGCGCGAAAGAAACCGGCCGCAAGCGCAACTTTCTCGCGGTCGAACGCCCCGGTCAGCTGCGCCAGCCAATCCGGCGCGAGGCGCACGCCGGCGTCAGTCACGGCGATGATGTCGCCCTGCGTCGCGCGGATGGCGGCGTTGCGCCCGGTGGAGATATTTGCTCCGGGCTGCGTCAGCGTGCGTAGCGGCAGCCGGTCGCTGTACTCCGCGATGACGGCGAGCGTGTCATCGCGGCAGCCACCGTCGCAGACTACCACTTCGTCCGGCGGGCGCGTTTGCACCATGATTGAGTCGAACAGACGGCGGGCGTGCGCGCCCTCGTTGAGTACGGTGAGCGCGAGCGAAACTTGCATGGCGGGGATTATAACGCAGGGCTTGCCGCGCTCACGTAGGATGGAAATCCGCTAGGCGCACCGGCAGCCGCTGCGCGCCCCAGTCGCCGGGCGGCCCGGCGAAGACCCCGGCGCATTGCGCGCCACAGCGCGCGCAGCTGCCCGCGTCGTCAATGTTCCAGTGGGTGAGCACGTACCAGTCGCGCCCGATGACGCGCTGGCCGCATTTGTGACACAGCGTGCTGTCGCCGCTTTCATCGTGTACGTTGCCGGTGTATGCGTAGCGCGCGCCGCTTTCAATCGCGATTTCGCGGGCGCGAGTGAGCGTGGCCCGTGGGGTGCGTGCCGTGTCTCGCATTTTCCAGTCGGGATGGAAGGCGCTGAAGTGCAGCGGCACCTGCGGGCCGAGCTGCTCGACCACCCACTCGGAAAGCGCGCGCAGCTCGCCGTCGGAATCGTTTTCGCCAGGGATGACCAGATTGGTAATCTCGAACCAGACTTCGGTCTCATGCTTCAGGTAGAGCAAAGTGTCCAGCACGGCCTGCAGTTCTCCGCCGGCGATTTTGTGATAAAACTGCTGCGTGAACGCCTTCAAATCCACGTTGGCCGCATCCATGTGCCGGAAGAATTCCTCCCGCGGCGCGGCGCAGATGTACCCGGCTGTGACCGCCACCGTTTTCACGTCGGCCTCGCGGCAGGCCTGAGCCACATCGATGGCATACTCCATAAAGATGATCGGGTCATTGTAGGTGAAAGCCACGCTCCGGCAGCCCAGCTCGCGGGCCGCGCGCGCGATGGTTTCCGGCGCAGCCCGATCGGCCAATGTATCCATCTGCCGCGATTTGCTGATATCCCAGTTTTGGCAAAATTTACAGGTCAGATTGCAGCCCGCCGTCCCAAAAGAGAGCACCGGCGTGCCCGGCAGAAAATGGTTGAGCGGCTTTTTCTCGATTGGATCCACGCAATAACCGCTGGAGCGGCCATAGGTGGTGAGCACAATTTCACCGCCGCTGCAGGCGCGCACGAAGCAGACGCCGCGCTGCTCCTCGCGCAACCGGCAGCCGCGCGGGCATACGTCGCACTGGATGCGGCCATCCGGCAGCCGGCGCCAGTACGTCGTCGGATGTGTGTGCGCTGCGAGTGGGGCGGAGGACATTATTCGCGCCAGACTTGATATTGGCCGTAAAATGATTATATTATAGATAGACTGAAATTCACGAAGGTGCGCATGCAAAATGTGAGAGCGGCAGCGGTGGCCGGACTTTTTTATCCCGCGGATGCAAGCGAGCTTCGTCGCGAGTTGCAAGCCCATCTGGCTGCCGCCGAGCCGCATGCAGGAGGGCTGGTGCCGAAGGCCATCATCGCGCCGCACGCCGGTTACCGGTATTCCGGCGCGGTGGCAGCCGTTGCTTACGCAGCCTTGCGCAATGCCCGCGACGTCATCCGTCGGGTGGTCATGCTCGGGCCAGCGCATCGCGTGGCAGTGCGCGGATTGGCCGCACCCGCTGCCGCGCAGTTCGTCACCCCGCTGGGCGTTGTGGAAGTGGATTCCGCCGCGATAGAAAAGGCGCTGCCACTTGCGCACGTCTCCCTCTCCGACGCCGCCCACGCCGAGGAGCACAGCTTGGAGGTGCAGCTCCCCTTTCTGCAGCTGCTGCTGGCACGCTTCTCGCTGGTGCCGTTTGCGGTGGGGGAGGCCACGCCGGAGCAGGTCGCCGAAGTTCTCGACATGCTCTGGGGCGGGCCGGAAACTTTGCTGGTCATCAGCTCCGATTTAAGCCATTTTCACGACTACGACAGCGCGCAGCAAATGGACGAAACAACCACGCAGTCAATTCTCCGATTGCGGCCGCTGAAGCGCGAGCAGGCATGCGGGCGCACTCCCATCAACGGCCTTCTGCGGCTGGTGCAGCAGCGTGGCCTGCGTGGGCAGCGCCTGCAGTTGCGCAACTCCGGCGACACCGGCGGCGACAAAGCGCGCGTGGTGGGTTACGGTGCTTTTCATTTTACGGTGGGAACTGACGGCTATTCGCAGAGCGAGAAACAGGCCCTGCTACGGCTGGCGACGGATTCCGTTCGGCACGGCTTGACGCACGGGGAGGCGCTTCCGGTGCGCGCGGAAGATTTCGACTCTGCTCTGCGCGCGCAGCGCGCTACTTTTGTCACCCTGAAAATAAAGGGGAGATTGCGCGGATGTATGGGCAAGCTGGAAGCCGCGCGCCCGCTGGCGGAAGATGTGGCGCGCAGCGCTTTCGCCGCCGCTTTCCGCGATCCGCGCTTTCCGCCGGTGACGGAGGCCGACGCCGAGCGGTTGCAGATTCACATCTCAGTGCTCAGCCCGCTCGCACCGCTTCAATTCGGTTCGGAGAAGGAATTGCTGGCGCTAATGCGACCCGGGGTTGACGGTCTGTTGCTGCAGGAAGGCAACCGGCGTGGCACGCTGCTGCCCTCGGTGTGGGGCTCTCTTTCGGGTGCGGATGAATTCCTGCGTCATCTCAAGAGAAAGGCTGGCTTGCCCGAGGACTACTGGAGCGACGACCTGCGCGTTTCGCGCTACACAGCTGCGGATGTGCAAGCCGAGTGAAGATGCAGTGATGGGCAGCGCGAGGTTGTTGGCGCTCAATCCAGCAACTTCTCTTCAAAGGGGTACAGCGAAAGTAACACCGGGCCATCGGCGGTCTCTCTGTATCATCGCGGTCTCCTCACAGATACAGGTTCTCGCCTTCCAGTTCGCGCATGCGGTGCTCGGCGAAATCATGCAACGCGGCGCTGATGGCCGGGTCGAGCGGAGGCGGCTGATAGGCAGCGAGCAGCTCCTTCCAGATTGCGTTGGCGCGGCGGGGCGTATCCCAACTACCCGCCGCGGCCCAACTTTCGTAATTAAGGCTGTCTCCTAAAATGGATTGATAATGTTCACTGGCAAAGCGCCCGAGCGTGTGCGTGGTGCCGAGATGGTGACCGTCCGGCCCGACCTCGGCAATCATATCCAGCGCGAGGGTATCCGCGCTGACTTCAAATCCGTTCAGGAAGTGGCTGAACTTGGCAAGGTCATCCAGATCCATGACGATTTTCTCATACGAGACTGTCAGCCCGCCCTCCAGCCATCCTATGGAATGCTTGATTAAGTTGGTGTGCGCCAGTACGGTCGGCCAGATTGTCCAGCTGGTTTCCAGCGCCGCCTGCGCGTCGGCGACTTTGGAGTTGTTCAGGGTTCCGTTGCCGCGGCAGGGCAGCCGGTAGCGGCGCGCAAGCTGCGGCGTGACCAGCGCGGTCCAGGCACCCTCTGGGGTGCCGAAGGCCGGGCCGCCGGTTTTCATGTCCAGGTTTGCGGCGAACCCGCCATAAACCACCGGCGCGCCTGCGCTGACAAGCTGGGTAAAGGCGATTCCTGCCAGAGCCTCCGCGTTCTGCTGCGCCAGCGCGGCCGCGACTGAAATCGGACTCGTCGCCCCGGCGAGAATGAACGGGGTGATGATAAGCGCTTGCCCGGCGCGGGCGAAAGTTATCATGGCCCCCAACATGCGCTCGTCGTAGCGCAGCGGGCTGCTAGCATTGATTATGCCGATGATGACCGGCTCGTCTGGAAGCGGGTCTCCGAACACAATCCGAGCCATTTCCATGTGATCCGCGCTAATTATGCGGCCGTGGGCGGTCGTGTTCACAGCTTTATCAGTCATCGAAAACAGGCGCGGCACGCGCTGGAGGTGGCGCACCGAGGGCGGGATTTCGGCCGGAACGATTACTTGCTCAGCGGCAAGATGGGTGACCGGGCTGATCTGGATTATGCGCAGAAAGTTCTCGAAATCCTGCATGCTGCCGCTGCGCCTGCCGCGATCCAGATCGGTGACGTTGACCACGCCGCCCTGCGGCGCGAAGATGATGTTGTTGCGCCCGACTTCAAGGTTACGCGCGGGGTTGCGCGCGCGCAGGGTGAATTGCTCCGGCGCGCTGGCCACGGTTTCCAGCAGCAGGCTGCGGTCGATGTACACCCGCTGACTTTCGCGCTCCACGCGTGCTCCGGCTCTTTCCCATATTTGCAGCGCCTCGGTGTCCATGAAGCATATGCCGGTTTCCTCCAGAATCTGCATGGAGGCGAGATGCAATTGCTCGATTTGCTCGGGGCTACAGAACTGCAGCGGCGGCAGTGGGGATTTGGGCGGTGAGAACGGGAGCGACAGCAGTGGAGCTGCCAACTTGGAGCGCTGCTCTCTGCGGGCGTCGCGCCGGGCACGGCGGTTGGTTGTGGTCATACGGCAGCTCTCCGCTGTTGCTTTCGCCCGGCACCGTGCGGATGGAAGCAATTTGTCCCCATTGTACCCAAAAGATGGTGAAATGGCATGTTAGCGCCATTTATCCGCTTTTCGAGGTAAAATGGACAACGTCCTCCGAAGAGGCAGTGAAAAGATGCCCACACGCTACGCGAACATCGTCGGCTGGGGTATGTACACGCCGCAGCGCGTCATCCCCAATGCAGAGCTGGCGCAGCAGGTGAACACGAGCGACGAGTGGATTGTCGCGAGAACCGGAATCCGAAAGCGCCGTATCGTCGGCAGCGCTGAGAACAATTCGCAGATGGCGACCGACGCTGGTCGCGCGGCGCTGCAGAAAGCCGGTGTGCACCCGCGCGAACTTGACCTGATTATTGTGGCCACCTCCAGCGGGGACCACATCACCCCACCGGTTTCCAGCCTAGTGCAGCACGCGCTGGGCGCGCGGGACGTGCCCGCGTTCGTGCTGACCACCGGCTGCACCGGGTTTATCTATGCTCTCGCCACAGCGCATCAATTTATCGCGGCGGGCACTTACGAAAATGTGCTCGTCATCGGGGTGGAAATCATCAGCCGCTGGCTGGACTGGAGCGACCGCGCCACTTGCGTACTCTTCGGCGACGGCGCGGGAGCGGTGCTGCTGCAGGCCACGGAGGAGGAATGCGGTGTGCTCTCATTCGAGCTCGGATCGGATGGCGGGAACGCCGGACACCTGATTGTGCCCGCGGGTGGCTCAGCCATGCCCACCACGCATGAGACCCTGAACAACGGGTTGAATAACCTGTACATGAACGGGCGCGAGGTCTTCAAATTCGCGACGCGCGTGCTGGGGCGCGCACTGCGCCGCACCATCGCCAAGGCGGGCCTGACGAAGGAGGACATCGACCTGTTCATCCCCCATCAGGCCAACAAACGCATCATCGAGAGCGCAGCGCGGCAGGCCAAACTGCCGATGGAGAAGGTGTTCGTGAACATTCATGAGTACGGTAACACCTCGGCAGCCTCCATTCCTATTGCGTTGTGCGAGGCGCTGGAGGAACGGCGCGCTGGCCCGGGCGACGTGCTCGCTTTCGTGGCTTTCGGCGCCGGCCTAACTTGGGCGGCCGCGGTGGTGAAGCTGGGCACGCAGGTGGCGCGCGTGAGCGCTCCGGGCTGGCTGCTGCGCCTGTCGGCTTGGATGCAATCGCCTGCGCACAAAGTGGTCGCGCCGCTGCTCGCGCTGGCAGCCACGTTTCTCTTGCCTGTCTCCGCATGGCTCAAACGCAGACGCGCATGACTGCAGCGCAAGGTATGAACCCGCTCCAGCAACTGCAGGCGTTGGGTCAATCGCCCTGGCACGACAACATCAGCCGCGACCAACTCGAATCGGGGGAGCTGGCGCGCATGGTGGCCGCGGGCGACATCACCGGACTGACCTCCAACCCGACCATTTTTCAGCAGGCGATCTCCGGCAGCGATGATTACGACGCCTCTATCCGCGCACGCGCGCAGCAGGGC
>MPMA02089054.1_pt1 | contig 16686 bp, 10 predicted proteins | sample 1617361 | NCBI WGS metagenome assembly MPMA02 (sample SAMN05944807, study PRJNA350692) | marine metagenome | biome: marine; feature: ODZ; material: water; isolation source: 180 m water sample filtered on 0.2 um supor filter | place: Pacific Ocean | collected 2012-04-08 | depth 180m m | reverse complement strand
GTTTGAGGGTCAGATCTTCGTAGCCGAACTCACGACCGGTCAAGTGCTCCGCGCCGAGATCGAAGATATCGACGGCGTATCGCAGGGCGCAGTGTGGCCATTCATGGATCGCGTTGGATCTGTGGCGCGGGTTGCGTTTGCCCCGGATGGATCACTTGTGTGTGGTTTGACCAACCGTGGGTGGGGCGGCCTTGCGCCAGGGCACGGTGTGCGGCGCATCCGCTTCACCGGTCAGGTGCCGATGGAGATGAAGCACGTGCGACTGGTATCTGGCGGCTTCGACGTGGAGTTCACACATCCGGCGATTGGACACATTGAACCATCGCAGATTCACATCGACACCTATGATTACAACTGGTGGTGGAAATACGGATCCCCAGAGAAGAGAAGGAATGAACTTTCGGTTAGTGCGACATCGCTGTCAACTGATCGGCGAACGCTACACGCATCGGTGCCGATGCTTCGTGCTGGCCGGGTGGCAAGGCTGCAATTTCGCGGCGTTGTGGGTGAGGGAGATCGCCCACTGCAGCACGAGGAGGTTGCGTACACGATCAACCGACTTCCGGGCGGCCCTACCGGACAGGTGTCCAAGAAAGTCGCTGCGCCGACGGAATCAGACTCGATCGAGGAGGAGTCGGGCTGGTTGCGATTGACTTGGGGTAATCCTACGGACATGTGGGAGGGCGGTTGGCGACTTGCCGAAGCCAAACTTGATCACACGGACCGCAGGAGATTTGTGCAGACATCGGGGCAGGATGTATTGGTCAACGATGAAGCGCCGGATGATTTTCAACTCCGCGCCGCACCTCCCGATGGTCGTGTCACAGTGGCCATCATGCTCCCCAAACTCGGCGAGATATCCATGGGACTGCCGGGTGATGCAAGATTGATTGTCCGTGACCTCGACGGCCGAGGAAGTGTCGAGATACAGAATGCTGCAGGGTCGACGCTGGCCAGTGCCAATCGCGATGTGTGGCGGGGCTCCGGCCAGTGGCATCAACTGGAGGTCGACGTCCGCAGCGGGGTGGTCGGTGGGGTATGGCTCGATGACATGTTGATCATAGAAGCAGTATCGCTCCCGGACGGTGGTGATTCAAACTGGCTGCGATTTTACGCGGCCTCTTCGCCAGGCGGTATCGCCGATGTGCGGCTGCAGCCTGATCGAGTCGAGATATCAGATGACGGAGAAGATCTACTGGAAGGGCGATTCGAGTTGACCGAGTCGCTCGGAGCAATGGTTGCAGGCGGAGCCATGGTGCTGGAAGGGTCTGGGCGTATCCAGTTGCGCGCAACCTGCCCGAGAGACTTCCATGTGCGTGGGAGGATTCGATTTGCTGCGGGTACATCGGCGACGTTGGATCTCGGCGGCGTTGATGTCACCCTTGCTGGAACAGACCCCCAAACCGGGAGCGTGATCGACGTAGACGAGCGATCGGTCGATCTGGTGCCGGAAGACGGCTGGTATGACCTCATGGTCTCCTGCGAGCGGGGGCATATTGCCGTCAGGCTCAATGGGCTTGAAGTTGCCAGTGGCGCAGCTTCGCCAAGCGGCCCAATGAGTATTCACATGGACGGTGGGCGTCTTTCTATCGAAACGCTTCGGCTGGTATCAGTTGCCCGCTGAATCAGTTTTTGTCTTACCAGCACCATTCGATCGTAACACCGCGCCAAACCGTTGTGCATCGTTGTAGATCAGGAAGGCGGTGACATCCCTGTGGCCGATGAAGGCGACGGGGCCGACGTCCTTGGCATAGAAGACCCATGCAGCATAGGCGACATTTGCCGGCCCGATCTTTCCGTTGTAGGTGGTCTTGATGAGTCTCGTATTGAATGTTCCGGCAGGAACAGCGAGTTTGAAGCCACCGAGATCGCGATAGACGGAATCCAATGTTCCGGAGTGCGCTACGGTTGTAGGATCGCCCACGTCGTAGACCTTGACTGATACGCGCTGTGTGACTGCTTGGCCAGGCTTCACGCCGGCAAGGATCAGTGGATCTGCGGGTTCAAATTTGCTGACGACTGCTTCTGGAACGTTGAGCGATGAAGGCACGCGAATGTTTCCGTTGCTGACATCGAGATACCGTGTCCAAAGCTCTGGATCTTTCTCGGACCAACCGCCTTTCTTCGAGCCGACCGGACTTCCCGGCGCGCGTGTGGTGCTGATGATGGAAATGGTCTCGGTCTGTCCCGCCTTGGTGCCTGTCGTCCGGACAAAGGTGAGTGAGGAAGGACGAAGGGGAAGCCAGTCGGTGGCCTGAACCACGGGATCAGTCTTGACGGTATCGAGGATGACGCCGTTCCCGAGCATGGCGATGGCGGCGCGGTCATCTTTGCTCAGCGAGGCAAGAGGGTCGGCAAAAAGCGTTGAGACCAGAATCAGGGAAAGCAAGGCGAGTGTGTACATCTGTGGACTCCCGAGTATGGAATGCTTTCGACGGTGACGTGCCCCATCAGATCGGCGCTGTCAAACTGACAAGACTGAACTTCATACTATCTGTTGCGGTTTTGCTCCGAATTGCTGAATTGGCATAGATGATTTCATCATTATGCGAGAGATATGATATGAGAAGATCTGCTGGCACGACCAGGTGTGGACGAAGGCCTTTATTGTGAAAGTCGCTTGTACAAGAACATCCGAGATCAGCCAATGACCGAGCATCATCACTTCATGCAACGAGCGATTGAACTCGCACGACAGACCTCCATCGTCGAGCGGGCCGGTGGGCCATTTGGATGCGTCATCGTGCGCGGGGACGAGATTATTGCCGAAGGCGCCAATCGCGTGATCGCCGAGAAGGATCCGACATGGCACGCTGAGATGGCAGCCATTCGGACCGCGTGCAGTGCGATCGGTACCCATGACCTGTCCGACTGCATCCTGTACACGAGTTGCGAGCCATGCCCGATGTGCTACGCGGCGGCTTGGTGGGCTCGGATCGACACGATCTACTATGCCACAACCGCTCAGGATGCGAAGGAGTGCGGTAATTTTGATGATGTGCCGATCCATGAGGCGGTGAAATTGCCCGGCCCGGATCGGGCTCTGCCGGTCCTGGGAGTCGAACATGAGGAGATGTTGAAGATCTGGCGGGAGTTTCGAGACATGCCGGATCGGCCACATTATTGATTTGCGCTTGTCCCTTTCGCATGGAGCGATATGGTGGGGTGATCGAGAAGGAGAGAACCCGTGCGATTTGTTCAAGTGTGTGGTGTTGCCGTGGCATGCGCAGTCAGTGTGGCGCATGGCGAGGTGCTGCTTGTGCCGGATCATTACAGCACGATTCAAGCCGCAATTAATGTGTCTGTATCCGGTGATATTGTGCAGGTGCAGCCGGGGATCTACAACGAACTCATCGACTTCTCGGGCAAGGCCATCACCGTGACGGGTGCCGGTTCGAGCAAGACCACCATCGACGGAACCGGCTTGACCGGACCCGTTGTGCGGTTTGCGTCCGAAGAAGGCGCCGGAAGCGTACTTGAGGGATTTCGCATCGGTCACGGTACGGGTGAAATCGTAAGTGATCCCGTCTTCGGCAACGTGCTGTGTGGTGGTGGGGTTTTTGTGCGGAGCGCTTCGCCGACCATCCGCAATTGCTTGCTTGAGAACAATGTCACCTGGGGTGGCGGGGGGATGTGTATCAACAGCGGCACGCCGACGATCTCCGACTGTGTTTTTCGCAACAACGTCGTCGAGGGTCACGGTGGCGGCCTGTACAACATCAACATCGCTCGCCCGGTAATCGAGCGATGTCTGTTCGAGGGGAATACGGCCAGTTGGGGCAGTGGTATGACGTGCACGGTTTACAGTGATGCCACGATTATCGAGTGCGACTTCGTTGCAAACACCACGTACAACGTCGGCGGCGGGATCTTCATCCGATCAAGCAGCAGCCCGACAATCACAGCCTGTACGTTCACGAACAATCTCCAGACAGACAATCCGCTCGGCAGCGGTGGTGGCATCTGCGTCTACGGCAGCGGGACCGGTGGTGGCCCGTGCTATCCGGTCGTGACCGATTGCTTGTTCGAGGGAAATACCGTCAACGGCGACGGTGGCGGCATGAGCAACGCCTATGGCTCATATACAACAATCACCAACTGCATCTTTCGCGAGAACACCTGCGGTCGCGATGGTGGTGGCGTAGCAGCCGTTGGTGAGAATGACCCTGATGTGCCGAGCAACGTCACGGTGTCCGATTGCCTCTTCGAATTCAACACGGCGGCGGATCGGGGCGGCGGCTTCTTTTCGCGTCGCAGCGAGCCCTCGGTGATGAACTGCACCATTCGTGAGAACACCGCCTCAGACGGCGGCGGTATCTACTTCTTCGACAGCGCCGCAGCCACGATGGGTGATACGCAGAATTGCGGAAATTCCGCTCCGCAGGTGGGCGGAGATCATGTGGACCTTGGTGGGAACACCGTGAGCGAGGAGTGCGAAGACTGCGCCGCCGATATCGATGGTGACGGAACCGTCGGCGTAAACGACATGCTCAACCTCATCGCCAACTTCGGCCCATGCAGCGGCTGCGCGGCGGATGTGGATGGCGACGGAATCGTCGGCGTGAACGACATCCTCATTGTGCTGTCTGCTTGGGGTCCGTGCCACTGAATCCTTTTGCTCTCCCACGTTGCGATGCCAGCGGGCCGCATTGCGACGTTCGGCCACGCTCCGGTTGTTTTCTTCGAATCAAGTTACGAGCGGTGGCGGCCGGAGTTCAGATGGTGATGAACTGGTCGATGCGTTGCATCAAACTCACCAAGCAGACAACAGACTCAGCAGATCGTTCGTGTCCACGATCCGGTCACCATTGAGGTCGGCCGGGGAGTCATGTTGGCCCCATGCCTCGATCACCATGAGCAGGTCATCGACACCCACCGAGCCGTCGCAGTCCAGATCGCCCTGCACGAAGACATCGATGGTGATGGCGTCATGCGTCATCTCGATGGGCGTGCCCTTGCCGGTCTCGACCCAGAGGTCGTACAGGATGTCGCCCCAGTCATCGGTGACGTTGCCGTCACGGAGCATCTCGATGTAGTGCCGTGGCGTGTTCTGGTAGTACACGAACACTTCGGCACTCGCCGTCTCCGGGGGCATGGCGAACCATGAGTCGTCCCAGTACTGGCCGTCGGCGTAGACATGCTCGACCACCGGCGCGCCGCCCTGTTCGTAGGCAGCGTTGTTGAAGCCACGGGGCGGAATACGATTATCTTTTTCGATGGTGTCAGCAAGGGCCATGTGACCGGTTGGCCCGGCGGGATAGCCGGTCAATTTGGAAGCCGCTTCGCTCAGGCCCACGTGCATCTCATAGATTTCGGTGGAGGGTTCGTCGAGGTGTGCTTCGACGTAGTCGTAGTGGCCGTACTCATCGATGAGTACATCACCGGCGTCATACAGACGCACATTGACCCAGATTCGTCGCCCTTCGATGTGGCCGGTTGGGATCTTGTGACCGGACTCGTTGATGACGCGGGTGCGGAGAGAACCGCACTCCTGCTCGACTTCGAGTGACGAAGCGAGTTGCAGCATCTCAACGGCCTTGGCTCGCGCCGCGGCGATGGCATCGAGATCGACGTCTGGATCGTCAACGTAGTGCGCCGCGATGAGATCAAGTATGGGAGCAGCGGCACCAGCAAAGTCGTGCCGGGCCAGATCGGGCCGAGTCGGCCCCAAGATGCAGGCATCGCCCGAGGTGCGAGGCATGTGGCAGTCTTGGCAGGTCGAGACGACCGTGACGCCAACGCCGCCGAAGCGTCCGCCCATGTCCACACCGGTGCTGGCGAACTCACTGAGTTTCCACTCGGTGTAGGTCCGCTCAAGCGGGAACATCTCCCACGGGTCCTCGGTGGGGGAGGGCTCGCCGATGCTGTTGTACTGCCAGGTGCCATCGGGCTGCCGCGTCGTCGCAAGGTTGCCGACATCGTGACAGGTACCGCAGAAGTCGCTGCTCTGATGGAAGGGCGAGTGCAGCACTTGATGGTAATCCTGATTCGCATCGGTCCGGGGGCCACGTCGACGTCCCTCTGGGTCGAGTACAAAGGCCGCGTTGCCGTAGTACTGCGGGACATCGGCGAGGCTTGCGAGAATCGAAACGTCTTCAACTGGGCTGATGCCCGGTTTGTAGATCGGGTCCACCATGGAATGACAGAAGTGACAGGAGACGCCGTCGGCGTCATAGAAATCGAGCGTGTCACCCATGGTGTCGTTTGCGTGTCCGCTTACGATCGCGTTGGGTACGTGGCACCGCAGGCAGTAGTAGCCCACGTTGCCGACATCCTGGTTGGCATTTGTCATTTGCGCGAAGAACAACGGATCTCGCCCCGCTAGGCCCATGAGGCTGCCCTTCCATGTGGAGTAGGGGTCCGACTCGGTGACCGGCCCATGGCAGCCCATGCAACTGTTCGAACTCCAAATCGCACTTTCGTGTACATCACCGACCTGAGTGCCGGGGACGTGGAAGTCCTCAAGGGTCATATCAACCAGCGCCGCAACACTGATGCCAATAATGGACAGGCCAACAGCGGCGGTGACGGCAATACGGCTTCTCACTGCGGATTTCCTCTCACACACTTCCGGCATCCCATACGCCCAAATAGGACATGGAGATCCAGACAACATGGCACAAGTGCCCCCCTTTGTCGAGGGGGAAACGCGGGTTTTCGCTCTTCAGCGGCGAATGCGTCCTTTGGATGCCCCTCCAAACGCAACAGATCCCCTCCACGAGTCAATACCCGCGATCCGGAGGTCGGATGCCACGCCGCGCTGACCCCTTAGTTCTTGGACCAGTCCACGATCGTTTTTACATCCGTTTGCGTCAGTTGCGCCTCTGGATGCGTGGGCAGATAGAACCACAGCGGCATCTCGCCCTCTGCGACCTCTTCGCCACATTCCTTGATCTTGTGGGCACACCGATCCGGTGAATAGGCGTCCCACTGCGAAAAATTGAGTTCCTCGCGACCCTCGTCCACATCACTTGCCACCAGCCACGAGACCGGCGCCACGTACGAGTACCAAGGCCAGACTGTCTCGTTGGAATGACAATCGAAGCACGCTCTCCGCAGAATTGCCATGACCTCGGGTGGGGCCTTGATCGTTGCGGTAATGGGGGGATTGGTGCGATCGACGGGGATGAATTGGATGCCGATTCCAGCAATGACGATCACGCCGCCCCCCCAGGCAAGGATCTTCTTGAACTTCATGACGGCAAGATACCGGTTTGGGGCCGTGCAGCCGATTGTGCCGCCCTCTTCAGAGCGGCGGCCCCCCATATGGTAAGTTGCGACTCTTCGGAAGTAACTCTTGGGAAGTGAGGAAGGGCTGAGCCAATGGAGAAAGTCAGCATGTTTGCAGTGGTGTCTGGTTGTGTGTTCGCGGCGAATGTTCTGGCTGGCGTGTCCGCCGATTCACCGCCGCAGTCTTCCGCCGTGGCGCCGCCCATTCCACATACCGTGACAGCCGATATTCAGGCTGGCATCGAAGCTCACATTGCCGCTGAAACAAAGAAGGGTGGCGGGTACTTTCCGCTGACCTTCGAAGGCAAGGACATGAAGTTGCGGCTGGTTCGGGTGCATACCGAGTACCTCGCCAATCTCGGCCCCGGTCGGCACTTTGCCTGCGTCGATCTTGCAAGCACCGACGGGAATGTGTACGACGTCGACTTCTTTCTCGAAGGGGAGCCGGGCAACATGACCGTCACCGAGACAACGGTGCACAAACTCAATGGGCGGCCTTTTTACCTGTGGCGGCAGCAGGATGACGGCACGTGGGTACACGCTGACGTTGATGACGCTTCGCAGGAGTTGCTCGGGGTCATTGAAGGCGATGATGAGTTTGAATTCGTCTACCACGCCACCGTTCCCGAACTGACCGGCCCGGGCCGCATGTGGATTCCGATGCCCGAGAGCGATGCCTTCCAGACGGTGCAGGCCAAGTCGATCAGCATCCCGGGTACGCGCCGCGTGTTGACCGACAAAAACTATGGCAACAAGGTCTTGTTCGTCGAACTCACGCCTGCAGACAGCGGCAAGGCCGTTTCAATGGTCTTCGATGTGAAACGGCGTGAGAAAGGGGTGTACGGGTGCGGAGAAGAGGAATCGCCAGCGCAGTACCTCCTGCCAGAGCGGCTGGTGCCGAACACCACGGAGTTCAAGGAGATCGCCGCGGAGGCGCTCAAGAACAAACGCGGCGGCGACCTCGTCAAGGCCCGCGCGCTGTATGACCACACCATCGATCGCATGCAGTACATCAAGGCCGATCAGAAGTACGGCAAAGGCGACGCGCAGTACGCCTGCGACGGCGGCACCGGCAACTGCACCGACTACCACTCCTACTTCATCGCGTTGGCCCGATCGGTCGGCATCCCCGCCCGCTTTGCAATTGGCGCAGCGATTCCGTCCTCCCGTGACGACGGCGGCGTGAATGGCTATCACTGCTGGGCCGAGTTCTACGCCGAGGGCAAGTGGTGGCCCGTGGACATCAGCGAAGCCGACAAGTACACGAGTCTGGCGACCTACTACTTCGGGCACAATCCAGCGAACCGACTCGAACTCAGCCGCGGCCGCGATCTGATGGTCGAGCCTGGTCCAGTATCAGGCCCGATCAATTTCCTCGCCTATCCGGTGCTGGAGGTCAACGGCGAGTCCATCAAGGTGGACAAACCGAAGTTCGGGTTTACGCGGAAGAGTTGATTGCGGTGTATGCCAAGTAGGCGAACCCGGTAGAATATGTGGCTCCCCTTGAGGCACGTGCACCGCGCCGGGGCAGAAACCGCACACGGGCCCTCACCAATGCTCCATACCGCAGACCCCAATCTTCGCAATCTCGCCATCATCGCGCACGTCGATCACGGGAAGACCACGCTCGTGGATTCCATGCTTGCGTACTGCGGATCGATGACGCTCAACCGCGACGAAGCCGATTGCATTCTCGATTCCGACCCACTCGAAAAGGAACGGGGTATTACGATCACTTCTAAGAACTGTGCTGTCACCTGGCGTCCATCGGATGGCGACCATGCGGGGGAGACCTGCCGTATCAACATCATCGATACGCCTGGGCACGCGGATTTTGGCGGCGAGGTGGAGCGTGTGCTCAAAATGGCCGATGGCGTGCTCCTGCTTGTCGACGCCTTTGAAGGGCCCATGCCTCAGACACGATTCGTGCTGGGTAAAGCTCTTGAACTCGATCATCCCTTGATCGTTGTCATCAACAAGTGCGACAGGCCAAATGCCCGGCCTGATCAAGTCCTCAATGAGGTGTTCGATCTACTCGTTGCACTTGGTGCCAACGATGATCGCCTTGACTTTCAAGTGATCTACGCCTCCGGCCGCGACGGGTGGACATCAACCGATGAGGGTATTCACGAGGGTGACATGTGGCCGCTGCTCAATGCCATCATGATTCACCTTCCGCCGCCGGTGGGGTATGCAGACGTGCCGTTGCAGATGTTGATCGCCAGTCAGGACTACTCACCTTACGCTGGCCGAATCGCCATTGGTCGGATCTTTGCAGGCGCATTGACTGCAGGGCAAGCAGTGACGATCTGTCATGAGCACAAAAATCGCACTGCGCGGGCTCAAAAGGTGTATCGCTTCAAAGATCTCGGACGCGCTCCAGCGGAGATCGTGTCGGTTGGCGACCTGTGCGCAGTAGAGGGTATTGGTGAGTTTGAGATCGGAGACACCATCGCCTGTCCGGAACAGCCCAATCCCATCGCCCGCATCGCCGTCGACGAGCCGACGCTGCACATGCTCTTTCGAATCAACGATTCGCCCAATGCCGGTCGCAGCGGAAAGTATGTTACGAGCAGGCAGATCAGCGAGCGGCTCCAGCGTGAACTCCGGAGCAATCTCGCGCTGCGAGTCGAACCCGGAGATACGGCGGAAGAGTTCAGAGTGTCAGGTCGTGGCCTGCTTCATCTCGGCATCTTGTTGGAGAACATGCGGCGAGAAGGCTATGAACTCACTGTCGGGCGTCCACAGGTTATTGAGAAGGAGATCGACCAGGTTCTTTGTGAACCGATCGAACTGATGACAATCGATGTGGATCAAGATCATGTTGGCCCAGCAATGGAACTCCTTGGCGCACGTGGTGGCGAGGTACAGAAGCTTGATCAGCGTGGCGATCGCATGCACATCGAGTGCGAGATTCCAGCTCGTGGATTGATCGGTCTTCGAAGCCACATGCTCACCGCAACAGGCGGCGAAGCCGTGATGTATCACTGCTTTCAGAAGTATGCACCGAAGCGTACAACGGTATATCGGCGTCAAAATGGTGTGATGGTTGCTACCGCCGATGGGCAGGCGACAACCTACTCCATGCTCAGCCTGAGTCAGCGAGGGATTCTTCTTGTCGAGCCACAAGAGGTGATCTATGCAGGCCAAATCGTCGGAGAAAACGCAAGGGACAACGACCTCGGTGTCAATGTCGTCAAAGGCAAAGCGTTCTCGAACGTCCGCGAGTCCAATAAAGAAGCAACAGTTGTGCTGAAAGCCTCTCGGGTGATTACGCTCGAGTCGGCTCTTGAATACATTCAGGATGACGAACTCGTCGAGATCACACCAGATGCCATTCGTCTCCGCAAACGCATCCTCGATGAAGGCAAACGCAAGCAGATTGCCAGACACAAAAAAGCGGCTGCGGCAGGAACTGATACCAAGTAGGGTGCTGGTGTTTCAAAAAGGAGATCGGCATGATTGGTTTGTTTCTTGGTGTGATCTTCGCGATTGGGGCGGCACCGGTGGAGCCAGATGGCGTTCGCGTCATGGTGTGGAACGTCCTTCACGGCGGCAACGACGTGGAGCAGGGGGCCGAGAAGGCACTGGCGATCATTCGCGAAGTCCAGCCCGATGTCGTGCTGATGCAGGAGAGTTACGACATCAATGGCGATCGGCCGCGTCTGGGCGAGTGGCTCGCCGGGGAGCTCGGATGGCACCAGCACCAGGCGGAGAGCAAACACCTTTGCGTGCTGACGCCACTCAAGATGGAGGCGACCTTCTTTCATCATGAGTGGCACGGCATCGGAACACGACTGATCGATGAGCACGGCCGATCGATGCTTGCCTGGAGCATCTGGATCGACTGGCGGTCGTTCATCACCTATGAACTGAGGGATAAGCCCGGGATCACCGACGAAGAACTGCTTGCCGCCGAGTCTGAGCGATCGAACCGGAAACAGCAGGGCGAAGCGATTATCACGCATCTTCGCGAGTCAGGGCAACTGGATGCGGATGTTCCGCTGCTGGTCGGTGGCGATTGGAATTGTCCGTCGCATCTGGACTGGACAGTGGACACGGCTCGCGTCTACAGGAACCGGCGTGCGATGCCACTTCCGGTGAGCATGGCGATGCAGCAGGCGGGCTTCACCGACACGTTCCGCACGGCGTACCCGAATCCGGTGCAGCATCCGGGCATCACCTGGTCACCGATGAATCGTGGCGCGGGCGATGACGACACCGGCAAGGCCCAGGGTTTCGAGCGAATCGACCGGCTCTACCTCAAGAATCCAAAGAGTCCGGTGGGCGGCTGGACACTTCGTCCGATCTCAGCGCACGTGTTGCCGGTTATCTGGGAGGATGAGTCGATCCCGGTTCCAAAGCGAGCGTTTCCATCAGACCACGGAGCGGTGGTGATCGATCTGGAATGGGAACAGGCCAGCGAAACGCGAGAGTAATACCTCACTGTTGTCCGGACACTTCCCGCGAATCAACTGCCGCACGAACCCCATGCCTCAAGCAGATCGAGCAGGTCGTGAATGCCGACGACACCGTCTCCGTCAAAGTCCGAGTTGATGTCCGGTGTTCCCCAGGCGTCGATCACGAGTATGAGATCATCCAAGTCCGTATCGCCATCGCCATTTGCATCGGGACATTCGGGGGGGCATTCGTCACTGATGGTGTTGTCGCCGTCGTCTTGGAATTCCCCTTCGATCTGCTCGTCACTGCCGGTGTTGCTGCAGACAAGAGTGCTACCCATCGTCACGATGTTGCCACTCGACAGGAAGAGCCCACATCCCGAGTCGTCACCGCCTCCCGATGAATTACTTCGCACGTCACAACCATCAATCGATCCGAAGAGTGCATAAACACCACCGCCATCGTTGGATGCCGTGTTGTCGTGGATCATGCAGCCATCCAGATCCGGCGTTCCGCCTCCCCATGCGCCCACGCCGCCGCCATCGACACCGGCGTTCATTGAGATGGTGCAGTCACTGATGGCCGGGTTGTCTGTGCATGACACGCCTCCACCCTTGCCGCTGGTGGTGTTTCTGGTGATCGCGCAATCGCTGATTGTTGGAGTGGTATTGTCATGACTGTAGATACCTCCACCACCGGTTGGATTGTTCGAAGTATTTGCATCGATGACGCACCCGCTGATGCTGATGGTGGCGCCGCTGGAACTGGTCTCTCGGCACGAAATGCCACCACCGACGCCGGAGGTGTTATCTGTGACGTGGCAATCGGTGACTGTGAAACTGCTTCCGCTCTGCCAGCAGTCGATCCCTCCACCAAAGTTCGTCGCGGAGTTGTCGTGGATGAGGCAGGTTGTGAAACTGGATGACCTGTTGATCCGCATGCCCACGCCGCCCCCGTCGTCTCCGGCCGTATTGTCATGGATTTCGGTGTCACTGGCGGTCAAGGTGCTGGTGTCGATGAGGCAGATGCCACCACCGTCGCCGAGCGTGGCGGTGTTGTTGTTGACGTCGCTGCGTTGGATTGCGGCGTCTGCGAAGGCGTTGAGGAAGACCCCGCCCCCATCGCCCCCGGTGGTATTGGACGCGATCGTACAGTCGTTAATCCTCAGGTTTGGCGTGGAACCCATTCCGTTATTGCAGTGGATGCCTCCACCAGCAGCGCTCGTTCCAGTGGCGTCATTGGATGTCACTTCGCATCGCTCGATGAGCGGGCCGCAGTCTCTGCAGTAGATGCCACCACCGCCGTCCTCTGTGGAGTGATCGGTCGCCGTGTTGTCGGTGACCACGGAGTCTGTGATGGTGGGGGTACCACCGTTGTCAAAGTAGATACCGCCACCACGTCCAGCGGTGTTGTTCTGGACATGGCAGTTGGTGATGGTGTGGGGGCCATTGCAGTAGATCCCGCCGCCAAAGGCGGTGGTGCTGCCTCCGGTGATCACGAGGTTCTGGAGCGTGACCGTTTCGTTGGTGTTGTCGATATGCCAGACCCGGCCTACGCCCTGGGCGTCGATGGTGACCGCAGGCGATCCGTCGGCATGTGTTTCCCCGGTGAACGTGAGTTGCTTGGATCCCGTGTCGAGATCGTGCTCGTTGTAGGTTCCCGCTTCGATCAAGATGGTGTCGCCATCGACCGTGTTTGGATCATCGATGGCATCTTGGATCTTGTTGAAGTCGTCCGGAACAGTAATCGTACTGGCACTTGTGACAGAACATACCGCAGCGATGATGCAGATCGAGAGAAACGCGTCGGTCAAGTATCTCATGGAGTACCTTTCTTGATTATGCAGTGTGGCACACAAACTCCGCGTGATTGAAACCGGGAATCCATCTGTGAGAATCGACGTACACGCGGCCTACTCCGTATAGGGCCGTGGCAGCAAAAATATGTGACGCTTTATCTTGTTTCGTTCCAAAGTCCCCTGCTACGGGGCAGAGGCACCGGGTATCTGATAACGCACCCTGTTTGCGATCGCATCTGCGGCCGGCTGCCGGGAAGCAATGGGGCCCCGGGCATCAAAAATGGTGTGGCATCCAGCAGCGTATGTACGTGCAGATCGTCAGCAGGGCCCGTAGGCAGCGACGCACTCGAGTAGATCATTGACATCCACCAGACCATCGTCGTTGACGTCGGCAGAGTCATCCTGCGTGCCCCACCAGGCGATGATCGCAAGAAGATCATTGATGCCCGTGACACCATCGCCATCGACATCAGTCGGGCAGGTGTTCGGCTCGGTGATGGTGTACCTGCCCACATATGTCTGCCAACCAAAGTTCTGGCTGTACTCTGCGACATACCAGAAGGTCGTGTCATCAACGGGGTCGACGGTCATATCGAAGTAGTCGCCATAGCGACCATCGACACCATGTGTACCGGTGGCCGTTTCGGTCAACAAGTCCATCGACCCGAGCGGGTCATCGCTGCTTCGTCCAGTGACTTGGACTGACGGCACGTCATCAACAGCACATTTGCCTACCGCGACCGCGATATCACCATACATGTTCGCGGCGATCGCAGGAAAGTAGGTGTCGCCGGGCGGTCCCGGGCCGGCCACCGTGTTGATGTCGCCACTCTGGTACAGCACCGGGTTCGTTGGCGTATTCACATCGATGTCATACCAGCGGGCACAGGTTGCATCCGGTCCATTCGCGATTGCGTGACAGGTATAGAGATGCTCATCCCGCCAAAGCACATTCAGTATGCGACCATCGAGCGTATCGAGCACTCCGCCCGGGTTGGGGGCTCCCGGTGGGGGGCTCTGCTCGGGAACCGCTACGTTGGAACTCGAAACCGTCGGGCTTGTATGGTCAAGAATGCGGGAAATTCGCAGCGATGTACTGTTGCGACGTGAAACGAAGAAAGCGAGAGGGGTTTCGCCGTAGTGCTGGGCGCATTGGACCGAGGCGTGCCCGCCCTTGCGGACATCGTGAATAATCGCGGTGTCGCCAGTGAGCATCGGCGCCTTTTCAATCGTTCGGTACAGAACTCCTCCCCAGCCACTGTTGTCATCGAGGCCGAAGAGATTTCCGCTCACATAGAAGGCATCGGTATCGAACCCGAGCCCCGGGTAGTCAACCCAGTGCTGCTCGCTTCCATTCTGCACCACGGCCCACGTGCGATATTTGTACCAGACGCCGTTGGGATCACTGTCATCACTGATGGCCAGTGTGATCCATGCTTCTTCTGTGTCGCTGTAGACTTCAAGCGCAAGCACCACGAATCGTTCTGCCACCGGATCGTAGAAACACTTCGGGTCGAATGTGAATGAACCAGCGCCCACATCCTCGAAGAAGCCGGGGCTTCCTGTGGAGTCCAGAAGGGCGGCGAATTGTTCGGTTCCCGTTTCCTTGTCATACCAGGCAATCGCCATGTTGACGGTGACGAGCACGTGGTCGGGGCCAACGGCAAGAGACGGATCCGGCGGTGTCCAAGCGGTCTGCAGGATGGATTCAAATCCCCAGATATTTCCACCCCGGCCCAGATTCTCCAGGCCACCAGGTCGAAGATCATTCGGCATGCCGCTGTCATCGACAATTGGTTTTTGGGATTTGTGCGGGGGGAGAAGTTTGCCGGGTCGTTCCGTCGGACCTTCCCACGGCGATTCGAGTTGGTGCTGACGAGCAAACGTGGAAGTATCGATGAGCGTGGGCTCACAGGTCCACGTGGCAGCCACGTTGTCTTTGGTCACATCAATCAAGGGAACATTGGTTGGGCGTGGTTGTCCGGTACTCGGAGACCACCCGAGCGGCCAGTCCGGGCCGGCACTTATCGGTGGGGCCGGCACGTGATGCGGTACGGCACACCCCGTCAAGAACACCATCAGGCTTGTGATCAGTCGCTGCATTTGATGGGGTACTCCTCTGCGCCTATCCCACGCACAGCCTACAGCATGGTTTGATGGTGTCTACACGCAGTTGTCATCAGCCACATGGAAAGCGGCTATTTCACGGAAATCGAGGGGGATTTTTCTCCCGCGACCCCGGCAGTCTCATTATCCCTACCGAGTGTCTTGCCATGAGTTTCATCGTCAGCACACGCGATCGGTGCAGTGTCGATTGCAACTTGAACAAGCGGTGTTGTATGGATCGACTGCGCCCCTTCGATGCTCCGCAGGGGGATCGAACTACTCGGCGGCGCTGTTTGCCGATGGATCTTGCAAAACATCAGTCGGAGAGCCCATCCCAGAGTTCGGCGGATGTTCTGTGTGTTGCCGAGCATTCCGAATATCTGCGCAGCAATAGGTTTGTCGCCCACCGCGGTCTTCTTCGTAAGTGCCATGAGAAGCCACCATGGATTATAAAAATAGGAGTAGCTTGCAAGGATGTTGAGTTGTTTGGTCCAAGGACGTTTGGCATGCGAGGAGATCACATAGTTGCCATCGTGCATGTACGGATCGACCCGCCTGCCACCGACACGTTCAAACACCTGCTTTGATGTGAACGTTTCGTGGTACAACTTGCTTCCAGGTGACGGGACGATCATCAGAATCTGCAGGGATACGGCGCCAGCTTTGCGAAGAAGTTTGACCTGATTGAGTAGCCCGTAGTGACCGCCCCACGTGTAGAGCGGTTGTGAGTCGTGATGCATCATCATCGGCATCGGACAGATGCCGGCGTCGCGGAGTTTTCGGAAGGCCTCTGTTGTCTTGTCGACACTCTGTCCCTTCTTGACGAGCGTGGCGGTGAGATCTTCGACGCCGATCCAGAGGGCCCTGCACCCAGCCTCCCGCATGAGCGGAAGGTGTTCCTTCATCTTGAGTGTGTCATGAATCGTGACTTCCGTAGCCCATCGAACTCTGGAACTGAGTCGTGACCCTCCGGTCTCCGTGCGGGCTAGGGTCTCGGCGATCTGCAGTGCGCGATCGTGGTTATTGAAGAAGTTGTCGTCCGTTCCGAAGAAGTGGCGATGGCCGAACTCGGTGTTGATTCGGTGCATCTCATCCGCGATCCGCTCCGGGCTCTTTGCCCGGTTGTGCCTCTGGTTGTAGGCGGGGATCGG
>MPMA02274347.1_pt1 | contig 16701 bp, 20 predicted proteins | sample 1617361 | NCBI WGS metagenome assembly MPMA02 (sample SAMN05944807, study PRJNA350692) | marine metagenome | biome: marine; feature: ODZ; material: water; isolation source: 180 m water sample filtered on 0.2 um supor filter | place: Pacific Ocean | collected 2012-04-08 | depth 180m m | reverse complement strand
TGGTCTTTTTGCCTAGTCCGGGCAGTAGTCCGAGCGAGTGGTAGCGGCGCGAAATAGGGCCGGCGTAGTTGTAGAACTGGATGAATTTCTCCTCCTGCTCCCCAATCAGCTCCTCCAACAGGAAACCCAACTCAGTCTGGGCCGTGTGAGTCAGGTCAGTATAGTTTACACGAGCGCGTACTCGCTCAATCTGTGTCCGTTCGCCGGCCTCCTTACCGATAAAGACCCTATCACCAATATTAATCGGAGCGCCCGGAATCGGAGCCATTTCGAAAATCTTGAACTCTTCCACACCAAGTCCATAGATTACCGGCTCGCGTCGGAAGCGGCGCTTCCCATCGGAGCGGCCTTCCGGCAGGACATCCAACACGCAGGCGTACTCCTCCATCGTTATGCCTCTGTGTTCTCCTGGACGGCGGCGATAATCGCGCTGATTTCTTCCTGCCCGAGCGAGAAACGTTCACGCGCGAAGATGGCGCGTACGTCGTTAGGATGTGTCGGCAGGATGTCGGCAATCTTAGCGGCGTAAAAGTCATCTACGTGTTCCAGCCCGCCAACGGCCTGCATGATGCCCTCGGCCTGCGCGCTGGTCACGCGCGTCAGGTGGCGTACATGATCCAGTGCCAGTCGATGCTCGTACTGTATCTGCTCAATCAAGTCCAGATTGTGTGAACCGCAGCTGTTGCATGGCGGCCCCCTAGGAGGCTCCGGTGCCTCTGCTTCCTCCGGCCCACTCTGCTCCTCTCCATCTGTCACGGGCGTCTCCTCTGGGGTCTCCAGTTCCTCGACTTCCGCTTCTTCCGACTCATCAGGTAAAGACTGGAAGTGGCCGCAGTCGCGACAGCGATGCTTGTTTTCGCGGTTGCCTAGCTCCGCCTCGAGCAATCCCTTCACTACACCTAGCGGTACTGGCTGTGGTTCGTCCATGACTACCTCGCCCGCCTAAGATGCTCGGGGCGTATAATCAGCTGCTTCACGGCATTACCCTCGTTAGCGAGCACGACGTAAGCCTTGCCCTGCATTCCAGTAACATTCCCAGTCAGTCCGTGGAAACGGTGATGAGGGTGCCCTCGCTGAACCGAAGGGTCAATCACGATATTGACCCGCTCGCCCACACCAAACTGCTCAAGCGTACGCGTAATTGGTGAGAGCCCGCGCTCGCGCGCTCTGCGCGAGAGCTTGTAGCGCGAACCGCTGCGCAGACCTCTTGACCGCTTCATGTCTTCGAATCCTCCAAGTGGATATGCAGGACGTCCAACACCTCCACCTGACATTCGGTGCCAATCAGCGTGGCAAGGCTGGGCGATGTGCGCCCACCGTCACCACTCACCAGTTCCCGGATGTAGGTCCCATGCTGCGCGCGGATTTCCAGTTCGGCGCTCGTAGCGCCGGCAGAAAGCAGTTTCATGCTCTCCACACGTCGCGACCGCACCAAATCCGCTCGTCGATGGGACACCCGGGTGGGAGTGCGCTGTTCGACGACCTTACCCGTCAACCGCTGTACGCCTTTCTTAAGCCTTTCGATTTCGACTGGCTGGTCGAAGTTGATGTCGATACGATAGGTTTTGTCACATACAGTCTCCTTGAGTTCTGCTACGCGTGGTCGCTCGACCCACATGAGCCCATTTGCGGTGATACGCCCGGCGGCGGCAGCGTTGATTACCTTTTCGAGCGCCGCCAGGTCTAGGCTGCGCACCTTAGGCTGCCTCAGTTCTAGCACGAACGGGCGACCCCTGCCCAGCATCGCGGCGTCGATATCCTCACGCCCCATACCGTGGAATTTGTCCTCACTCGCACCAGCAGTCTCGAGCAGAGGTCCGGCGACCAGTGACTGGACCGACTCGGGATACATCTGACCGCTACTGTTGCACCGCTCACAGCCGCGACCGTGGCACTCGCGGCAGGGCCAACGTGTCTGCGGAATAGTGCGGTCAGTCTTAGTGTAGCGACCTTCGATGAAAAGTGAGCGCAGCTGTAAATCGACAGTATCATAGCGTGTGTCGACCACGATAACCGCATCCGGAATGTCACGCTTCGGTGTCAGCCCGCTCAAGTCGGCGACGCGTGAGCCAATTTCGCGATTGAGCTGAGACTTGAGTGGCTCACCGTGGCCCCCTGAAATCATTTGCAGCTCCTTTTCGCGCGCTAGGGTTTCTTCGTTGACCACTGTGCCGACTTGGAAAGTTGCTAGCTCGATACCATCAAGGGCTTCGAGCACCATTTGCGCTAGCTGAGCCACCTCACCACACAATCCTTCGCAGAGGCCGCACTCGTTCGGAGCGGGGGCTGGCGTGCCGTCATGGAAGTAGGAGGCCTCACCCACTTTACCCTCCGCTTCCGCCAGCATCGCCCGCGTCGCGAGCAGCGCCTGCCCGCGCTCGTGATTGGTGAGGCCAAAGCCCAGTCTGGCCGCGAGCCGGCCAGTGCAACTGAGGCAGAGCTGCTCCCGTTGAGCGAGTTCTGCAAATGCCCTAAGGTCCACGTCCGCGTGCACCTACAGGTCGTTTTAAGCACGCGGTTCGAGCGCAGAACGCAGCTCTCTCGGTCGGTCAGTGGCAATGCCAACGACGCCAGCAGTTGCCAACTGCTGTGCCTGTCGAGAATCGTTAACTGTCCAGACAAGCACCGGAAATCCATTCTTCTGCATGCGGTGTAGGAAACCGAGGCGTAGCAGCCGCCAGTTAGGCGCGACAAAGCGAGCACCACAACTGCGAAGGCGCCTAACGGGGAAAAATTCGCTGAAGCGGAGGCGGAGGCCACCGTGTGGAACACCCAGTAGCAGTCCTGCGTAGGCGTCGGGCTGCGCGGCGAGAACTTCACGCACTATGTCATCGTGGAACGACTTGACCCATAACTCCGCAAGGCCATTGACTGCACTGAGCGCGTCGCCCGCGCAGCCTCGCTCCTTCAACTCGAGATCAAGACCTGCGTCGTACTCGCGGCAGAGTTGTGCAAGCTCCTCCAGCCGCGGCACTGCAAAGCCTGCCAGTGACTCCAGCTCAGAGTGCGATAGGGATGACAGGGGATGCCCCGCGATGGTGGCGTCGTGGAAGCAGGCGAGTTCGCCGTCAGCGAGGCGTCGAACGTCGCACTCGACCATGTCGGCACCCTCATCGAGTGCAGCCATGAACGCTGCCAAGGTGTTGTCGGGATGGCCCGCTTCCGAACGGCCACGGTGAGCAATTATACGCACGGGGCGGTATGCGCGACGTTTTTATATGGTCTGACGGGTGGCTCAGACAGGTGATTTAAGTGTTCAATAGTGACGTTGAAGAACTGATTACGCATCTTGGCCGCGAAGATGCACAGGCACGCCGTGATGCGCTGGAACAGCTCGGGGCACAGATTCCGTTCCGTGAGAAGCAGATTGCCGCCGCGTTGGTGGCACAGCTGGGCAGCGGAGACCACTTCGTGCGGCAGGCGGCGCTGGAACTGTTTGGCAGTATGGGTGAGCAGGCACTAGAAGTGCTGGTCAACGATGGGCTAAACACGAGAAACGTTTTCTTACAGCGGATAGCGATGGACGCTATCGGCCGCAACAACTGCGGAGAGAGCAAAACCTACCTCGTGATAGGGCTCACAAGCCCCGACCGCTACGTGCGCTGGCAAGCAGCCAAAGGACTTAGAATGTTTTCCAGCGATGACAGCACGACAGCGCTGAGCAAGGCGCTGTACGACCCAATTCCACATGTGCGTGACCGTGCCGCCGAATCGCTGATGCGACACGGGCCTGAGGGGGTGGCACTAGTCGAGAACTGGAAGCCGCGCCGCAGGGCACGTGGATTGCGGAAGAAGTTCCGGCGGCCGGCACCAAAGCCGAAAGGTGAAAGTGGCGTAGTCGCTGAGACCTCGGTCAAAAAAGAGTCAGGCTATCTCTACTATCTGGGCAAGGATGGTGACGTCTGGCGCACCCGCATGGCGCGCGGTACAGAGAAGGGTGGCGGCGGCGAGAAAATCGCCACGGCAGGCGTCACACGTGAGTCCGGGTGGCTCTACTATGTCGACAAAGAAGGCAATGTCGCACGTACACTACTAAAGCGCGGTGGCTGAAGAAAACGAGAGGGACCCTACGGGGTAGTGCGCCGCATGGTGCGCGGGAAGGCGATTACGTCCCGAATGTGTTCGGCACCGCAAAGCCACGCGACCAGGCGGTCAAGTCCCAGCCCAAAGCCGGAGTGAGGAACACTGCCAAACTTCCTCAAATCAAGGTACCAACCATACGATTCCGGATCCATGCCTTCCTCGGTGATACGCTCTGTTAATTCCTCCGGTGACCAAACGCGCTCACCACCACCTATAATCTCACCATAGCCTTCCGGTGCGAGCAAGTCATGGCACACAAGTGACTTCGGCTCTGCAGGGTCGGGGCGGTGGTAAAATCCCTTTTCGCGGGGGAAGTGGGTGATGTAGAGTGGTTGACTGCGTTCCTGTGTCAGGGCCTTCTCCTCGCGGTAGCCGAAATCATCACCCCACGCCAAATCAAAACCCATTCCATTTAGTTGCTCCAGCACTTCGGCATACTTCATGCGTTCGAAGGGCGGCTTTACTGTCTCCAGAATAACGGGGTCACGGCCGAGACGCTCCAGTTCAGGGCGGTTGTTCGCCAAGACTGCCGCGATGATTGCTGCGAGCATCGCCTCTTCCTGAGTCATCATCTGCTCGTTGTGGACCCAAGCCGCCTCAACTTCAGCGTGCCAGAATTCGGTCAAGTGGCGACGAGTACGCGATTTCTCGGCGCGGAATGAGGGTGCCAGCGTATATATGCGCTCGAGGCCGAACATAGTCGCCTCGGCGTAGAGCTGCCATGACTGCGACAGGTGGGCGTAGAACGCCTTGCCATCTTTGGCAGACTCATCAGAGTAGAAGGCATCGAAGAGGGCAGACCCACCTTCGCAGGCACCAGAAACGAACGAAGGTGACTGCACCTCGGTGTAGCCCTGCGAATCCCAGAAAGCACGGAACGCACCGAAAGCTGTTGCGCGTACTTTCAATGCATCGACCATCGGTCGGCTGCGCAGCCACAGGTGGCGGTTGTCAAGCAGATGCTCATCACCCAGATCTTTGGTAATCGGGAACGTCTCTGCGTAATGCAGTACCTCGAAGCGCGTGGCGCGCAGTTCGAAGCCGCTCGGGGCGCGGTCATCGGCAGCAGGTGTGCCAGTGACAATAACTGATGACTCGCGCAGTGCTTTGCACGCCGCGATAAAATCTCCCTCAGGAACTTTCGCCTGCGATATAGTGCACTGCAGAATGCCTGTTGCATCGCGAATGACGACGAACGCCAGCTTGCCCGAAGAGCGAGTACGATAGACCCAGCCGCGCACAGTAACCTCGCCTTTGCCGGCACCGGTGAGGACGCTCGCAACAGGGGTGAAACGCGAGTGGTCGGGGAACTCTGGGTATTCCATCCGGCCGCCGACCGCGCGGCGGGTGCAAAACACTTTGCCGTTAGAAGGCGCGTAGCAGCAAAGCCACAGCAAGCAGTAGCAGCAAGCTACCGACGGCGCGGTCGATTGCCCATGCATGGCGCCGCAAGATATCGAGCAGCGGCGTGCCGGCAATTACAGTCGCGACAAGCATGTACCAGCTAGCATCGATAACACCAGCAAGCAGCGCGATTACCAGCCGATCGTTCAGTGCAAGGCCGGGCTCGATAAACTGCGAGAAAACAGCAACAAAGAACGCAAGAATCTTGGGATTGAGGAACGCGACCAAAAATCCGGCGACGAAACCTTCACGACCACCACTGTCATGATCTGCAACTTCCCCTCCCTCAGATAGCAGGAACTGCCAGCCGAGCCAGACAAGCACCACTGCGCCGCCCCATTGCAGCGCCCAGAACACTGTATCTCCAGTCGCCATTACTACTGCCAATCCCGAGACGGCGAGCAATGCGTAGAAGAAGAAGCCGATACCGTGGCCGAGCCCGGTCATCACCCCGCGCAGCCGACCGCCAGCGACGGTGTTACGCAAAACAACAGCGAGGCTAGGGCCGGGCGACATCGCCCCTAACACGCACACCACACCAATCTGAGCCAGCACCGCCGAGTCCATAGCAGCACGGAGACGGTGAGGGTGAAAACATTATGCGGGCTGTGCATTCCCGCGCGTGTTCGGTGTCGTTGCCTGCCCCAAGTGCCACGCAGTGAGGAGCGTTAAGTTGACCTCCCTCACAGTTGGTTGCCAGCGCTGCCGGTACCGTATGGCGCTCGACAAAGTGCGTATCTGGGAGCGGCACAATGCGCAGACGGAACTAGCGAGCGCGATTGCGCGAGTGAAGAACGAACTTGCGGCGCCGACGCTGAAGGCAGATGAGATTTTTGCACCCGAGGCAACTTCGCACGGCGACATGCGGTCACGGCTGCTCGACGCACTTCCTGACGGGGAAATCGAAGAACTGGTACTACTGGCACAGGCGCGCGACATACGCATCCCGGAGGAGAAGGCGCGTGAACTGCTGGCGGCACTGCTTGCCAACGGCACGCTCTGCGAACCACGACCCGGTTGGCTGGTGAAGGTCTGACTTTTAATAGGGAGGCTGGGTGCGGCCCCGCCTAAGCATGAAACGGAGCTCCCGCGTCTGGAAAAAGAAGGGCCAGCAACGCTGGAAGTGGCGCAAGAAGAAGATGCGCCGCCGCAAGCGCGAACGCCGCCGCAACAAGTAGCGCTTAAAGCCCCGTAGGAGTGGTTCCCCCGATGCCGGTCATCACTATTGACCTGACGGACCTGAACCGGCTGCTGACGCAGCCACTCTCGTCCACCGAATTGTGTGAAGCCATTCCACTGCTGGGTGCCGATTTGGACGAGATTGGCAACGACGAAGCAGCCATTGAATTCTTCCCCGATCGACCTGATCTACTCTCGACCGAAGGCATCGCGCGCGCGCTGCGAGCCTTCATGGAGCAGTCGCCGGGGCTGGTGCACTGTCCAGTCGCCAAGCCCAAAACATGGCTCTCAGTCGAGCCAAGCATCACCGAGATACGCCCTTGGTTTCTAGGCGGTATCGTACGTGGCGTCGCACTCGACAACGTCGCGCTTCGGTCACTGATGGAACTGCAAGAAAAGTTGCATGTCACGACAGGGAGGAGGAGGCGCAAGGCGTCCATTGGTATACACGACTTGAAGCCACTTGAACCACCGTTTCGCTTCTACGGCTGCTCGCTGCATGAGCCCGCCTTCATCCCGCTAGGTTATGACGAGCCGATGACGCCTGAGGAAATACTGCAGGAACATCCTAAGGGCATAGAGTATGCACACATTCTAGAGGGCGAAAAGCGCTACCCGCTGATTGTCGATTCGCAGGAGCAGGTGCTTTCGATGCCGCCAATTATCAACGGTCAGCTGACCGCGCTTTCAGAGGATACAACTGACGTGCTGATTGACGTACAGGGGCTAGACCGGCAGGCTGTAGAGACCTGTCTCAATATCGTCACTGCCGCGCTCGTCGAGCGCGGCGGTAGCGCCGAGGCGCTGGAAATCCGCTACCCGAGTGAGAAGTATATCGTCCCTGACATGACGCCGCGAAAGCACCGCGCCGGCCATAGCTACCTAACACAACTGCTCGGATGGGATCCGGGCGCCGAGCAGGTGCACCGCGCGTTCCGTCGCTGCGGACTCGAACCAGAGCTGCGCGATGACGAATGGGTGGTGCAGGTGCCTGCCTGGCGAGCAGACCTGTTGCACCCAGTGGACCTGCTTGAGGAGCTCGCTATTGGGCTTGAATACGAAAAACTGCCCGAATACCTACCGCGGCTTGCCACCTTCGGCATGGAGACCACTTCGCGACCGCGCGAAAGGGAGTGCCGCGAAGCACTACTCGGGCTTGGATTCCAGGAAGTGGTTTCGCTCACATTGAGTTCTGCGCGCGCCCAGCACGAACTGCCGCAGCGCGAGCCGGCAGGCGAGGCGCACGTCGCCAATCCAGTCGGCGATGAATACCACCTGCTGCGACCAGCGCTGCTGCCCGGCCTGCTGGAGCTGCTGCGCACCAACCGGCACCACGAGCTGCCGCAGCGCATTTTCGAGGTGGGCTGGGTCGTGCGCGACCACGCCAACAGACTAGCGCTGGGCTGGGTCGAGCTGAACAGCCGCGCGCCCTTTTCCAAAGCACGTGCCACTGCGCGAGCGGTAGCACAGCGACTCGGCGTGGAAGGCGATGCACAGCCAGTCGAGGACAACATGTTCATCGCTGGCCGCTGCGCGTCACTGGGCAACGTGCTAGTGTTTGGCGAAATCCACCCGCGCGTGCTGGAAGGCTGCGAGCTGGGTTATCCCGCCATTGGCGGCGAATTGCTGTGGTGAAGCTGCCGGTCTGCTTCGAACCACGCTCGGCAGCCACAGCACTGCGCACGACGCTAGAGAAACTAGAGTGGGAATACACGCGCAGCGACGACGTTCGGACCTTCACGCAGGTGGCGCTGGTCATCCCGTTCCAGCGTGCGGCTCACCTGTTCCGCTACAAAATACCGCACGGTGAACTTACATTGGAGCTCTGGGCCGAAACTCCTGGAAGTAGCGGCAGCGTTACCTGGCTCCAGCTCACGGGCGAAGCGGACGCGCAGCACGAACTGCTCGCCGCGTTCTCCGACGGACTGCCCAGACCACCATGGGAGTTCACGCTCGGGCAGCGACTACGCGTGGGATTGCTAACCGTGCGTGGCGCACGAAAGAAGTGGGATGCGGCGCTGGCATGAGTCTGAAAGAGGATATCGCGAAACACAAGGCAAGCCTGCCGTTACGCTACACGCGTGAATGGTTGCAGGAGCGCTTCCGCAAATTCTACGCACGAGCCGAACCAGAATTGCCGCCGCGGTTCACCACGCGCGAGTGGGGAATGTTCGGCTGGGGCGGCAAGCTAATGCAACGCCACCTGGCGTTCCGCAGCGAGGGGGGACTGCAAGCGAAACTAGCACGTGAGGCGCCAATGCACGTCTACCATTCCGTGGCGTATTATGCACACCCGTCAGCCGGCAAGATGAATGAAAAGCAATGGCAAGCAGCCGACCTTATTTTCGACCTTGACGCCGACCACCTGCCGGAGATGGAGCTGCTCAAGCGAGGCGAAACCACGTTCGGCGCACTGATGGAAATCATCCGCAAACAGGCGGTGCGGCTGGTTGAGGACTTCCTGCTCGGTGACCTGGGGCTCGACGTGGGAGACCTGCAACTGGTCTTCAGCGGCGGCCGCGGCTACCACGTGCACGTGCGTACGCCAGCAGTGCTCGAGCTGCCGTCAGGGGCGCGGCGCGAACTGGCCGACTACCTGACCGGGCTCGATGCCGACAGAGAACGGTTGCTGGTCGACGCAGGGCACACACGAAAATATGGTAACAAGCGCTACTCGACGGGCGAGCTGCGGCTGCCCGCGACCGATGCGCCGGGGTGGCAGGGGCGCGTCGCGCGCTTCACGAGCGCGTGGCTGGAGGAAGCGCAAGCACTGCCGGCGGACGAAAGGCTGACGCGGCTGGAGTCGCTGCAACGAATAAAAACAGGAGCGGCGAAAAACGTGAAACTCGACGGCACGCCGCAGGAAGTTTTCGACGCGCTACCGCGCCACATGCAGATCGCGCTGCGCGACGCGGCGCTAAGCGCGTGCGCCGTGCACGCCGACGAGCCGGTGACGGGCGACCTGCACCGGCTCATTCGGTTGCCGGGGACGCTCCACGGCGGCACGGGACTGCTGGCGCGCAGCGTGACGCTCGAGGAACTGCACGACTTCGACCCCTACCGGCAGGCAACTGCCCTGGGTGACGCACCGGTGAAGGTACGCTGCGTCGCTGGACACCCGGTCGCGATGGGCGACGTAGCCAGCCTGAAGCCGGACGAGGTCGCCGAGCTGCCCACGGTGCAGGGCGCTTACTTCATGGCGCGCGGCTTTGCGACACTGGAGATTGAGGCATGAGCGACGATGCGGGCAAGGCAACGCCGGGACTGATTGCGGGGATAGACGAGGCGGGGCGCGGGCCAGTGCTGGGGCCAATGGCAGTTGCGATTGTCGCGATCGAGGAGGATAAGGCGCTGCGGAAGCTCGGTGTGCGCGATTCCAAACAGCTATCGCCACGGCGGCGGCGCGAACTGTCCACTGCCATCCGGCAGATCTGTGAATGTGCCGTGGAACTAATTGAGCCGGTGACGATTGACCGCTGGGTCGCTGAAAGGGGGCTTAACCGGCTCGAAGAACGAGCCTTCGCACGGCTGATTACACAGCTGGCGCCGACAGTGGCGTTCATAGATTCACCAGAGCTGGACGGGGAGAAAGTAGGGCACAGGGTTTCCACCCACCTGCCACCAGGACTGGATTGTCAAATCATCGCGCAGACGAAAGCCGACCAGAATATCCCAGTCGTCGCGGCAGCGTCAATCCTGGCCAAGGAGGCACGGGAAGCAGCGATGGAACGACTGAAAGATGAGCTGGGCGATTGCGGCAGTGGCTACCCCTCTGATGAACGGACCATCACGTTTTTGAAGCAATACCGGCGTGAGCGAGGGAAGTGGCCCCCTGGAACTCGCAAGAGCTGGAAGACGCTCAAGCGGCTCGAGCAAAAAGTGACGTTGGACGACTTCGGAGAAAATAATGGGTGAACTGCTGGAAAAGCTGCAAGCCAAGGCGGCCGTGTTCAACACGCGCTTGGTTGATGATGAGGGATTCGCGAAGATGGTCGAAGGCAAGGATCGCACTGTCGCTATCGTTGTCATAGATGGTCCGACGCTTATCGCAAGGCTGGAGGACAACAGCTTGACTCAATTCGGCGAGGGGGACTCAACCGACGCCGACGTGGTCATCAAGGCCACCAACGAGACAATACTGTTGTTGCTAAAGCGGGAGCTATCGCCCGTCAAGGCATATGCCAAGGGTGAGCTGAAGGTCAAGGCAAGCTTCCGTGACCTGTTAATGATGAAGAAGTTTTTCTAGCGATGTCAGCCTGATAGCAAATCCGCCAGCCCAGCCATCTGCGCCGGCGTCAGCACCTCGCCGCGTTCCTGCAGATGCGGCAGCTGCTCAATCGCCGCGTCGGGGAACTCGAGCCGCAGCGCGTTGCGGACGGTCTTGCGCCGGTGCTGGAAGAGCGTTGCGACAACTCGCTCGAAGATGGTGAAATCACGAACTTCGTACTCCGGCACGCGTCGCTCGAGTCGCACCACCAGCGAATGCACCCGTGGCTGTGGCAGGAACGAGGTACGCGAGACGCGAAACAGCTTACGGCAGGCAACGTGGTGCTGAGCCATCACCGACAGGCGACCATACGCCTTGCTCCCGGGTGAGGCAACAAGCCGGCGGGCGAACTCTTCCTGGAACATCAACACCGCCCGCTCCCACTCAACGTCGAAGAGGCGGAACAACAGCGGCGACGAAATGGCGTAGGGCAGGTTGGCAACGATAACGTCCACCGGAGGCAGCTCGACTTCGAGAGCGTCGCCTTCGACCAGCACCAACTCGCCGTCGAACCGCTGCCGCAGCACTGCTGCCAGCCAGCGGTCCTTCTCAACAGCGACCAGCTTGCCGAGCGGCATCAGCCGCTCGGTGAGGACGCCGCGGCCGGGACCGACTTCTAGGATGCGCTCGCCTGAGGTGATTTCGGCAGCAGCGACGATGCGATCGGCGATATTCTCGTCGACCAGAAAGTGCTGCCCCATCGCCTTGCGGCGGCGGCGGGAGTGGTGGGCCGGGGCGGATTTGAACCGCCGATCTTCGCCTTGTAAGGGCGACGTCATAACCCCTAGACCACCGGCCCGCTGATAAACGCCCGCCCGACGGAACACCCAACTATTTAATGCACGCTCTGGTGCCGCCGCATGGATTTTGCGGGAGAGCTGGGGCTCTCGCCGAGGCTCGTACATCGCAACCTCTCGCAGCAGGATTACCGTGATTTGGAGCTGCACCGCGGCGAAGGTGTTGCTACTGGGTCCGGCACCGTCGCCGTGAAAACCGGGATTTACACCGGACGCTCTCCGCAGGATCGCTTTTTCGTGCGGCAGCCACCGTCACAGGCACACATCGACTGGGGAACAGTCAACCAGTCACTTGAACCCGGAGCATTTGACCGTCTGCACGCACTCGTCCGCGAGGTGATGAGGGATAATGAATTATTCGTCTTCGACGGCTACGCTGGCGCCGACGAGCGCTATCGACTGCCACTGCGCGTAGTGACGCTGCGTGCTTGGCAGGCTCACTTCGCCCACAATATGTTCATCCGCCCATCGCGCGAAGAGCTGCACGACTTTACGCCACAGTTCACGGTCCTGAACGCGATTTCCGCCCGCGCCGAAGACTGGAAAGAACTGGGGCTGAACTCAGAGATTTTCATCGCTGTCAACCTGGAAAAAAGGCTAATCGTGATTGGCGGCACAGAATATGGTGGTGAGATCAAGAAAGGCATCTTCACCGTCCTGAACTACCTGCTACCGCTCGATGGGGTACTGCCAATGCACTGCTCTGCAAACGTCGGCAACAACAACGACACAGCGCTCTTCTTTGGGCTAAGCGGCACAGGAAAGACAACGCTCTCGACAGACCCTGGACGGAGACTCATTGGCGACGACGAGCATGGCTGGTCCGACAACGGCATCTTCAACTTCGAAGGCGGTTGCTACGCCAAGACCATTGGACTCGAGCGCGACCGTGAGCCAGAAATCTACGACGCTATCCGACCCGGGGCGCTACTGGAGAATGTCGTCGTGCGTGACGACGGTAGTGTTGATTTCGCCGACGGTTCGATTACTGAGAACACGCGTGTCTCCTACCCACTTGACCACATCGCCAACTCCGAGCCATCTGGGATGGGGGGGCATCCACGCAACGTAATTTTCCTGACCTGTGATGCGTTTGGAGTCCTGCCGCCAGTAGCGAAGCTGACGCCCGAAATGGCAATGTACCATTTCCTGAGCGGCTACACTGCCAAAGTCGCCGGTACCGAGCGCGGTGTCACTGAGCCGAGCGCTACCTTCTCAACCTGTTTCGGCGCGCCATTCATGCCGCAGCACCCCACAGCCTACGCAAAACTGCTCGGCGAGAAGCTGGAACGGCACTCCGCCGAAGCTTGGCTGGTGAACACCGGCTGGACTGGCGGACCCTACGGCAGCGGTCACCGCATGGCGCTGACAGACACGCGGCGCATGCTAGCGGCCATTATGGAGGGCGAACTCGGCGACGCAGAGTTCACACCACATCCGGTCTTCCGGGTACTGGTACCGCAAGCAGTTCCAGGCGTCAACTCGCAGCTGCTCAACCCGCGCGCCACCTGGGCTGATGGGAACGCCTACGACGCGAAAGCGGCCGAGCTGGCTCAGCTCTTCAGCGCCAACTTTGCGCAGTATGGCGACTATGCAAAACTAGACTCTGCTTTTCCGAAGACCGATATTTAAAGGAAATCAGACACTAGCTCGCGCTCGTGCGCCAGCTCGGCACCCGTCTTCTCCAGCGCGTTGCGAGCGAAACCATCATGCTTGATATCGCTTACAACTGTGAACTTACCAGGTGCAGTGGTGCGCACCGGCATTCCAGCCCATACGCCCTGCGGTATTCCGTACTCGCCACTCGAACATACTGCTAGACCATGAACCGTATCGCTTGGTGTGTTGAGCGCTCGGACGTGATCGACCAGTGCATTGGCTGCCGAGGCGGCGCTTGAAAGACCGCGCGCGGCGATAATCGCGGCGCCACGATATCCTACAGTCTCGAGAAACTCGCCGCGTAGCCAGTCACCATCGGCAATCGCCCCGGGCGCCGGTTGGCCAGCGATGCGTGCGTTGGCAGCGTCTGGATACATAGTAGAGCTGTGGTTGCCGTAGACCACGACATCACTCACCTCGCCCACGGCAACGTCTGCCTTCTGCGCCAGCAGCGCCGTAGCGCGGTTCTGGTCTAATCGCATCATGGCTGTGTAGCGCTCCGGGCCAAGTCGCGAGCCCTGCGCGGCAGCAATCATGCAATTAGTGTTGCACGGATTCCCGACGACGGCAATGCGGCAGTCGTCAGCCGCATGTGCGTCGATACTTGCGCCCTGACCAACAAAGATACGGCCATTTTCCTGCAGCAAGTCGGACCGCTCCATACCAGGGCCGCGCGGCTTGCTGCCAACCAGCAGGCACCAGTTCGCATTAGCGAATGCCGCGTCAGGGTCGGTGGTGATTATGACCTCCTCCAGCAGCGGGAAGGCGCAGTCCTGCAATTCCATTGCTACGCCTCGCAGCGCGTCCAGCGCCGGCGGAATCTCGAGTAGTTGCAACCGGATTTTCTGGTCCGGGCCAAACATCTCGCCGGAAGCAATCCGTGGCAGCAGGCTGTACCCAATCTGGCCAGCTGCGCCGGTAACGGCGATCCTCAGCGTGGAAGGCATGGCGGCCGACCCAGCGCGGTGGCTAAAGCGTGTCGCCGAAGGCGCGCCCTCAAATCAGGCGCGACACTACCTGCGCATGGAACGGCTTACAGCTGCTGATTTCGAAGGCACGACGCTCTCTCGTGACGGCACGCTGGCAGTCACTTTCTCTGCCAAATGGTGCCCCTACTGCCGCGATTTCATGGCCGAATTCAAGAAAACTGAGCTTTCAGTGGAGAAGGCGATGGGAGACGTAACCGATGAGGGAAGCGCGCTCTGGGACGATTTCGACCTCAATGTTGTGCCGACGATGGTGCTGTTCCGCGACGGCAAGACTGTGTGGCGTCGTGACGGCATACGACAAGTAGGCCTCAACGGGGCAGATATCGATGCTCTGCGAGCGGCGCTTTAACACCCCCCTGCCTGCCGGCGCGTGCTGCTGACACGGGGGCGTCTGCTGGTCGCGGCTGCGGCAATCAGCTGGAGCCTCTCAGGCTTCTTCCTCAAAGCACCAGCCATCCAAGCCATTGACCCGGATGCGCGTGGACTGCTGGTGGCGTGTTGGCGATCATTATTCGCCGCGGGCGGGATGGCGCTCTTCGTAGACTGGAAGCAGGTACGCTGGCGGCCGGGGCTGCTGCCGCTGGTCGGATTCTTCGCTGCGATGAATTTACTCTACGTGCAGGCAATGACCTCGTCGACCGATGCAGGCAACGTCATCTTCCTCCAATATCTGGCACCCTTCTGGGTACTGCTCGGCTCCGCGTTCTGGCTCAATGAACGGCTTGAACGGGCAAACATCGCAGGCATAGCGTGTGGGATGGCGGGCGTCGCCGTGATTGGATCTGCCGTCATCGGTAACTCGCAAGCGAACGGTGCAATACTGGCAGTCGGGGCGGGCGTGACCTATGCCGGCGTAATCATCTGTCTGCGCTATCTGCGAGAGGAGGATCCTGGCTGGCTCGTGTTCCTCTGCTTCGCCTGCAGCGGAATCGTGCTGCTGCCGTTCGTACTAACACAGGAAAGGCAGCTGGAGGGCGAGGAGTGGGTCTGGGTCGGGGCGCTCGGAACGGTGCAAATGGCGCTCGCCTATGGACTGTTCGCCAACGGCGTGCGCCACATCAAGGCGCAGGAGGCGTCGCTGATTTCGCTCATCGAGCCGGTGCTGAATCCCATCTGGGTACTGCTGGCGTGGGGCGCTGTTATCGACCAGCACACTATCGTCGGCGGTGGACTCATCCTGCTTGGGTTAGTGGTACGCTACGCACGTGCTGAGGGGACGCCGTGCTCCAATATCGATGACGCGGGCGTACGGAGACGCGAGCGGTTCGGATGGGGGCTGGTGGCATTCTCCGCCGTTGGAGCGGTATTGATGGTCCTGTCCGGTGCGCCGGAGGCATGGAGCTGGGGACTGTTCCTGCCGCTTGCGGGTGGATGGCTCTGCATCTTCGAGGCGTGGGATCGCACGTGCGTCTTCCACGCCACCTTTTCAACGAAAGAGGTCGGCGGTACCGTCTGTCCCATCAACAACCCGCAGACAGCGGCGCAGGCGAAGCTACAGGCGCGACTGCTGACGCTACGTGCGATTGCGGTCGCCGCTGCCATCATTGCGGTCTTCGACCTGGTTGTTGGAACTTGAGAGACCCCACGCGCAGGGAACTGTTCTTTGTTCTTTGTATTCTGTTACTTGGGATATACGTGTTCTGGATTACTAGTGAAGGCCCCTTCTTTCTTCTAATTCCCCAGTCATTTGGTATTTTACTAGTACTCTACGCCATTTATGATCCTACCAGCGTTCTCAGATTCTTGACATATATGATGGCAAAAGCGGTCATGGCAGAAAGGGACAGTGATGGTGACGGGGAGCTATCGAAAGAGGAATATGATATCATGGCCGAACAGGCCAAAACGGATGGGGGATGGCCAGATGACGTTGACGCGGATGCGCTGTTCGCGAAATACGATTCAGGTGGCGAAGGGAAACTTGACCTCAGCGAAACACAGGCATTAATCTCGGAGATTGTTCCCAGAATGGTGGGACTGGATTCGCCGGACGCCGAGCAGGAAGACACGACTCGGGACTCGGATCAAAAAGAGCAGGAAAAACTGGAAAAACTGTACCAGAACGGCTACATCTCCGAGGAGCGTTACAAACGCCTCAAAGAAGACTTAAAACGTTCCAGACTCTCATAGAACATGCGCCCGCGACCGTTACTGCTGCTGTTTACCAGCTTCGCGCTGGCGCTGATGGCGGCGGGGGAAGTGGATGCAGAGAGGGAACCGAAGTGGAACTACGCCACTGGTGGCTCTGTGCACACGAACGCCATAGCGACGGAACGGCCGCGGGAGTAAATGGTTTTTGGAGCACTGGGTGGACTGGATGAAG
>MPMA02275775.1_pt1 | contig 16713 bp, 12 predicted proteins | sample 1617361 | NCBI WGS metagenome assembly MPMA02 (sample SAMN05944807, study PRJNA350692) | marine metagenome | biome: marine; feature: ODZ; material: water; isolation source: 180 m water sample filtered on 0.2 um supor filter | place: Pacific Ocean | collected 2012-04-08 | depth 180m m | reverse complement strand
GGCGGCCTTGATTCGAGGCATCTTGAATCGCCGGGCGGCGGCGTACTTGGTGGGGCCGCTGCGGAGTGCGGCATCACACCGAAGCGCAGATCGCGGTAGCAATCCGTCTGCGTGCAGATCATCCAGACTCAGCAGCAGTGGTTCCATCGCAAAGGCCGATCTGCCGGAATAGGGCGAGTTGCCCTCACCGATCGGTGTTGTGGGCAGCACTTGCCATGCGTCGAGTCCTGCTTTGCTCATCCAATCGACATGGCGGCGGGCGGCTGGACCAAGATCGCCGATGCCGTGTCCACTCGGGAGGCTCGTGATATGCAGCAAGATGCCCGAGCGGAGCGTGCTCACTTCACCCACACAACCCCGCCAACTGCGGGAACATGAATTTTCGGCCAGGCAGCATCCACTTCACCTGGTTCGATCAGCACACGCGTCCAGCCTCCCCCGAGTGACTCGGGCATCGTGATGACTGCCTCGGCATCTCCAGCATTCAGTGCGACCAACACACGCTGCCCGTCAAACTCACGCACGAATGTCCACACATCCTGTTCATCATCGATGGCGACCGTTTCGATCGATCCGCGACGGAGCGGCGCGTACTTGTTGCGGAGCGCGATCGCTCTGCGATAGAAGTCGAGGTGTTCAGGAATGATCTCCATACCGGGTTCGTCGTAGGGCTGAAGATCATCCCAGAGCATGGGCTTGCGGTTGTTCGGATCGTCTGAGCCCCACAATCCAACCTCGTCTCCGTAGTACACCATCGGGGCGCCGACGTAGGTCATCTGGAGAAGGGCGAGCAGACGGGCTTTGCGGTAGGCCCGTTCATCCGGCTTCTCAGCGTTGTAGTTCTCGACCAGTTGCTCACGGTTCTGGGCATCGAATGGGCGGTCCGGGTTGAAGACCTTCGATACACAACGGTCGGTGTCGTGACTGTCCAGCAGATTTTGTAGTACGTAAGTGGCGGCGTCTGGATATGCCATGCGGAGCTGAGCGAATCGTTGCTCAGCTTCGCTCGCGCGGATTTTGTTGTTTTTGGCGGTGATCCAGTCGAAGGCGATCTCGGCGAACGGGTAGTTCATCACCGCATCAAAGGAACGCCCGTCGAGCCAGTACTCAGCGCGGTCCCAGATCTCACCGACGATGTAGGCATCCGGGTTGATCGATTTCACGAGCTTGCGCCACTCGATCCAGAAGGGAAGTGGTATTTCGTTCGGAACGTCGAGCCGCCAGCCGTCGATGCCGTCGGACGGATTACCGTCGCCGTCTGGATCCATCCATCGGCGGGTGATGTTCATGATGTGCTGGCGTGCTGCCTCGCTTGCCAGTCCACGTGCCTCGTCCTTGGCAAAGACAGGGAGTTCGCCGAACCCAGCCCAGCCCTCGTACTCGAATGGCTCCCAAGAGGTCACATCAAACCAGTCGGCATAGGGCGATGCTTGGCCGTTGGCCTCGACGTCCCTGAAGGCCGGGTGTCGAGTGCCGACATGATTGAAGACGCCATCGATGATGACACGGAAGCCCTTGGACTTGGCGAGTTTCAGAAAGTCCAGGAAGGCCCGATCGCTCTGTGTGAAGGACCACGTATTCGGGTCGAGCAGGTTCTCGTGTGCTTCGGCGTGCTTGTAGTCCAGCCCGCCACCATAGTGCTCATCAATGTGCACAAAGTTCGTGGCGTTGTACTTGTGGTGACTTTCCGATTGAAAGACCGGATTGAGGTAGAGGGCGTTGACGCCGAGTTCTTTCAGGTAGTCGAGCCGTTCGCTCAGTCCTACAAGATCACCGCCGAAGAGGCGTGAGAAGACGTACCACTCGTAGAAAGACTGTCCGTCGATGCCTTCATCGAGCATTGGCTCGTACCACGGCGCAGTCCACGACCGCCTAGGTTGCGGATCCGTTGCTGGATCGCCGTTTCGAAAGCGATCGACCATGATTTGATACCAGATTGCGTCTTTTGCCCAGTCAGGAGTTTCAAGTTGCATTGGGACCTCGCCAAAACGATGAATGGTCGGTGCGCGTTGCGTGACGAGCCCGTCATGCAACAGGAACAGGTAACGATTGTCTGTATAAGGCACGTTCACAGTGACTTCCCACCACTGGAACCGCTCATCTGTGAATACGGGGTGCAACGGAGTTGAGCCGATCCATGGCTGGGCGATTGAGACGCCTTCGACATCACCCGCGAGCGTACGCATCCGAAGCGTGCGAGTGTCATCAGACCCAGTCACGTCGGTCCACTTCCGCGGATCATGCGCGATGGCGGCGCCCTCTATGAGACCATCACCAAGCCGAGCCAGCCGAGGGTCGAGGTTGGCGGCGGGACCAAGCCGAAGAAGGGTGTTCTCGCCACCGTACCCATCTGGTTCACGGTCAGGATTCCGAGGGTCGGGCATCCACTGTTCGTCGCGGACAAACTTGTAGCGGCAGATGCCTGGATTCAGTGCCAGGGAGATGCTCCAGTTGCCCGCTGGATCAGACTGCATGGGAGTGGCCTTTGCATTCCACCCGTTGAAATCTCCAGCCAGATAGACCTGCTTGGCTTGAGGCTGTTCGGAGAGGATGAAGCGACACTCCCACCGACCATCGGGATGTTCTACCGCCGTGATCGAGGCGGGCGGACGCGTCGCCACCGCATCGCTTGGTCGGGCGATGTCCAGAGCCGGGGGCCATCCGGCCAAAGCACACCACAGGATGAAGGGCGCGGCAAGCATCGTGGTGGCGTAGGGTATCGACGATGAGGTTGTCGCAACAATGAGCAGGAACGGAATGGGCAGTTGGCGGGCCATCGTGTTCTGGCTGCGTGGCCTGTTGATGGTGACTGCGGGCCTGCTCGTGCTGTGGGCGTTTGTCTGGGTTGGAGCGCGGGCCTTTCGGGATGTTGGCGAGCAGGGTGTCACGCTTCGCGTCATGCACTGGAGTGGCGGCGGTGGTCAGGAAGAAGACAAGATCGTCGAGGCGTCACTCCGGGCGTTTGAGCAAGTCCATCCCGGCATTCGTGTGCAGCGGATCAACCCGGGTGATTCGGGTCAGTTCTTCACGAAGTTGCAGACCATGATGGCTGCTGGCGATCCGCCGGACGTTTTCTACATGGACTACGCCCGCCTGCCCGTGTACGTCCGTGAAGGACAACTCGCCGATATTGAAGCCATGGCGGCCGAGCAGGGGGGGCTTGATCTCACAGACTTTTATAAGCCTCCCGTGGATGCCTTCCGCTGGGATGGCCAGCAGACCGGACAGGGACCGCTGTGGGGGGTGCCCAAGGATTTCACGACACTCGGCTTCTACGTCAATCTGGATCTGCTGCGATCTGCAGGTGTCGAGCGACCTGGCAACGACTGGACCTGGGATGAGTTCATCACCGCAGCGAGAGCCATTGGTGATATCGACGGTGTCACCGGCGCCGAGATTGTGACATGGCCCTTTGTGCTCCGGGCGATCCTGTGGAGCGAAGGCGTTGATGTCATTGGCGAGAGTTGGGCCGATTTGCGGGTGACTTCTCCGGAAGTCCGCGCAGTCTTGGAACGGCTGCGGAGTTGGCGCTATGACGAACCGAATACCCTCGCTGCAGCCGAGGCCGAGGGCGTCGACCCGTCCTCGCTCTTCTTGACCGGTCGCATCGGCATGGTTGGTCCATTTGGCCGCTGGGTTGTGCCGTCCTTTCGAAGCATCGCGGCCCCGGGCGAACGAGACGGTTTCGAGTGGGACTTCCTGCCGCTGCCGCGTGGCCGCGAGCACGCGAATGTCATCGCGACCGTCGCATGGTCGATGGCGAGCAATAGCGAACATCCGGAGGAGGCGTTTGAACTACTCCAGTGGCTCGTATCCGAAGACATTCAGGCGTCGCAGTCTCGTCTCGGACTTGCTGTTCCGACCCGCCGAAGCGTCGCAGAGTCGGATGCTTTCATCAATCCCGATGTATCGCCCGCAAGCGATCAGATCTTCCTCGACGAAGTGTCTGTCGCTCGCGTGCCTCGGTGGCCTGCCGACCCGTCCTTTGGCGAGCAGTTCGATCGACGGATCAACAAAACGCTTCGCGGCCGAGACGATGTCGAGACCGCCACGCAAGGGCTGGAAGATTGGTGGCGGGATCGTTTGCAGTCACCGCTCACTACTGGCGTGTTCCCGAAGATGCCATGGTGGATCATCGGCATCGTGCTGGGCGTGGCTGTCGCCCTTGTGACAACGCTGCTCATCAAGATCCTGACCAATCGCCCCGGTTCCAAACAGGATCGTCTTGAAGAGCGAGCCGGTTGGCTACTCGCTTCGCCGTGGATGATCGGCTTTGCCATTTTCCTCGCCGGCCCCATTCTGCTTTCGTTGTTGCTTTCGTTCACTCGTTGGGGTGGCCTCGGCCCGCTCGAAGCCGCCGAGTACGTGGGCACCGCAAACTACGCGAGGATGTTTGCAGACGACGACACTTTCCGAACCAGCCTGTGGGTCACCATCTTCTACGCGGTCATCGCCGTGCCGACCGGCCAACTTTTCGCTCTCATCGCGGCCATGCTGCTCAACATGAAGGTTCGCGGTGTCAGCCTCTATCGAGCAGCTTGGTATTTGCCGAGCGTGCTGGCCGGCGTAGGCATTGCGGTGCTCTGGCAGTGGGTCTTCAAGAGCGACGGCGGCTTGATGAACCAGATTCTGACGCCCATCCTCGGTGTGTTTGGTTTTTCGACACCAGCCTGGTTCACCATGGACGCCGCCACTTGGGGCGTACCAGCCTTTGCGATCATGAACCTTTGGCTTGTCGGCGGCAGCATGCTCGTCTACCTCGCGGGCCTGCGGAACATTCCGGCCGAACAGTACGAAGCCGCCTCCATTGACGGCGCCCGCTGGTGGCGGCGTTTCCGGAACGTCACGCTGCCGATGCTCTCGCCGGTCATTCTCTTCAACGTCATCATGGCGATCATCGGCTCCTTCCAGGTCTTTACACAGGCCTTCGTCATGACCGGTGGCGGCCCGGGCGACGACACCCGTTTCTACGTGCTCTACCTCTACAACCTCGCCTTTGACGTCTACGAAATGGGCTACGCATCGGCGCTGGCGTGGGTCCTGCTGATCGTCATCCTCATTCTCACCGCACTGACCCTGAAAGTCGGCGGCAAGAAGGTCTACTACGAGGGCATGGCATGACCCTCCTCGGAAGTTCGCCAACACGCCTGCTTCGCCACGTACCTCTCGTGCTCGGCGCGGTGCTCATGCTCTTCCCCTTGTGGTGGATGCTTGTTGTCAGCCTCGAAACCGAACAACGCGCCGGCATGGCCATGCTCGGCGGCGACGTCGTGCAGGTCTGGCCCCAAGACCCGCAGTGGCACAACTACACCGATGCCATGCGGGAAGTCGGATCGGTGCCGTGGATCTCCTTCCTCGACGCGCTGGCCAATTCGATCGTGGTCACCGTTTTGGTCATCATCGGCACAGTGCTCTCGTGCAGTCTGGTTGGATTCGCCTTTGCCAGAATCCGTTTCCGGGGGAGGGGGTGGATGTTCCTCTTGATGCTGGCCACCATGATGCTGCCAGCGCAGGTGACGATGATTCCGCTCTTCCTTCTGTTCCGCTCGATGGGCTGGGTGGACACGCTGTTGCCACTCATCGTGCCGGCATTCTTTGGTAGTGCCTTCAACATCTTTCTGTACCGGCAGTTCATCGCGGGCATTCCCGAGGCGCTTCTGGAGGCTGGTCGGCTCGACGGGCTGGGCTGGCTCGGGTTGTGGTGGCGAATCGTGCTGCCGATGTGCACGCCCGTGACGGCGATCGTGGCGGTGTTCTCGTTCATCTACACTTGGAACGACTTCATGAGCCCGCTCATCTACCTGCACAGCGAGTCGAACTACACGCTTGCCATCGCACTGAACTCCTTCCGCACCCAATATGCCGGATTGGAGGATGTTCACCTCTTGCTGGCGCTCAGCGTTGTGACGATGATCCCGTGCATCCTGTTGTTCCTCGCGGCACAGAAACAGTTCATCGAGGGTCTCGGCAGCGGAGCGGTCAAAGGCTGATCACCATGGCAGAAGTTCGACTCGAAGGCGTGAGCAAGACCTATCCCGGCGGGGTGACTGCGGTCGCGTCGTGTGATCTGATCATTCCGGATGGTCAGTTCACGGTGCTTGTCGGCCCGAGTGGTTGCGGCAAGAGCACGACGCTTCGCATGATTGCCGGGCTGGAGACGGCGAGCAGCGGCACAATCCAGATCGGCAATCGTGTTGTGAATGACACGCCTCCACGGGATCGCGATGTGGCGATGGTGTTCCAGAACTACGCGCTCTATCCACACATGAGCGTCGAGAAGAACCTCAGATTCCCGCTTGAGCGAAGACGCACGACGAGTTTCTGGAAGTCACTTTTCTCAAGTAGCGAACGGACGGCGAGGCGATCAGAGTCACGGGCTATTGACGAGCGAGTTGCATCGGCTGCCACGCAGCTTGAGATCGACGATTACCTCCATCGCCTTCCACGCGAACTCAGCGGTGGACAGCGACAGCGGGTTGCGCTCGGGCGAGCGATGGTTCGTGACCCGAAGGTTTTTCTGCTCGACGAGCCACTCAGCAACCTCGACGCAAAACTTCGCATCGCGATGCGATCGGAACTGCGTCAACTCCACAAGCGGCTTGCTGCGACCATGATTCATGTGACACACGATCAGGAAGAAGCGATGACGCTTGGTGATGTGTTGGTTGTGATGAAGGATGGTTTGATTCACCAGATCGGACCACCGTCCGAGATCTACGATCGCCCAGCGGATCGATTTGTAGCGTCCTTTGTCGGCACACCGCCGATGAACCTCATTGAGGGTGAAGTCCGGGATGGGACCTTCGCAGTATCGAGCGGCGGCCTGCTGCGGCCGCCTGTTGGAACAGCGGATGGCCCGGCTGTTCTTGGTATCCGTCCTGAAGCCATTCTCGTGAGTCACGATGGGGGTGTTCCGGCGACCGTGGTTTCAACCGAGCGACTGGGCGATCGCATGGATGTAGTATTTGAAGTCAATGGAACGTTGATGACGGCCCGTTGTGAGCCGACTGAATTGTCCGAAGGTCAGTCGGTTGCCGTCACAATCGATGTGGCGCATGTGTTTGACGCTGGCGACTGCGGCATTCGGCGTAAAAAGGAAGACTGACATGGCGCAGGGATGGATCAGTGTCTGCACGAATTGTGGCGATGCTCTTGAAGGATGGGATGAAGGGAATCCATGGACGAAGGATGGAGTCGTTCGCATCCAGATGCCGGGTGCCGAAACACTGTCTCCAATTCGTAAGGAATACATCTATCACCCAAGCCCGCGCAATGTCCGCATCATGGGGAACGATGTTCGGCATCTCTGTGTGGACTGTGGTCGAAAGTTCTACTGTGATGTCATTGCACTGGAGGCCGAGGGCCTCGAACGACCCGCCTGCATCAAGTGCGGTGGTCCCAACGCGATTCCATTTGACAAACTCGGGGGACATCCATGCCCCAAGTGCCGCAAGGGTCATTTTGAGATTGACGAGGGTTCAGTCATGATCTCGTAGATCGGATGATGCCAGCGACGGAACCCCCCGTCCGACTCTCCCCAGCGTTGAGTGGACAACTAGCCGGCCGCGGGATGATCTTCGTCTCCAGCCATGACATCTTCAAGGGCCTGCTCCATGCCCCAAGAGCCGCCGATCCACCGGACGATGCCATTACGGTCGGCGATGATGATGACCGGGATGGCACCTATCCCGGTTGCGGCATGCCACAGGTCGGGATGGCCGTTGGTCGCTTCGACACAACTGACTTGCGGCCAAGAGAGGTCTTCTTCAGCGATTTTGGACTTGCCCTTCTCGACATCGCGGTCCATATCGATACCGACGATTGCGAGTTCATCGGCATGTTTCTTCGCAAGCGCTTTCAGTTTGGGCATCTTCTTCATGCACGGAGTACACCAGGTCGCCCAGAAGTCGACCAGCACGAATTTGCCTTTGAGTTCTTCGATCTTGGCGCGGCCGCCGCCGATCGTGGGAAGATCCAATTGCAACTTCTCGCCGATGGTCGGCAGCGGGAGGACATCGGCGTTCAGCGACTTGGCGGTCTCCAGTGTTTTGCGAGAAAGGAGTTGCCGACCATCCTCGTTCAGCCGCATGAGACCGACTTGTTTGACATCGGTCGGCGCAGTGTTCGGATAATTCCAGAACCGAATGCTGCACTCGCTGGAGCCCGAACTGCCCGCGGCGCCCTGGTCTTCGATGATTCCGTTTTCTCCGATCAACACCGGCTGGAATTCCGTTGATCGTCCGTTCGTCTTTTTCAGATCATCGCATTGCACATAGCGAAGTACGATGCCCCGGCTCTTGTAGTCAGGCGACAACACCACCGCTCCGGCGCCGAACTCCCAGTGAGGTTGCCCCCACGAGGGGAGTTCCTGTGGCTCGATCGCCCACGTCCAGCCAGTTGGAAGGTCTGAAACAGGACTCGAGGGAGTAGTTGCTTCCTGAATGGCGAACGATGCAAGTAATACAGCAGTCAACATGATGATTCTCCAATGAAAGGCCGCACCATATCAGGCGGCAATATTCCACATTACCCGAGCAGTGTGGCGACTACGGCCTGGCTGTGGATGAAGTTGCTGCCGGCGAGGGGGCCGAATTCTCCGGCTGCAAAGAAACCTGCGAGCGGGGGATCATCGAGCCGCTGGCGGACGATCGCGGTGTCGTGGCCGACACTGCCGAAGAGACGTTGACCGCGGCCGTTGCAAGTAACAAGGAAGGCAGCGAGCGGAGGATCGTGTACCTCCTGGCCGTCGAGGAGAAGTTGCAGATCCTCGCGGGATGCCTGCGCATCACGCAGATGCACTTGGACAGTCTGCCCTCGCCGCGGGAGTTCACCGATGGCGATGGCCTTCTTGTCTTCATCGACGCCGAGTACGTTTCGAACAACGAAATCGCCCCGCCCGAGGTGCTTCTTGCTTGCGTCGATAGCTCGACCGATGAGCAGCCCGCCCGAGAGGAGTTCACGTTCGTTTTCGGGTAACTCACTCAGCAGGTCCCGCACCGTGTCGAGCGCGGGGCGACCATCCAGGCCTGTCAGGGCATTTTTGTCGCATTCGGTGATGACGACTGGATGTCCTACTGGACGGCATCCTTGACTGACGAGTGTTCGCACATCGATATCGCCCGAAATCGTCAAGCCGATTGCGCCAGCGTCCTGCACAATGTCATCGAGGATGAGCCGGTTGCACGATGGTTGTGAGGCGCCCGAGAGCAGGCCGCCGGTGACCGATACGGATTGACCGCCGCTGAGACATCCGCCGATGGCGGGCAACATGCGTGTGGACGGCGTGCTGAAGGGGTCGGCCAGGACGAGGATGCATTTGGTGTCATCACCGGCGTCGATCCTCGCTGCCATCGCCTCGGGCTGCGAGAGCGGGATCGGCTCCCACGGTGTCGTTCGCCACGGCGAGAGACGAACGCCGTGACCATGTGGTCCGAACCGGAGTGCCAGTGCCGACATGCCGGCGATGCCCTCCAGTTCACGTCCGTCACCGAGAACCGATTCGACGGTTCCGGCAAGCAGGTGGCCGGGAACCAGCATGCGGCGGAGATCATTACAGGCCTCCGGCAAGGCGGCAGTATGGTGAAAGCTCGCCATCAAGATGACCAGATCTGGTGGCTTGCCCCCAAGCACATCGTGCAGAGCGCCAGCGACCTCATCGGCGGCGGTGCGGGTGTCGTGATGTTCGCTTGTGGCCGAGGCGGCCACGCGGTCGGACTCATTGCGGCGAACCGTGCTGGTGATCATGCTTTGAATGGTAGGGGATGAACAGGATTTGCCATACCATTCCCATCCCATGTCCATAACGACGGAAATCAACCTCCGCGAATCAGCGACGCGTTGCGTTCGCAGCGGCATTTCTGCGCTTCGTGAGTTGCAACAATCAGATGGGCACTGGTGCGGATTGCTGCAGGGCGATTCGATTCTAGAGAGCGAGTACCTTCTGATGAAGTTCATCCTCGGACAGGAGGATGAACCCATGCGGGATGGCAGCGGTCGCGAGACGCTTGAGCGAATCGCGTCGGGGCTTCGTCGCCAACAACGTCGTGATGGGACATGGGGGCAGTATCCCGGTTCGGCCATGGATCTGAACGCGACGGTCAAGGCCTACTTCGCGCTCAAACTGATGGGCGATGATCCCGAATCGCCTTCCATGCAATTGGCAAGAGAGGCCATTCTTGCAGCCGGTGGCGCTGAGCGGATCAATACCTTCAGCAACTTCTACCTTGCCTGTCTCGGCCAGGTCTCATGGAATGCTGTTCCGTCGATACCTCCGGAGATCATCTGGATTCCGCGGTGGTTCTACTTTCACATGTCCAAGGTCAGTGCTTGGACACGGACGATGATTCTTCCGCTGGCGATCGTGACGGCGAAACGTCCGACTCGGACGCTTCCAAAGAGTTTGTGTATTGATGAGTTGTTCGTGGATGAACGTGAACGTCACCGACTCTCCAGAGGGTCCAAGGCGCCACCATTTTGGTCCACACTGTTTGGATTCATGGATACCGGGCTCAAGATCGCACATCACGTTGGCAGTTCACCCTTCCGCGGCATGGCCATCCAAACATGCCTCGACTGGATTCTTCGCCGCGCATCACAGGATGGCGAGTCTGCAACCGATGGTCTTGGTGCGATCTTCCCGCCGATGGTGTACATCCAGATTGCGATGCACGCGCTCGGGCGGGATCGCAGCGACCCGGTGCTGCGGCGGGCCGAGCGTGACCTTGACGACTTCTTTGTGGAGAAGTCCGACGGGCAAGGAGACTGGATCATGATTCAGCCGTGTTTCAGCCCCGTGTGGGATACGGGGTACGCCTTGTACGCGCTGACTGCCTGCGGTTTGGAGGCCGGCGATCCAAGTATCGATGCGGCGACAGAGTGGCTGCTCGGAAAGGAATGCACCTTCCGCGGTGATTGGGCCGTTGGTGTAGATTTGCCGCGAGACGCGAGTGGCTGGTACTTCGAGTACCACAACGCGTGGTATCCGGATGTCGACGACACCGCGCAGGTGGCCATGGCACTGCGACGAACCGGTAGCAAGGCCGCGATCGCCGCGGGCAAGCGAGGCGTGAAATGGCTGCTCGCCATGCAGAACGACGACGGCGGGTGGGCAGCCTTCGATCGCACGAAACATCGGCAGATTCTGGAATACGTCCCGTTTGCCGACCATAACGCGATGCAAGATCCGTCATGTCCAGACATCACCGGTCGGATCCTGGAGTGTCTCGCATGGCACGGCTATACGACCGAAGATGACGTCGTGCATCGAGCGATCACGTACATCAAGCGTGAGCAGACATCCGAGGGAGCCTGGATCGGTCGGTGGGGCGTGAATTATCTCTACGGCACGTGGCAGGCACTGCTTGGTCCGATTCGGTGTGGCGTATCGCCCGACGAAGCGTGGGTGCAGCGGGCTGGCACCTGGGTATCGAGCGTACAGAAACACGATGGATCCTTTGGCGAAACGGCGGATTCCTACATAGATCCCGCACTCAAGGGCACGGGCATCAGTACGGCGAGCCAGACGGCGTGGGCGGCGATGACGCTGACCGAAATCTTCGGCGCAGATGATGAACGATCCCGCCGCGCTATCGAGTGGCTCTGCAATTCACAGTTGATCGAGGCCACCGACGAGGACCCTGCGGGCTCATGGTCTGAGAGTGAATACACAGGCACCGGGTTTCCGAGGGTCTTCTACCTTCGATACCACATGTACCGGTTGTATTTCCCATTGATGGCGGTGGCAAGATGGCAAGGCCACATATCTGGCCACCTTTCCTCACCTCAAAATGGAGCTGCGTCGTGATAACTGACGCGGCACGCAGTCGCAGGGTGTGTGAAGGCCAGTTTCGTTGCATGTAGACACAGCCGGTCTGCCATCACGACAACTTCCGGGGGGGCATAGAGATCGTCGCCAAGAATGGGGTGGCCGATGTGCTGCAGGTGCAGACGCAACTGGTGGCTGCGACCGGTCCGTGGCGTGAGTTCCAGCCGCGTTCGGTCGCCGAGTCGCTCGATGATTCGCCAAGCGGTTTGTGATGACTTGCCTTGAATCGAGTCAATGCATTGTCGTGGCGGGTTCTCCATGTCCTTTCGCATGGCTGCGTCGATGAGGCCCTCATCTTCTGGTGGCTCGCCGAACACGATGGCCTCGTAGTGTTTCTCGACAAGTCGATCTTGGAATTGAATGCTCAGCGAGCGATGCGTATCGGCGTCGAACGCCATCACAATCACGCCAGAGGTATCGCGGTCGAGGCGATGCACGATGCGGGCGCCTGGGAAAGCCTCGGCTGCGCGGGAAGCGAGACAATCGGCTTTCTCAGGGCCGATACCCGGTACCGAAAGCATGGGGACTGGTTTGCTGAATACCACCAGCCACTCATCTTTGTGCAGGACGCCGGGGAGGCCGGGTGGGGCGTTGGGATGGTGGCCGTCGCTGTTCATGGTGGGTGGCTATCGTAATGGTCCTGCCATGACTCGTTGCACACTGCTTCTATTTGCCACGCTGCTGTTTGTTCCCACAGGTTGCGAGACTCGGCGTATTGAGTATCGCAAGCGACCATCGTGGGTTCGCCTGATGGGTGGTGATACGCCGGATTCGACGATCACGGAGGACGGTACCGAAATTCGGTGGATTGAGGACCAGCCGTCGGAGCTTGATGGATTCGAGCAGACGATCGGGCAGGAACAGGTTCGCATCCGCATCGACAATGATGACGGCAGCGTTGCATTGAGGAACGTCATTCCGATGCACCTGACCGTCAACTTGCTTGAGTGTCTGCGTCGCGCCGAATACAAGGTGATCTGGGAGCAGCTCATCAGTGAGGCGCAGCGGGAGTGGTATGAGGACCGGGGAGAGAATGGCTATGAGGAGTTCCTCGAGTACTTTCAACGCAACCGCAAGTCCATCGCGAGCATGCTGAACCGAATGCAGGCCGGAAAGGTTTACGGTGATGTGATCATCGATGTAGGTGATCGTGAAGGGACGATCTCGCTCCGTCGCCACATAGCCCACAGTTTTCCGCTCTCCGTACTGCAAATCGTGCGTGAAGACGGTGAGTGGAAACTCGAGAACATTCGGTAAAAGCGGCGACGTTGTCGCCGCAGCCGGGCAGACCATTGGCAGGCGAGTGCTTTATTTCCCTCCACCCGCTTGCGAAGAGAGGTAGCGTGGAGCAGCGGAGATGGCGTTGACGCCGCGTTCTATACGCCGGCTTCCTCCGGCTGATCACCATTCTCAGACTCGGCGGGTTCTTCAGATTTGGGGAGCGGTTCCGACTCGAAACTGAGGTGGTCATCGCCCTCGTTGTGGGTGACCTTGATCATCTGCCCTTCGCCGTATTGGCCCGCAAGCAGGGCCTCGGCGAGCGAGTCTTCGATGTAGGTACTGATGGCGCGGCGCAGCGGTCGGGCACCAAAGTCGGGGTTGTAGCCCTTCTCGATGAGGAAGTCCTTGGCCTTTGGTCCAAGTTCCATATCCATCTTCTTGTATCGAAGACGATTGCAGACCTTGGCGAGTTCCATATCGATGATGTGGTAGAGGTCGTCCTTGAGGAGCGGACGGAATACCACCGTATCATCGAGGCGATTGATGAACTCGGGCCGGAAGAACTTCTCGATTTCACTCATCAGAGACGCGCGAATTTTTTCGTAATCCTGGACCTCTTCACGTTTGCTGAAGCCGAAGGAGGCGCCGCCCTTGATGAGGTTTGAGCCGATATTGCTCGTCATGATGACGATGCTGTTCTTGAAGTCGATCTTGCGACCGAAGGAGTCAGTCAGGCGACCTTCCTCCATGATCTGCAGCAGCATGTTGAAGACATCTGGGTGCGCCTTCTCAACTTCGTCGAGGAGCACGACGGCGTAGGGACGTCGCCGAATCTTCTCAGTGAGTTGGCCGCCTTCTTCATAGCCGACGTATCCGGGAGGAGCGCCGACCAGTCGCGAGACAGTGTGCTTCTCCATGTATTCGGACATGTCGAGGTAGATCATCGCATCCGGATCGCCGAACATGAACTCGCTGAGCGCCTTGGCAAGCAGCGTCTTTCCGACGCCGGAGGGGCCGACAAAGAGAAATGAACCCATCGGGCGGTTCGGATCCTTCAGGCCGCTGCGGGCTTTGCGGATGGCGCGGGCCACTTGTTTCACAGCGTCATCTTGACTGACCACCGTCTGGTGGAGTTCTTCTTCGAGTTTGAGCAGGCGGGCCGACTCGGCTTGTTCAAGGCGGGTCAGCGGCACACCTGTGATCTTGGAAACCGTTTCCGCGATGACATCAGCATCGACAGTACCGACGACGTCGCTCATGCGATCTCGCCATTCCTTCTGAACGGTGTCCTTCTCAGCACGTGTTTTTTCAGCTTGGTCCCGTAGATCGGCGGCCTTCTCGTAGTCGGCGGCCTTGACAGCCTCCTCCTTTTCGACAGTCAACAATTCGATGCGGCTCTCAAGATCTGCCAGATCCGGCGGCTTGGACATCGATCGCAGGCGGATCATCGCTCCAGCTTCGTCGATGACATCGAGAGCCTTGTCCGGCTGGACACGGGAAGACATGTAGCGTGTGGAGAGTTCGACGGCTTCGTCAATGGCGCCGTCTGTGATCGTGACGCGGTGATGTTCTTCGTATTTTTCACGGAGTCCTCGGAGGATTTTCACTGTCTGCTCGGCGTTTGGCGGTTCGACGGCGATGCTTTGGAAACGCCGCTCAAGAGCGGAGTCCTTCTCGATGTATTTGCGGTATTCGTCGAAGGTCGTGGCACCGATGCACTGGATTTCACCGCGAGAGAGGGCGGGCTTGAGTACGTTGGAAGCGTCGATCGCGCCTTCAGCACCACCCGCACCAACGAGCGTGTGCAGTTCGTCGATGAAGAGGATGACGTTCTTGGCGCGGCGAACTTCGTTCATCACCGCCTTGATGCGCTCTTCAAACTGGCCGCGGTATTTCGTGCCGGCGACCATCATGGCGAGGTCGAGCACGACGACGCGGCGGTCGTGCAGCAGATCGGGCACGGTTTTGTCGACGATGCGTTGCGAGAGTCCTTCGATGATGGCAGTCTTGCCGACGCCCGCCTCGCCGAGCAGAACAGGGTTGTTCTTGGTGCGACGGCAGAGGATTTGTACAAGACGTTCGATCTCGTCGTTGCGTCCGATGACTGGATCGAGTTCGCCGATCTTGGCCAGTTCGGTCAGGTCGCGGCCGAAACTGTCAAGCGCCGGTGTCTTGCTCTTGCCGCGTCGCGGGGAGGAGGATGATGGGGATTCGTCCGGACCCTCGCCGATATCTTCCATGTCCTCGGATTCGATGCCGGCGCCGAGCAGATTGAGGACTTCTTCGCGGCCTTCTTCGAGTTTGACGCCGAGGTTCATCAGCACTTGGGCGGCGACGCCGTCCTGCTCACGCAGCAGCCCGAGAAGGAGATGCTCTGTGCCGACATAATTGTGGTTCAGATGCCGCGCTTCCTCAATGGCATATTCGAGCACCTTCTTGGCTCGCGGCGTCTGGGGGAGTTTGCCCATCGTCACCATCTCGGGGCCGCTCTTGACGAGCGTTTCGACTTCAAGCCGGCCCTTGCGAAGATCGATTTCGAGCGCTTTCAAGACGTTGGCGCCGACTCCTGAGCCTTCCTTGACCAGCCCAAGCAGAATGTGCTCGGTGCCGATGTACTCGTGGTTGAAGCGTTGGGCCTCCTGATTGGCCAGCGCCATGACCTTGCGTGCGCGGTCGGTGAGGCGTTCAAACATCGAAACTCTCCAAATAGAGGGCCAAATCAGGGGTGAACGGGACATTCTGACATCGGGATGATGCGGCAGACGTTCCAGTCTATTCCGAAAGTGCCCGAGATTGTGGCTTTCCCACCAGGAGATGTGGGATCAGGGCCCCCGCCCAACCCAAGGCCTCAGATTGGGTTTGTAGCAGCGAGGACGCCGTCTGCGAGTAGAATCGTCCGGTCTGCTTGGTCCGCAATCTGCTGGTCATGCGTGACCATCACGATGGTCAAACCGCCGCGGTGGGCTTCGCCCAACAATTCGAGAATTTCGCTGCCCGTGTGCTCGTCGAGGTTTCCTGTCGGCTCATCGGCGAGCAGCACTTTGGGGTCGTTGGCCATGGCCCGGGCAATGGCAGCGCGTTGCCGCTCGCCACCGGAGAGTTCTCTCGGGCGGTGGTTCAGGCGATGCGAAAGGCCGAATCGATCCAACAGCATCTTTACCCGTCGCCGCGCCGGGCCGCCGCCGATTCCACCGGGTACGAGTCCCGGCAACGCCGCATTCTCCAGCACCGTCAATTCCGGCAGCAGGTGGTAGAACTGGAACACGAAGCCGATCGTGCGGGCGCGATATCGATTGAGTTGTCGCTCGGAACAACCTGAGAGTGGATTTCCATCATGCAGTACTTCACCGCCATCACGGTCTGGCCGATCCAGACCACCGAGCACATGCAGCAGCGTACTCTTGCCAGATCCACTGCTGCCGATCACCGCTAGGAACTCGCCATCCTCAACGTGCATGCTGCAACCCTTGAGTACTGGCACATCGATGCGACCGAGCCGGTAGGTCTTGCGGAGATCACGCGATTCCAGAAGCGGGCTACTCATAGCGGAGCGCTCCCACTGGATCGATGTCCGCGGCGCGGGCGGCTGGAATGGCGGCCGCAACCACACTGACCACCGCAGCAGCAACTGCGGTGATCCAGGCCGATGCCCAGTCGACTTCGCTCGG
>MPMA02165583.1_pt1 | contig 16751 bp, 10 predicted proteins | sample 1617361 | NCBI WGS metagenome assembly MPMA02 (sample SAMN05944807, study PRJNA350692) | marine metagenome | biome: marine; feature: ODZ; material: water; isolation source: 180 m water sample filtered on 0.2 um supor filter | place: Pacific Ocean | collected 2012-04-08 | depth 180m m | reverse complement strand
TACAACTGCTCATACCGCCCCCGGAACTCCGTGGCGATTCCAGAGAATTCCGCGCGGGGGATTGAGCAGAGAAGCCACGCCCTGTGACCCTTCACACCAGTCGCGACCGCACTGGCATTGCTGTTCCGTCCACTCCTGTTGACCTCTGCAACGAGCCGCACGTTTTCAAAGTAGACCGTCTCTTCCTGAAGTTGCGAGAGCAGTGCGGGCATCACCGAGTCGATCCCTACGTTGAACACGTTGATATCTCTGGCTATTCGGGCATCATGCGGCAAATAGTCCGGGGGTCGATGGTCGGCGCTAACGGCATGCACCAGCGCTGGACAGGAGGCACAATTGGCTCGTCGCGTCGCTATAAATGCGTGGGTGCCGCTGCAAGAGTCACACTTTGAAATCACATCCACCTGCTGGCCGCGGTCCAATGCCGTGGTCGCGCACGAACCGCAGTGAGATCGACTGACGCAGTCGCCCGGGCCTGCCACGCTTGAGTGGAGGCAAGGCGAATTACATGGTGTTTCAACGACCGTCTCGGTCGCTGGCAATGGACGTCTGCAGTCATTGCACGTACCACTGTCAACCGCCATGCTGGCCGTTTGGCCGATCTCACCCACATTGCGAGGAGCGAGCCGCTGGCGGATCTGATCATGGATATCGGTTCGAGCACTTTGCATGGCATCCCGCTCAGACAAACAGGCAATTGAGTCATCACTGCGTCCCACGAAGTAAATACTTCGCTCAGACTGTGGAGTCAGGCCTCGGACCCAATCGGGAGCGTGGTTTCGATCCAGCACCTCTGGATTCTCTGTTGCCATGACCCACTCGGTCGAGCGTTTAGCGCATTTTGTGGCACATCCTGTCATCAGCGTGGCCCCGATCGCAAGGGCCGCCATCGCACAATAGATTCTCTTCTTCACGGTTGGTGATCTCCGATTTGGTTCGGTGTGTTGGATAGGGACCTAGCGACGGGGGCGATCGTAATAGTCGTATACGACATCAACGCCGGACTTGCCGGTTCGCCACTGCAATTCCGCCTCCTGAATACGGCTCTCCCACTCCACGCGACGCGCTCGATCAGAGAGGTCGCGTGAGAGGTTCTCGGCCAGCACGGCTTGGTATGTACCGCGGAAATCCTCCACAATCGCCTCATACTCCGCTCGCGGAACCGAGCAGAGGATCCAGCACTTGTAGGACAACCACTCATCCCGGCCCTCGGCAAACGGGCGGCCCCAGGGATCGTCGCCTTCGTGCACGTGCCACTTCTCGAAGTAGATCTCCTCCTCGTTCACATGCGCCAGCATCGCTGGCATGACCGAGTCAATGCTCACGTTCACCAGCGACAAATCACGCCCCTGGATATCACCGTAGGCCGGCCAAAATTCCTGGTTCCAAGGATAAGTGGAAACACTGACTTTGGTCGGGCATGAGTTGCATGTGGGGTCGGACTGAGCCTGGAAGGCGTGGCGATCCCCGCATGTTCCACAGTTGTCCGCAAAAACCACACAGATGCCGCGGTCGACAGCGGTACTGGTGCAGTTGCCACACCGATCATGTGAGGCCGAGTTTGGCCATGTGGTGTAGCGGCTGCGAACGCAGGGTTCGTTACAGGGGCTCTGCACCGGCATTCTCGCAGCGGCAGGCAGTGAGCCGCCACAATCAACACAAGCTCCAATATCAACCGTCGATTCGATGGCCTGTGTCGTTGTTCCAAAGCTGCGAGGTCGGAGTCGTTGTCTCACCTGATCGTAGACATCATTTCGAGCACTCTGCACAGCATCACGTTCGTCCATCACCGTGTATCCAACGCGATTGGGAGAAGTTCGTCTGTGCTGATCATGCCCCCACTCACCGTCCGCGAGATGATCACGGTGGTAATCCGGCGTGTGACTGCGACCGATGAAGAAAACACGATCCTCGGCCATTGGAACATGGCCTTGCACCCAATCAGGCGCAGCGGGAGTTGAGGGCTTTGATACCAGCGCCTGCTCTTGGTGCACTCGCCAGTTCGAACCGCAACCTGTCATCGAAGCCAAACTTCCAATCGCTGCCGCAGCGATGACGCCGCCAATCAAACCGCGTATTCGTGTCTGTGTCACGTTGTCTACTCTCCTGTTCGAGGGTGCCCCACCGGGTCCTTAATCAAGTCATTTCTACGAGCCAGCCCCGCCATGGCGCGGATACCAGCGTCAATATGTGAACGCGGCAGCATATCAGAAGCGAGGCAGGCCATCGACTGCCCACAGGCCCCTAGGGTCCGTCGCCACAAGTCCCTGTCTTGTAACCACTTACTGGTCAGCTTCGATGGCGTGCCAAACACCTTGGACGACCCACGACATGGCCCGTTGGGCGGCAGCAGTACGAGAGGCGGCGTGGGGCAACAAACACGCATTGGGAAGGCCCACCAGTGGATCATCGGCCGAGACCGGCTCGCTCTCATGGACATCAAGAACAGCGGAGGCGTCGGGGTTGTCGCAAAGCATCGCGGCCAACGCTTCGCCGTCAACGACGAATCCTCGGGATGTGTTGATGAGCAGCACGGTTGGAAGCAGATTCGAGAGCCGATCGCCGCCCAAGAAATGCCTGTTGCCCGCTCGGCCATCAACGTGAATTGTCAGGACGTCGCTGGTCCGAAGAAGTGTGTCCAGATCGACGGATGCTGCGCCGAATCGGTGTTCGGATGGGATCTGTTCAATATCGTGATACTGCACGCTAAATCCGATCGCGGTCGCTACTTCCGCCACCCGCTTGCCGATCGCGCCGAGGCCGAGAATTCCCAGAAGACACTCGCTCATCTGCCGCGGTGCGATGGCATTTTGGCGGGCGATTGCCCATTCCTCCGACGTGAAGCCGCGGTCGATCTTCGGTGGCAGCGGCCGTAGGTGGGTGCTCAGAATCGACATCACGTATTCGACAACCGCTTGTCGATTTGCATGCGGCGCGTTGACAACCTCGATGTCTCGCTCACGGCAAGCGTCAACATCGATGTTGTCCAGTCCAGTTCCAGCGCGGCCGACGACGCGAAGGCCCGGACCGCGGTCAAGCAGTGCTCGATTGACCTCGGTGTAGGTGCGAACGATCAGCCCGGTGGCCACCGAAAGCGCCTGATTGAACCCGGGATCATCCGCCGCAATCTGTTGGACCACCGCCCGTTCCGAAAGCCAGTCGATGGCCTCCTGTGACAGGAACTCGGTCACGATGATTCGCTGCTCAGAGGCCATAAACGCCAATCGTAGCAGGCTCCTGTGGCTCTACTGCACGAACAGCAATCCCGTCTCAATCGCTTCTGGGGGCAGGTTGTAGACAGCAGCGATGCCCTCGGCATAGCGATCGAGTTGGGGCTGATACCACTCGGTGGCAGCCTGACGATCGGCTTGGGTTTCGACCTTGCCGGTCTTGAAATCGAGAATGGCAGCATGGGTCACCGCGCCGCTGTCGTCACGACCAAGAACAAGGCGGTCAATGCGGCCGCGGAGCATTCCGGAATCAAGTTGCACGAGGATGGGGTGCTCGGGAAGTGCCTCCAGAGTGACGGCGTTCCAAGCCTCATGTGCCCCGCGGCGGAGTGCACTGCCAACCTCCCCTGTGAGCGATTTGTGGAATCGCTCAGTCAAGGACGCTCGAAGATCGCTTCCAACGGGGCGACCGAGTTGAATGGCGGCTTCATTGAATGCACGTTCGACATCGGCTTCGCTCGGTGGACCATCATCGAGCCACGCAATAGCTCGGTACAACTCGTGCAGAATGACACCGTCACGACGCGCGCGACCGGGGAGCAGACGGAATCGCTCCTGAAACGTACCGGTGCCCTCGTGGGATGAAGGTGTTACGACCTTGGCACGATTGCCGATTGGGGCGATCCGCACCGGTGTTGGCGGTGGACTGTCCGCGGCAGCGGTGCTGTCAGCTGCTGTGGGCCAGTCGCTGTCGGTGAATTCCCAGAACGGCGTCTCGCTGCCTGGGTCGACGGTGTCGATCTTGTGATCGATGGCAGGGATGGCAGATCGCAGGAAGAGCGCCGCCGTGACGGACTTCCGCTCATCCTTCTTGGGCGGCTGAAACATCAGGTGCAGCCCCGTCCGCGGCCGAGTGATCGAGACGTACAGCAGCGAGAGTGTGTCTTCCATTTCCGCTGCATAGCCCTGATTGTGAAAGGCTTCGAGAATTGGCGCGTGAACTCGCTGCTTCTCTGGAAAGGACGGCGCAATTGCTTTGATGGGATCGAGTGGATCCTTTGACCACGGTAAGCACGGTAGTGCCCTGCCCTTCACAAGTGGTCGGTCGAGCCATGGAAGGACAACCTCGTCAAACTCCAGTCCCTTGGCGGCGTGTTGCGTCATCACCCGGACGGGCGATGGTGTTGGTTCGCCGAATCCGGTGCCTTCGATAATCGCAATGAAGTCGCCCAAACGCCGAGTGTCTGCGGTGGTCCAACTCGCCGCCAGTTCGGTCACCAGTCGCAGACCGACCTGCTCGCGAGAGTCGCACTGTTCTTCCACGCCGCGAACAAGTTCTGCTAAATATTCGCCAAGACCCACGTCGGCAATTGCGGCGCGGATGGTGTTGGACACATGCTCAAGCGTCGCATCGCGGTCGCCCCACGGTAGTGTTTCGATGGCGTCGAGCCCGACTGCTTCTGCAAAGGGTGAATGCGACACGTTGAAAGCCGCCTGACGGTGCCCGGGATGATCACCGAGCCGCAGCACATCCAGCAGCACCGAAACCGCTGGAATCTCGGAAGCACCGCCTGCGCCTTCTTCGCTCACAGGCACACCGGCGCATCGGAGTCGATGGCAGAGTTCGGACACCTGATCGTTGGTTGGACACAACACACCAACGCCGACGCCGGCATCGTGGCGGCGTTTGATGATGGAGACCGCATGATCGAAGACCTCATCTTTGTCTTTCGAGGTCAGCCATGCCTGCACACCGCCGCGGAGTTCGGTCTTGGCCGACTCGTGGTGTGTGAAGACCCAGCGATTCCGAACCTCGGCGACCGGGCCGTCGGGATCACCGGGCTCAAGACCCGCTTGCTTCATGATGGCCTCGGGAACGGCCTGGTGATTCTCTGCAGCGATGTTCAGGGTGGCGTTGGTGTCCATGTTCTCGAACACGCTGTTGACGAAATCCATGATGCGTTTGGCAGATCGGAAACTCCGATGCAAGTCGGCGGTTTTGATCTGGCCTTGCCCGAGACGTTCCAGCCAATCCAAAACGGCAGGTGTGCCTCCACGCCACGCATAGATCGACTGCTTCGGATCGGCCACGACAAGCAGGTTTCTGGGGGTGTCATGAGCGCCTTGGCCAGCGAGCATCTCCTCAATTACCGGCTCGATGATGTGCGCCTGCTCCATGGACGTGTCTTGAAACTCATCGAGCGCCATGTCGCGAATCGCAGAGTCGAGTCGCCACGCGAGTTGTTCGGCGCCGAGGTCATTGAGAATCTCGGCTCGAGCGAGACGGTCTGTGATGTCGCTGAAATCGTACATGCCGACTTCGCGTTGTCTGGACTGGTACGCATGGTCGAGTTCGCCGAGCAACTCGCGCCAAATCTTGATCTTCAGCCGAATACGGCGAACCAGATCGGCGCGGGCGTGGGATATGACTGGTCGAAGCGTCGTTTCGAAGTCGGCGGGTACAAAGTGGCCGGCGAACTTGCCGCCGCTCGCGGCCGCAACAACGATGCCCTCGGTCAGTACATCGCTCCAGAAGCCGGCGCGGATGGCCTGGATCATGCGGTCATTGGCCTTCACCCAGGCCTTCACCTCTGTGCCGGCCTTCGTCAGCGGAATCTCAAGCGTTTCAAGTGTGTTGGCGGCGGATGCCAATTTGGTGGCGGTGGCCCTCCTCGCATCACTGCAGAGCACGTCGTCGGTCAATCCGTCGATCCATTCCCATGGATCGTGGTTGTCGTTGCCAACCTGACTTCGCCGCCACAGCGGCAACAGACCCCCGCCCTTGGGACCGCCCCAGATGGTCTTGATAATGGTGCCGTGTGGCGAGCCCTTGAGTATTTCGCCCTCGGCCTCGATCGCGAGCGTTTCAATCTCATCGGCGCCGCAGGATTCCAGCCAATCATCGATGGCCTGCCGCTGAATTGATGCAAGCACCGGGTGGTCGGCGATGATCCAGCCTTCCGGAAAGCCCACTTCTTCCGGGAAGCCTTTGGCGAGTCGGTGGAAGATGCCATCGAGGGTGTTGATCTGGAGGCGATCGAGGCACTTCACGACATCTTGCAAGACACCCTGAAGATCCTCAGCCGCAGCTGGAGGGTCAACCTTGAATGCATTCTCGTCATTGAACGCCTTCAATGCTTTTGGATTCATGGCGCCGAGTGCCAAATGCTCCAGGATGCGATCTTGAATCTCGCCTGCGGCCTTGCGGGTGAATGTGGCAGCGAGGATGTCTGCGGCGCCAGCGTTCTGAGTCAGCCGCCGGTGCTCGATCATCCAGCCGATGACGCGGTTGGCGAGACTGTAGGTCTTCCCACATCCGGCATTGGCCGTGATGAGCGTGCCGGTGAACATCATGATGTGGCCTCCGCGGCCTTCTCGAGCAACTGCCCACTTGTAATAACGTTGATGATGTCCGCGGCGAGCGTTTCCGCATCAGCCAAGTCGGATTCGGTCCACTTGGCAATATCGATGCGGCACTTGAATGCATCCGGTGGTACCAAGATGTACCCGAGACCGTTCGCTGGAACATCGATGTCGATCGATCGCAGCAGAACGCGATACAGCGGCAACTGGAGATCGCTCCATCCCGATGCTTCGTTGCCATGCGCCGCGTCCGGCCCTTCAGCGGTGCGACCGGTTTTGTAGTCGAGTGCTTGATAGCCGTGGTCCTCGTGAATGTCCACGCGGTCAATGCGACCATTCAACCTTAGACCCGTCTTGTCGGGGAATATCACCGACTCGAAGTCAAAGCCAAGGTACTTCTTTGGGCCAAATGACTGTTCGACCTGATGGATTCGCCAACCAAGATTGGCTCGGTCGGCCTGCACTCGAGCCAGCGCCGTCAAACGATGTCTCGCCATGGCGGCTTGCAGCCGAACACCGGGCATGGCATGTGCGCCGAAACGCTCGGCAACGAATGTTTTGAGCGCGGCGTGCATGTCTTTGGTAATGGTGACCACATCGGTCGTCGGGCTCGAACGGCTCAATTCTTCACGGCCCCACTGCTCAAGCGCGTCGTGCACCAGTGTGCCGAAGCCCATGGCATCAAGCTCGTGCCGGGTCTCGACTTCATTCGCCTTGATGCGACTGTCTCGCTTGAGCATGAATAAATACGGGTCTTTGAGATAGTCCCTGAAACTCGTTACCGACATCGAAGTGATGTGGGGGACCCCCGCTGGCATGGGGTTCGCTTCAAACTCGCTTGCACGATCCACGCGGGCCCGCCGATCGGCAAGTGTCGGTGGGTGGTGCTTGGCAGCCTGCTTTGTCTTTCCCATCAGGTGCAAGACCCGCTCGGCGAGTGGTTGCCCCGACAATCGAAGCAGCAGACTGCTTGGCGCAAGTGGTTCCCCATTGTTAGCGCGACGCGCGGACACCAATCTGACATCACGACCACTCTTGAGGATGGCATCAAACAAGAACGCATCCCGCGCGATGCGGCGGCTGCGGCAAGTGAGCCCAAGCACGTGACGGCTGGCATCGGGAAGCCATGCGTCCACCGACGAAGATGTTGGAAGTGTGCCCTCGTTGAGTCCAGTCAGCACGAGATGTGGCGCATCATCGAGATGTGCGTCAAGCCAACCGAGCACCTCGACCCCACCACTTCGTTCCCTTGGTTGGCTCGTCGACGAATCGAGTTGCGCACGCAGCAGCAGAATGGCATCTACCGCAGCAAGATCGGTGGCATCGGACGGAAGTTCGTGTAGTTCTGTCAGGAAGCGATGTGCCACTTCGAGTGATTGATCGTGGTCTTCCATCGTCACCGCATCGGCGAACGCTGCTGGTTGGAGTACTTCGGTCAGTACATCCATGAGTACCGCGGCCCACTGTGATGCCGAACGCTCGCCCTCAAGTCGCCGCGTGAGTTTCAAGATTGGCTTGACCAGCGCCTTCGCGTCGTCGGTGTCAACAATGCCTGGAAGGTCTTCGATGTGGCCCGGGACATGACGCGACCACACCGCGTCCCATGTGGCCACCGGTGTCGCGACCCCTTGATCCTGCAGCCACAACACGATGTCGGGGTGCCTGATGAAATCTCCAAGCGTAGACGCAGTCCCGCGTTCAACGACCAACCCGAAGAGGGTCAGGAGTTGCCCAGTCCGGGTCGCGGTGATGGGCGGGCCTTCAAAGTGCTCAAGCGGGATCTTCTCGGCGATTGCGGCTGCTGCAAGTGGTGGAAGAAGTTCCTCGTCCGGAACGACAATACGGGCCTGATCGGCATCAACTGGTCCGAGCGAGCCGAGGAACTCGAATACTGCGGCGATCTGATCGTCTACATGTGGCACACTGACGATGGCGTCGTTATCGACATCGATTGGTTGTTCTGCCCAAGCATCGACATCAATGGTGCCGTTGTCCAGAAAGACATCACCCAAGGCTGTTTCGTCACCGTGCACAACATTGGTCACGATGACTCCAGACTGGGAGACTCGCTCCAGAAATCGCCGTATCCGGCCCGGCAATTCAGCTGCAACCAGTGTGATACGTTCGATGCCATGTAGATGCAGGCGGCCTTGATCAATGGCTTTGCCTTGGGAGGCGTCGCGGTCATCCAGTTGCATCGCATCGAGTCGCCCGAGCATGTCAGCGTGCACACCGTCGATGACCGTCCACCGTTGGGGATCACACAGCACACCCGCCGCGTCGCTTCGAACAGGTACCTCGCCTGGCTGAAGATGCGCCGCCGCCAGTTCGCGGCACACCCGAGCCAGCCGCTGCGCAAGCGCATGTGTCTCCGCCAGCGACAAATCATCCTCGTATCCCACCAGTGCCAGCCGATCCGAAGCGTCCAGTCCACGCACCGACTCCAGCCATGCCAGCGAACTGGCCATCCCGCTCGCCATGGAACGCTGTGGCACGATGAGCCGATCCAGCAACGACCCCGGCGTCAGAATCTCGCCAGGAACAAGTCGTCGCCCATCGGTCGCCGCCCGATCAAGCAACAACGATTCCAGTCGCCACCGTCCGCGGCTCGTTGGTAGTACAACGAGATGTCCACTGAGGTCGATCTGCTCGCCATCGCCTGCCTGCAGAACAAGCTCGCTCGCCAACGCGTGGAGCAAATGGGTTCCTGCCCCCAAAAACCGTCGCTCAATCATTGTGGTTCAGTGTACCGCGTACGACGGGAGCAACCGGCAGTCATCTCGTGTGCTGGGGGACCTGTAAAACACAAGAGATAATGTTGTAAGTGTTTGTTTGGAAGAGAAATAGAAAGGCTGGTGGTCACGACGCCGCGGGGGTGCGGATGTCTTCGACGAGGTCTTGGACTTCGCGAGGTGGGGGCGGATTGAGCAGCGCAACCGGGATGGCGATGGCGAAGTTGACGAGCATGCCGATGGTGCCAATGCCCTCGGGGGAGATGCCCAACCACCAGGCCTCCTTGGGGCCGCCGAGGAACTTGAAGTAGATGATGTAGGCAGCGGTGAATCCGATCCCGCAGATCATTCCAGTCACGGCACCTCTCGCGTTGAATCGTTTCCAGAAGATGCCAAGCAGGATGGCTGGGAAGAAGGATGAAGCGGCGAGGCCAAAGGCAAAGGCGACCACTGCTGCCACATAGTCCGGTGGCCAGATACCAAGCAAACCGGCGCCGACGACGGCGGCGGCGGCGGCGAAGCGGGCGGCGCGAAGTTCGCTCCGCTCACTGATGGTGGGATGCATGACGCGTTTGACAAGATCGTGGCTGATGGCACTTGAAATCACCATGAGCAGTCCGGCAGCAGTGGAGAGTGCTGCTGCAAGTCCTCCTGCAGCCACGAGTGCAATGATCCAGTCTGGAAGACCCGCAATCTCGGGGTTCGCCAAGACCATGATGTCACGGTCAACATACAACTCGTTCTGCCCTGCCACCGATTCATTGGTGAGTACCCGCTGGCCGTGTGGACCGCGGATGGGCTCATCGGTCTTTGGATCAAAGACAAATGCCGGCTTTCCGGCAAAGGCTGGGCCGGCGGCATGGTTGATGAGCCCGTCATCGTTGCGGTCCCGCCAGGCGATCAGTCCGGTGTCCTCCCATGTCTTGAGCCATCCGGGCGCGTCGGCATAGGCGACTCCCGGAACGGAGTTCAGCATGTTGGTTCGAGCGAAAACCGCGATTGCCGGGGCAGTTGTATAGAGAATTGCGATGAACAGCAACGCCCATCCGGCGCTGCTTCGCGCGTCTCGCACCCGCTTGACCGTGAAGAAGCGAATAATGACGTGGGGCAGTCCCGCTGTACCAAGCATGAGCGCAGCGGTAATGCACACGACATCGAGTTTGTCGCGGCTGTATCCGGTGTATTCGCCGAATCCAAGATCCGTCAGCATGCCATCGAGTTTCTGCAGCAGCCCCACGCCGTCGGCATCGGTTCCGCCGAGCGCCAGTTGTGGAACAGGATTTCCAGTCACCATGAACGCCAGGAACACCGCCGGAATCGTGTAGGCAAAGATCAATACGCAGTACTGTGCCACCTGTGTGTAGGTGATGCCCTTCATGCCGCCAAGCACGGCGTAGAAGAAAACCAATCCCATGCCGATGATGACACCGAGTGTGATGTCAACTTCGAGGAATCGACTGAACACCACTCCAACACCTCGCATCTGGCCGGCGATGTACGTAAACGACACGAAGATCGCGCACAGCACAGCAACGATCCTCGCCGTCTGTGATGCATATCGATCGCCGACGAAGTCCGGCACGGTGAACTTGCCGAACTTCCGCAAATAGGGGGCCAATAGCAACGCAAGCAGCACGTAGCCGCCGGTCCAGCCCATCAGATAGACCGAACCATCCATGCCGAGGAACGCAATCAAGCCAGCCATCGAGATGAACGATGCGGCACTCATCCAGTCGGCTGCGGTCGCCATGCCGTTGGCAATGGGCGAGACGCCCTTGCCCGCAACATAGAACTCGCCCGTTGATTTCGCCCGTGACGCAATGGCCACCACGATGTACAGAGCAAACGTCAATCCAACGATCAGGAATGTCCAGCCCTGAACACCCATCTCAGTCGTGTTCCTCCACGCCAAACCGACGGTCAAGACGATTCATCGCCACGACGTACACCAGGATGAGCAGCACGAAAACGTAGATCGATCCCTGCTGAGCGCACCAGAAACCAAGCGGATAGGTCGTGCCCGGCAGCATCCATTGGTCAAGCCAGTCGGCCATCAGAATGCCACAGCCAAAGGACACAAAGGCCCAGATGACAAGGAGAAACCCGACAAGCTTCAGGTTGGCTCGCCAGTATCTCCGACGGTGATCTGTATCCCTACGAGAGAGCACTCTTCACGCCCTCTACAAACTCACATCCGTGTGCATAGTCGGTGTTCACTGCCACACCCTGCTCACACATGGGGCAACGATGTGCTGGAATCGAGGGAAGCGAAACTTCGTCGAGAAACACAAATTGATCGACACCAAGATCACTTGCACCAACATTGCCTCGGTTGATCCACGCTCCCACCGCAGTCACCTGCCCACCTTTTGCTCGAATCGCTTCCGCTGATAGCCCTGTTGACCAGCCGGTATTGATGATGTCATCGACAAGAAGAACGCTTCTCCCGTCAACAACATCTCCATATCGACGTTTCAGTTCAAATCCTGTTCGATCGATTGTACGTTCCGTAAATACGCATTGCCGTTCGAGCGCGAGTGCTGTGTACTGGGCACAAATAACACCGCCAACCGCCGGTCCGCACACGACATCCACCTGTATGCCCGAATCACGCACCGCCTCCGCAAGCAGTTGACTTAGTCTCCGGGGTTGCTCTGGATTGATGTTGATCAGATCCTTTGCAATCCAACCGTGACCATGTTCTCCAGAGGCATAGACAAAGTGGTCATCTGTCATCAGCGCTCCACACGATTCAACAATGCGGCGCGTCTCAGCCTGCCTCGTTGCGGCAACGTCACGCATATGAGTGCAGTCCACTGATCGTGAAATTGATGATGATCCAGTTGAAGATCATCACGATGCAACCGATGAGCGCAAGCCATGCGGTCCAGAGGGCTTTGTCTTTAACTTTCAGTCGCACATGGATGAGCAGGACGAAGATCAAGAAGGTGTTGAGCGCAAAGGTTTCTTTTGGATCCCATCCCCACGGACGACCCCAGGAGTGATCGGCCCAGATGGCGCCCATCACGATGCCGGCCCAAAGCAGGATGAAGGAAAGTTCCACGAGCACCATGGTGGCGCCGTCGAGAACCTGCCCAAAGGTCGTGCCTTCTGCCATCAATGCGGTACTACCATCCGGCCGCGGCGCCATCAGGAATCCGGCCCCACCTGCCTTGGCATAGTCTCTGTCCACGTCGACATTTCCAAAAAGTGACTGCATCAAGCGGCGAATCAGAAACAGTCCTGCTGTCATCGCCGCAAGGAAGATAAGCACATATGCGAAGATGATGACGTTCGTGTGGATGTGCAACCAAACATCATGTAACACCGGCATCTTGTTTCCGATCGCCGGGTTGAGGTGCACCGGATCGAGGTTGGCGGCCATGAGGGCGACCATCGAACAGATCGCGCTGCCGAGCAGAAAGAGGCCCTTCATCCGTGTCCGCCGCACGATGAGTTCCATGATGATCGCAAACACCGCCCCATACCAGGCGCTGGTTGTCACCGCCTCAAACATGTTGGTATTCGGCCATCGCCCAGAGATGTAGGTCCGCAAGATGACTGACGCAGTCTGCAATCCAAACGCAAACAGGAAAACCAGCAAACCACTCCAGAAAGCACCACGCCATCGGTACACCACCCACATCAGCAGAATGGCGACGGCCAGTACGTAGAAAATCCATCCCCACGTGAAGCCCTGCCACTGGAAGTACATGCTCTCGGCTCGAAGTCGCTCAGCGGATGGATACAGTGAAGGATTGACACCGCGCAGCGAGGTGGCGAGTTGGGCCGCTGCTGCCGAGACGGCTTCGGCATCACCCGCGAGCCATGATGACTGCAGGCCCGACCAGGCCACTGCAACGGGAGAAGCGGGATCCTGCTCGGTGACGGCATCGATCCGCAGCCACGGCTGTTTGAACGCATCATCGCCGCTTGGTGGCACGATCAGGAGTTCATCTCGAATGATCTCCGGCCTCGCCGCCATGAGCGCCGTGTCGATGGCATGCACCGGTTTGGCGAACCGCATGACATCGGTCCGCATCCTGCCAAGCAGCGCCCGCACATCCGGATGCGTCAAGAACCCGCGAGGAGCGAGGCCGCGATCCAAAAACCGCTCCAGACGCTCGTCGTCTGCGGACAGTGGCCGCGCCGTGCTGTCGCGAAGCGTCCGGGCGATCTCGAGTCGGACGAGTTTGTTCTTGACGTAGTACAGATCCTCATCGAGCCACACCTGCGGCCGCAGCATGATGTCCATCATGGCGATCCGTGGGTTGAGGCCACCGGGCTTGCGGGGACCGCTGATCCAGTTCATTGTGTCGCGAGTAAACGACTCGAAGGACTTGAGACGGCCGCCCTGCCAAACGGTGACCTCGTCCAGTGGTGACAAGTCGACGATGTCGTAGAACGTTGACACCGCGGGCGCATCCTGTGGTGGAGGCGTCGCGTGTGATGCTGTAGTCAATACAGCGAGAGAGATGAGCACCAACCATCTCATGGCGGCACCTCTGTCTGCCCATACACTCGCAGCGCCTCGCGACGCTTGATCATCGGCTTGAAGTAGAAGGCGTAGATCATGCCAATAACGCTCAATATGCATCCGGCAAGCATGGTCCAGACACCATTGCGATTACCCACTCCAAGAACCGTGAAGTTGCGGCCTTTGGATGGCACACCCCCACGGGATCCGCTCGGGTCGGGGGGATCCCATTGTGACTGGAAGAACCAGAGTCCCCCTCGCTCACTCGGCGCATTGACACTGACTTCAGCAAGTTCAGTCGTTCCGTCCTCATCCTCGAAACGGACCCTGCTGTGCCAGTTGAGAACACTGCTGACGCTGCCGGTGAATCCACCGATATGTGAGGCGATGTCAAACCCGTCAAGCGATACCGATGCTGGTAAGGAGTGGCTGCGACGAGACAGCATCAACTCGAGCAAACGGCCGTCTTCGAGTTGTACCACGGTTGGCGCATACCGGAAACCCAGAATGGCTTCGGATTGCGACTCGAATGGATAGTGGTGCATCGGAAGCCAGGCCGAACGATCGACTTGACCGGGCACCACAGCCCTCACCATGCTGAACTGGTTGGCCGCCGCGCGATCACGTTGATGCATCGGCACCAACGCCGGCCGGGTCTCCAATCGCACACTCGGCGCCCAGTCATCGACGGTCAGCGTGATTCCTTGCGTCAACTCGATTGGCGTTCCAACCTCGACTGGTTCCACCCGCACGTCCTGCCCTGGAAGCGCGATGCGGAGGCGAAGTTGCTCATCGGATGGACCAACAAGCAGCAAGAGGTTTGCGTTTCCGATGGACGGCGGGAAGTATGTCGTCAGAATACGATCGTCGGGCTTTCCCTCGTCGTTGTGAGAAGCGGTGCCGCCGATCTCCATGTCGGCGTTGCGGGAAGGGTCGTCAAACACCCAGCGAAGCCACGTTTTCTCGCCGTCACTGATTTCGACGCGGGCCATTGATATGGTCTGTCCGGCGATAAACAAGCCATCATCAAAGCGTTGCACACGCCACGAAAATGGTGTGCCCTCAATGGGGATCATCTCCAGATCCGGATCGGCCTCACTGACCGCTTCGATGGGCATGATCAGTTCTACGCCATGCTCTGGAATCTCGAACCCGAGTCGCGGCACTGCTCCGGACTCCAGATTGGTTTCGTCTCGCAAAAGAGTGATGTCGAGTTGATCGGGCGGCGCGGTGGACTGGGTCGGCTCGGCGGCGAAGACTTCATGCGTCTGACTGCGACCATCGGGCGTAGCGAGCGTGGCGCGAGCCCACGCCGCCGGTGGCCCGCCACTCACGGCCAGTGGTCGTGGCTGCATCATGGCGTACCGCAGATAATCGCTGACCACCAAATCGGTGCCGGCGATCGGATCATCACCATCAGCCGATGGAACAGATATGGACAAACTATCCACTTCAATCGGCTCCCCGGCGGCCGCCCAGACCCGCCCGGGGGATCCGACCCGGTCGTTGAATCGTGGCAAGTTCTCAAGGGGCCGCTCAAACCATCCACTCACTGGGATGGTGCGGCCGAACTGATCAATGCTCACCTCTCGCAAGTAGATCGATGGATGTGCTTGCAGGTAGAACGTGTCCTGTCGATCGGGTTCGAACGTGATGGAAAGTGTCTCGTCAACAAGCGGTTTCCCAATCGCATCCTTCGCGCGGGTCATGGGCTGCTGGTGATTGCCACCGGCGAGAATGTCTTCGGTGTACGCGGGATAGCCCGCAATCACCTGCCGCATGAAGGACTCATCTGGTCCCTCCACCGATACCGTGACGGCATACGCCTGCTTTCCGGCATCTTCTCCGCTGAGCAGTGACCATTCTGGATCAATACTCGCAACACGGAACGACCACAAGCCCTCTCCTTCACCAACCATTGTGCTGGCTCCCGGCATGGCGCGCATCTCGACGGTTTCGTGGCTGGGCACGGTGATGTGCAGTCGTCCTCGCGCGACCGCCACGTCGCCTTCCACTTTGGTGCCGAAGTAGATCACGCACCCGAGCGCCAGCACGATCACTCCGCCATGAATCATCCAGACGCCCGCGTGCACCGGGGTAAGAGGAATACGCGTGATCGTGACCACCGCCATGTTCAGGCAGACAAGCCCAACGAGTGTGAAGAATGGCCACCAGTTGAACCATTCATACTCGGTCATCTCGAACAAGCGGCTCTCTCGCAGTGGATACCAGGCTCCGGGCTCCCAGAATGCGAGGCTCACCGGCACCCCTGCTGAGCCGATCGAGCAGTACACAAACAGCACCGCAATCAAAAAAATGCCGAACCAAATGCTGTTCAGCAGGCCCAGTGGGCCGGGCAGGAACCGATTTGATGACACCTGTGCCATGAATCGCGGATTCTACATGCCCCTTATCGGGGCATGGGGGCCGTATCCCCACTGACTGCCATATCTCAGACCTTGTTATAAGCCAATGCGAGTGTTTTTGGTTGCGATGACCCGACCCGCTTCCAGATAATGGGCGGGATCGGATTGAGTGGTTGATTGGAAGCTAAACAGAGAAGTGAGATCACAAATGAAGATGGCAGTGCGGGGTTTTGTCGGGATCGGCACCGCGATGACTGTGGTGTCACTGGCCGTCGGTGAACCGACCATATTCGATGATGGGTCTCAACTCCTGTTCGATCCGAATGGGGTACGCACCGACAACTTTGGATTTGCTGTTGCGATGGATGCCAACCGAATCATTGTCGGTGAGCCGGGTGGCGTTGGCGCCAACTACGACTCCGGAGATGCTGAGATATATGTCTGGAACGATGCTGTCGGGACCGGACACTGGGTGTTGGAAGAGACCCTTGGATCACTCCTTTGGGCCTCGAACTCGAATCGCTTGAGCGCCATGGGCGAGGCCACTCCCGCCTTGATCACCTTGATCGCCACTGGTCGGCGTGGCCGCCGCTGCATGGCGAGGTAGACGGCGCCCATGCCGCCCTGGGCAATCATCCCCTTG
>MPMA02061157.1_pt1 | contig 16775 bp, 12 predicted proteins | sample 1617361 | NCBI WGS metagenome assembly MPMA02 (sample SAMN05944807, study PRJNA350692) | marine metagenome | biome: marine; feature: ODZ; material: water; isolation source: 180 m water sample filtered on 0.2 um supor filter | place: Pacific Ocean | collected 2012-04-08 | depth 180m m | reverse complement strand
CCACCCTTTTCGAATTCAGGCCAGATCCGGATTATTCACGCTCCGCCGATCCGTTTCGATGATCCTGATACGGATATTATTCCGTGAGGGGAGCTTTTTCCGGGAGCTTGCGCTCTTCGAGTGGAATTCCGTAGAGGGCGGCGAGAGAGGATACGAATCCGGCATGTTCCCCGGGGACTGCCCTGTGCCACTTGGAGAGATATTGCGCGAAGGTTTCGTCCCCGGGTGAAGGGGAGGAATTCAGCCAGCGAATGGCGTTCCAATGTCGTGGTTGCCGCTCAAAGGCGGCCAGCAGCACGAGAGCCATTGCGCCGTTTTTGTCCCGGTCGGTGGCGTTGGTGGAGAGGTGCCGGGCGTGCTTCCGGTAATAGGCCGGGAGACCGGTCCGGGTAATCTCAAGGTAGTCTTGCCGGTTGCGCTCGATGTCATCGGTGTAGTCCCGCAGGGATGAAGAAAAACTTTTCCAGTTCTCATAGGGAGCGTTCGTTCTCCACTCCACTGACATCCTGCGCAGGCAATAGAGGGAAGCGGTCTCGCACAAGGTTTCCTCGAACCAGAGGTTTCCCTGGTGGTCGTTTTCATACCCGCACAGAACGTGGCATATCTCATGGGAAAACTGGTAGGCATATTGGGCCCAGTGGAGCTTTTCAGTGGCCAGTTTTATGAGGTGTTCGCCATTCTCTCCCTTTTTGAAGAGGACAATGGGTCCATGCGCTCCCTTGCTGACCAGGACCTTGGTCTTCCTGAGGTCGACCATGTGCCTGAGCAACTGGTCCGCAGCTGAGCGGCAGACGGCATGAATGTCGGTCCTGGAGGCGTTGAAGCCTTCGGGGCTGATCTCGACTGTGACCGCCTCCCGCGAATCGGCTGCCGCAGAAAGCGGCAGAAGAACGATAAGTGGGAGGGATAGGAAAATTGGATTTCGCCCGTGTCTCACAGGTGCAGGAGGGTGGTGGTTTCCGGGGCAGAGCGGTGCTCGTTGTGGTGAAAAGTGACGCCCTGGTGGTCCGTAGAGTCGCTCAGGTCGTGGCCGTGCAATGGCTGTGCGGTCGTCACAATGAGGCAGGGGAAGGTCTCAGTAGGGTCCACGAATGTGCTCATGGACATCGCGGGAATAGAATTGGCGCAGAGTATCGTGCAGCTCAGCTGAAAGAGGGGAAAGAGTGGAGACGGTTGCATTCTCCCGGGCCTGCTCCGGGGAACTCGCGCCTGGGATGATGACGGAGACCGCTTCGAAATCGAGAATCCATCGCTGAGACATTTGAGCCATGGTCATGCCCTCGGGCACGAGAGGTCGCAGTTGATCGGCGAGTTGCAACCCCCTCTCAAAGGGAATTCCCGCGAAGGTTTCCCCGACATTGAAGCACGCTCCATCCCGGTTGAAGTTGCGGTGGTCGTCTTCTCCGAAGGTGGTTTCGGTGCTGAACTTGCCGGTCAGTAATCCGCTGGCCAGGGGAAGTCGGACGATGATGCCCACTCCGAGTTCTGCGGCACGGGGGAATAGTTCATCAATGAGTTTTTGCCGGAAGGGATTGAAGATGACCTGAAGGGAAAGGAGATCCTCGTGCTGCAGGCAGGTGAGGCCCTCATCCACACTCTCGACACTCGCGCCGAAATGTCTGATGAGACCTTCGTCCCTGAGGGCCCGCAGCCAGTCAAAAATGGCTCCCTCCCGAAGAACCGGATGCGGGACGCAATGCAGTTGGACGAGGTCGAGGCAGTTCAGTCCGAGTTTCTCGCTGCTCTCCAGGATTGACTTCCGGAGGTTTTCTTCACTGTAGCCGTCGGGGTAGACTTCGCGACCGGTCTTGGAGGCAACCGTGATGCCCTCGCCATGCTCCTGAAGGTATTTGCCGATGAGGCTCTCGCTGCGTCCAGCCCCATAAACATTGGCGGTGTCAAAGAAGTTCGATCCGCTGTCCTTGGCCGCGGAGAGAATCTGATGGGCGGTTTCCTCATCAAGGGGACCGAATTCTGTCCCTCCCAGCTGCCAGCAGCCCAGGCCGACTTCCCCGATTTCAAATCCGTTTGTGCCGAGGGTGCGGGTTTTCATGCGCCAGGGGACGATGGCGGGGCGGACAGCAGGTGGCAAGGAGGGAGTGGAAGGGCCGGGGGGGATGGACCGAATACCCGAATACAAAACGGGCCGCGGATCCGCGGCCCGTGCAGGGGGGCTGGCACCGGCATTGGCGGTTACTTGTGATCTGAGGGCTTCACTCCCTTCTTGAAGCCGTTGAAGCTGTAAAAGGAAGGCTTATAGTCCCCGATCAGGGTGACGTTGGCCTTGCCGTCAATCTTGTTCTCCATGCCAAGTCCCCAGAAGACGCCGTTGACAACCATGCGGCGCAAGCCCTCGCTCTTGAAGTCGGTGGCGGCTCCCATGGTGGTGCAGAAGAGTCGGTTGGTCTTGCCCTTGGGGTTCTTCAGTTCACGGGTCCAGGCCACCGGCATGGCCGGATCGTTGACATCCTGAACCTGTCCGGTGGCGCGGTTCTTCTTCTTCTTGCCCTTCACTGGCTTGGAGTCCGGCTTGAGGGAATCGGTCACCACTCCCCGCATGAGAATCGTGGCGTCCTTGGGAGGAGCCGCTTCGTAGGTGTCGCTGTCGGCAAAGACATCGGTAGCTCCCTTCAGGATGGGGTGATCCTTGTTGGCATCCTCCACCACACCGCGACATCCTTCCCGCTTATGGTGTCCCCAGTGACTCACCCAGCCCTCGCCGAGCACCTTTTTACCAAAGCCGTTGAAGTCCCGGTAGGAACCCTGACGAAGTTGAAAGGCGTGGGTGCTGGTCCGCAGGCCGATGACGGGGACGCCCCGATGATAGGCGTCCACAAAGTGTTTCATGTCCTCATCCGGCCAGTTGCGAAAACGCAGAGCGATGATGATGAGATCGGCCGAATCCATGGCTTTGGCGTTGGATACACTCTTCTGATTGTTGGGATCGATCTCACCCTTGTCGTTTACAGAGAAGAGAACCGTGCAGTTGAACCCGTGGTGTTCGGAGAGGATCCGGCCCAGCATGGGAAGACACTCTTCGGAGCGGTATTCCTCGTCGCCACTGACAAGGACGATGTGCTTGCCCTTGCCCGGGCCGTCCTTGCCCTTGTAGTGGACCGAGAGATGGTGATCGGCCTGAACCGGGGTGAGGCTGAGTGCCAGGCCGGCACCAGCTGATACGATACGATGGAGTCGATTCATGGGTAGTGGGTGGTTCGTGTTGGAACAGGCTGCATACGCGCCCCCTGCTGGCAAGATTTCAATCGAGCGATCCCCCGGGGGCGGCGATCCCCTGGGAAATGGCCGGAAATGGCGGGGCGGTTTCCTGTGTCCCCGGAGAAAGGGTTAATTGGAGAGGGCCCGAAGGGCGGCGACATTGGCCCTCATTACGCTGAGAAAGTCTCCGCTTACGGGTCGCTTGCCACAGGGGGAGATGACCACGCTGGTGAGACCGATCCTCTTCAGTTTCTCGGTGTTTTGGGGGAGAGGGTTGCCCTCCCAGATGAAAAGGGTGGTCCCGGGGTTCTCTTCCCGGATTGTGGCCAGGGCGGCCAGATCCCCGGGGGTGAGTTCCATGTCGGGTTCCCAGAGGAGTGAGGGTGCGGTGATGCGGTAGGCGCGGGCCCAGTATTGATAGACCGGGTGAGAGACAATGACGGGAGCGTTTCCGAGTCCGGATGTGGCGGCGGCCATCTCGATGTCGAGGTTGTTGAGATCCTCCAGGAGGGGGGCCAGCCTGGTCATGACCGTCTCCTTGCGTTCGGGGAACCGCTCGGCGAGCGCAGACGCTATTTCAGATGCCTGGGCGGAAGCCTGCTTGAAGTCCAACCAGGTGGTGAACGCGAGGCCGTTGTGCGAGTGGGCTTCCTCGCCCTTCTTGTGCGTGTGCTTGAGAGTGCCCTCGATCGCGATGAGTTTGTCCCGGAAGGAACTGGAAGTCGTCACCGTGATCTCGTCGGGGAGGGTGCGGGTGGAGATCCACTTGGCGTAGGTTGCCCCATTCAGCAGGATGAGATCGGCCTCCTGGATGGCGGTGATCTGCTCGTCACCTGGTTCCCAGAAGGCGGGGTCCTGGTTGGTCGGCACGTCGTAGAGAACGGTGGCGAAATCGCTGGAAAGGCGTTCGGCAAAGTAAGCCAGAGGATAGTTGACGGCGGCAATGACAGGCTTGTGGATTCCGTCGCCATGGGACTCGGTTTGCTTGTCGTGCTCCCCGCAGGAAACGAGAAGAAGAGCGAGGGTCAGAGGGACCGGGAGAGCGTGTTTCATGGCAGAGAAGCAGTTCCTAGTTGAGAAACCTGGAGAGAAGATCGCTAGCGAGGGAGCGGGTGAGGGAGACGGCAACCCGTGCCAGGATCATTGCCGAAATCACGACGATGGTGACTTCGACTGCCTTAAGGGTGCCGACCAGGATCCTGCTGGCGCCGATCTTGGCGTAGGTGAGCATTTCGCGTTCACGAAGACGGAAGGAGAGCAGGAATACGAGGGAGGCCAGTCCCAGGGCGGCCACGCCCAGAAGGCGGAAGGCTGCCAGGGCAAGGCGCTGGGTGGCGAAGAGGGTGTCGGCGAGGTCTGTGACGGCTGAGAGGGGAATGACCATCTGAGCGGTGGCGTCCTTGTCCTGATAAGCCGCCAGGGCGAGGGCGTGTTGCTTCTGGTTGCGGGGGACGACGATGGCAGAAGAAAGGGGATAGGCGCCAGGTTCACCGTGAAAGTGAAAGCTTGTGATATTCTCGTCGGTGACTTCGTTGAATTCAATTACCGAGGCATTGGCGCGAACCACGTTCTTCCCGGATTCCCCGGATTCCCCGGATTCCCCGGATTCCCCGGATTCCCCGGATTCCCCGGGGGGTCCCGGGTCGGTCAGGTCCTGGTGACCATGGGCGAGGCCTTCGATAATCCAGGTGGTCTTGAGATCGACGAAGACGGCGTCGTCATCGGCGGTGTGATTGGGGGCAAGCACGCCGGTGATGCGCATGCGCAACGGGTAGACGCCCGCAAGATCGAAGACATTCTCCGGTGAGGAAGTGATAGTGTCGCCCGGTTTGAGATTTTTCCGGGCGGCGAGTTGGGCTCCAATAACACAATCGCCAAGACGGGTGATCATCCGTCCGGAGACCACCATGAGTTCGCGCAATTCGAAGTAGGCGAGAGAAGTCCCTATGACGGGAGCCTCTTCTGCCCGGAATCGGGAGTGCACCGGGATGGTGGTTCCGAAGCGTTGCCGGGAAAGGTTTTCATAGGCGGCGTAAGTGAGCGGAGGAAGTTGCTGCGGGGTGAAATAGAGGGAGTTCAGGGTGAGATCGATTGAGCTGCCTTTTGGGCCGACGAGCAGAGGGGTGGAGCGGGCCCGCTCCTGGAGGACATCCTCACTTTCGCTGATGAAGACCTGCAGGGCGCGCGGAAAGAAGAGTGTGAGCGCGATGGTAGTGACCAGCGTGAGCGATCGCATCGGGCGATGGCTGAGGTGTTTCCAGCTGAGGAATGCGATGCCGCCGGGATTCATGGGGTGGTGCTTTCCCGGGACTGGTTGAGTTCTTCAAACTGCACGACTGCGTCGAAGGCATCCAGAAGTTCGACATCGTGGGTGGCGACCACCAGACACTGTCCCCGTTCGCGGGCGGTGGTGATCATGACATCCAGGACCTTGCGCTTGTTGAGAGGATCGAGATTGCCGGTAGGTTCATCGGCCAGAACAAGGCTGGGTTTCGTGCTCAGGGCACGACAGATGGCGACCCGTTGTCTCTCGCCGTGGGAGAGGTTGCGGGGGTGCATCCTCCAGTAGCCTGCGATTCCGGTATGCTCGGCGAGTCGCTTCGCCTCCGCTTCGATGGCGGTTCGTTGTGATCTCAGGCCGAGATGCACGGGGAGAAGGATGTTGTCTCTTACCGCGAGATGCTCGACCAGTTCAAACTCCTGGAAGATGAGCCCTATTCGCGCCAGCCTGAAGGTTGCCCCCATGGAGTCTCCCAGGGAACTGATTTCGACGCCGTCCACGCTGATAACTCCCCTGGACGGGTGCAGAATTCCGGCGGCCAGATTGAGGAAGGTGGTCTTTCCGCAACCACTGGGTCCGACGATCGCGGTGGCCTGGGCCGCCTGGCAGACGAAGCGGTCGATCCGTAGCCGGTAGTCGCTTTGCGGATATTGAAATTCGATCTCTTCGACTCGGAGCACGGATCAATCAGGGGTGGATGTTGCAGTGGGCACCGGTTCCGGTTCGCGTTCACGCTCATGCAGATTGAGCTGTGTGATCTTCCAGCGATCCTCCAGGGGTTCAACCACGAAGGTGGCACGGTAGAGGTTGGTGCGATCGTGGAAGTGTCCCCAGTGCCCCACCCGGCCACTCACCTCCCAGTTGCAGGTGGCTGTGAAGCCCGGTCGGTCGGGCAGGGGCGAGGGCTGTGAGTCTTCTATGCGCAGATCACTCACGCGAACCCGTGAGCCGTCCCGGGCGCGGCTCTCAAGGGTGCGCTGCACTTCGAGAAATATCCGGGTGAGAGCCGCTCTTCCAACCACCTTGCTGAGGGCGTCGTACTGTTCACCGGGCTTGCGATAGTGGAAGGAGTGGTAGACACCGCGCAGGAGGGGGTCGAGAATGCGGGACGACTGGGTCTCGCTGAGCTCGGTTCCGGAGGCCTTGCCAATTTTCACCCTGACGTGACTGAGTCTTGCCGCGGTGACGGCAAGGAGGATGAGCAGCACCGCGAGAACGGGGTTTTTCCGTTGGCTGCGCAGGAATCTGATGACCAGAGGAACGAGGACCAGTCCGATCAGAACAGTGAGCCAGGGGAGATTGACGATTTTGGCGTCAAGGGTGGGGAGGTCAGGAGGCGGGGGAGGAGCGTTGCGACCGGCGGAGCGATAGCGGCCGCGAATGTTCAGGGCAGGATTGAACTTGGTGAGATTGAAACTTCGCGTTCCTCCGGCATCGGCCACTTTGACAGTGACGAAAGGTGCGTTCTCGGGGATGAGGTTCCAGAAGACCTGAAGGGCCTGACGCGGGTCCATGTTGGGGGCGGCGTAGACCACGCTGATCCGGATGTCTCGTGGAGAGACGGTCGCCTTTGGATCGATGAGGGAGAATTCGGTGGCCCTGGGTTCAATGAAGTGAATGCGGTCGAGAGTGAACTCGATCGGTTCATCCTGGATGGTGACGGGGCATTTTTGCGCCAGAAAGTTGCCGATCCTCGGTTTCAGGGCCTCACGTTCCTCCGGGGAGAGTCTGGAATCTGTCGTGATTCCGAGGTCGAGCCATTGCTGGAGGGCGAGTGGGCTTACGATGAACTCCTTCTCGATCTGCCAGGCATCAAGGTAGAGCGCTCCAGCCAGTTCGGCAGGAGGGGAAGGGGTCTCCTGCGCAGGCAGACCGGAAACGAACGGGATCGCGAGAGTCAGAACGGCCCGGAGTGGAAGGGCCGGGAGGCTGATGCTGATTTTTTTTTGTGACATGCGCGTGCGCGCAGGGCTTGGTGGCGGGAGTCTACCGGGAGAGATGAAAAGGAGCAAGGGTGTGGGAGCCGGGTGAGCGCACGGTTGTGGTGCCTTTCAGGCATGACAGGAGCAGTCACCCCGAAGAGGGGCGGCGGAGCTCCTGAGATCTCTGGTCGCCGATTCGAGGGAAAAATCAGCCGTCAGGCGATCAGGATGCCCGCCCGGGGGCATTCGATCCGGTGCTGCAACCGGGCATTGGGGGTTGAGGTATTATGTCCCTGGGGGGCTTATTCCCCTTGAGGTCGGATCAGGCGGAGGGCCGGGAGGCCAGATTCATCGTCTGAAGGGAGTAATTTGGGACGGTTGGCTTGTAAGATCCCTTCGATCCTGCCAATTTGTCCTGAGTCAAAAACCCATGAGACACACGCACGGATTTCTTTCGTCGCTGGCGTTGACGGCCATTGCGATTTTCCCGATCGGTTTCGTTCACGGTGCGGAAGGAGATAATGAAGGATCCGACCGTCCGGTCAGTTACTGGAACGACGTTCGGCCTCTGATGCAGGCGAGTTGCCAGGGATGTCACCAGCCTGCCAAGGCCAAGGGCGATTATATCCTCACCGATGTGAAGCGCCTTATTGAGGGGGGAGAAAGTGATGAAGCGGCAGTTCTTCCGGGAAAACCCGATGAGAGTCTTCTGATTGAGCAGATCATCCCTGATGATGAGGGCAAGGCGGAGATGCCTCCCAAGGAGGAGGCTCTGCACGAGACCGAGATTGATCTGCTCAGGCGGTGGATCGCCGAGGGCGCGGTGGATGATACGCCCGAGAATGCCTTCCAGAAATATGACATGAAGAATCCGCCGGTTTACGCGGTGCCGCCGGTGGTGACTTCGATGGATTACTCTCCGGATGGTTCATTGCTTGCGGTGGCGGGCTTTCACGAGATCCTGATCCATAAGGCGGACGGGAGCGAGTTGGTGGGACGGTTGGTGGGACTTTCCGAGCGCATCGAGAGTGTGGCCTTCTCGCCGGATGGCAGCATGGTGGCGGCAACCGGGGGGTTGCCAGGCCGGATGGGCGAGGTCCAGGTCTGGAATGTTGCAAAGAAGACGCTCAAGGTCTCGGTGCCGGTGACGTATGACACTGTTTACGGAGTCGCCTGGTCTCCGGACAGTAAACTGGTTTCCTTCGGGTGCAGCGATAACACCCTGCGTGCAATCCAGGTCTCGAATGGGAAACAGGTGCTTTTCATGGGGGGGCATAACGACTGGGTACTCGATTCCGTTTTCTCCCGCGATGGAAAGCAGGTCATCAGCGTGGGGCGCGATATGACGGCGAAGCACACCGAGGTGGAAACCGAGAGACTTATCGATAACCTTACCTCCATCACGCCTGGGGAGTTGAAGGGCGGGATTGCGGCGGTGGCGGGTCATCCACTGAAGGACGAGGTGCTCGTGGGTGGTTCCGATGGACAGCCCCAGGTTTTCCGCTTGAAACGCCAGACCGCCCGGAAGATAGGGGATAACGCCAACGTGGTGCGCAAGTTTCCGCGTATGCCGGGGCGGATCTGGGACCTCTCCTTCAGCAGGGACGGGAAACGGGCGGCGGGAGTCAGCAGCCTGAATGGCGGAGGAACCATCACCATCTACAACGCCGAGTACGACAGTGGCATCCCCGGGCCCATCAAGAATATCTTTAACAAGACACCTAACGCAGGAGAGAAGCAGAAACTGGAGGAGTACTGGGCACGCGAAGTGAAGGTGCTTCATTCCGTCGATGTGCCGGAAACGGAGATGTTCTCCCTGGCCTTCTCTCCTGACGGCAAGATTCTTGCGGCGTCCGGAGCGGATGGGAAAGTGCGTTTCATTGAAGTGGAGAACGGAAGGGTGAAGGGTGATTTCGTGCCAGTAATGGTGGAAGGAGCCAAGGTCTTGGCCCAGCGTGGGAAAGGAGAGCAGAAGCCACTCAATCGAAAACGCGGCAAACGGGCCGAACTCGGAGAGCGCAGGATATCAGCTGACGAGATCGCTTCCCTGTCCCTGGAACCGGGTGAGATCGTCTTCAACGAGGCCAATCAGTATGTCCAGCTTCTGGTGACGGCGATCCTCAAGCAGGGCGGAACAGTCGACGTGACCCGGCAGGTGTCGGCAGTGGTGGGGGGTGATCTTCTGGAGGTGAGTGCGCGAGGGCGTGTTCAGCCGGTCAAGGATGGGGAAGGAACCCTGAGTGTGACCTTGGGCAACCAGAAGGCGAGTGTGAAGGTCACGGTCAACAACGTGAAGCAGCCGCGCCTTCCTGACTATGTGCGCGACGTGAAGCCGGTGCTCAGCCGGATGGGTTGTGATGCGGGAACCTGTCACGGCGCCAAGGATGGCAAGAACGGATTCAAGCTCTCCCTCCGCGGCTACGATCCGCTCGTTGATGTGAGGTCCTTCAGTGACGATATCTCCGCGAGGAGGGTGAACTATGCCTCTCCGGACGATAGTCTCATGCTTTTGAAGGCGACCGGTGCGGTTCCGCACGAGGGGCAGCAGGTGACCGAACCGAACTCGGAGTATTACCGGATTATCCGTGACTGGATTTCCAACGGAACGGTTCTGACTGACCCCAAACCGGTTGTGAAGTCGATCGAGGTTTTCCCGAACAACCCGGTTATCCAGGAAGTTGGCGGCCAGCAGCAGATTCGCGTAGTGGCCACCTATAAGGATGGATCGAAGCGTGATGTGACACGCGAATCCTATGTGGAAGGAGCCAATCAGGACGTGGTGGTTCATGATGATTATGGGTTGATGACAACCCTGCGCCGGGGAGAATCTCCGGTGCTGGCCCGTTATGAGGGTGCCTACGCGGCCACTACCCTGACAGTGATGGGAGATCGGAGCGGGTTCGAGTGGGCCGAGCAACCGGCTTGGGGAGAAATCGACAAACTGGTGGCCGCCAAGTGGCAGCGCATGAAGATCCTGCCCAGCGACCTCTGCAGCGATGAGGAGTTCTTCCGCAGGATCTATCTTGATCTGACCGGACTGCCGCCCAAGCCACTTCAACTGAAATTGTTCATGGCGGATCCCACTGACTCGAAGACCAAGCGGGAAGAAGTCATCGACGATCTCATCGGTTCATCGGGGTTCGTGCAGCACTGGACGAACAAGTGGGCGGACATGCTGATGGTGAACAGCAAGTTCCTTGGCGGGGAAGGGGCCACGATTTATCGGGAGTGGATCCGCAAGGAAGTCGAAGCCAACACCCCTTACGACATCTTTGTGCGCAAGATTCTCACCGCCAGCGGATCAAACAAGGAGAACCCGCCTGCATCCTATTTCAAGATTCATCGCACGGCTGATCTCCTCATGGAGAATACCACACATCTCTTTCTGGCTACCCGCTTCAGCTGCAATAAGTGCCACGACCATCCCTTTGAGCGCTGGACCCAGGATCAGTATTACGAGATTGCCGCCTACTTCTCCCAGGTGAAGTTGGAGAGGGATGGCAAGAATGCTCCCAAGCAGAACATCGGTGGAACCGCAGTAGAGGGTGCCAAACCGCTTTACGAGATCACCAAGGATGCAGGGGGAGGGGAGATGAAGCATGAACGGACCGGTCAGATAACCCCGCCTGCCTTCCCTTACCTGGTAAAGCATGAGAAGCCGCAGGCTGCTCCTGAAAAGAGTGCCACCCGTCGGCAAGAACTGGCGGCATGGATTACGGCGGAGGACAACCAGTTCTTTGGTCGGAGTTATGCCAACCGGATCTGGGGTTACCTCCTGGGAACGGGGATCATCGAACCTCTCGACGACATTCGGGCGGGTAATCCGCCCTCCAACCCTGAATTACTCGACTATCTCACCAAGCAGTTCGTTGAAGGGGGTTTCGATGTACGCAAACTCATTGCCGAGGTCTGCAAGTCGAGGGTCTACCAGCTTTCCCTGACCACCAACAAATGGAATGAGGACGACCAGATCAACTTCTCGCATGCCCAGGCCCGTCGCCTTCCTGCGGAGGTGCTTTATGATGCGGTTTATGCTGTGACGGGTTCCGCGCCGAAGTTGCAGGCCAAGGAGATCGACGCCAAGCAGGACACCAAGAGCGGGTTGCTGGCCACCCTGGGGCGCCCGTCCCGGGAGAGTGCCTGCGAGTGTGACCGGATCAACGATGTGCGACTGAGCGCGGTGATGGCCTTGCTGGGTGGTCCCGATATCGCGGATGCCATTGCCGATTCCAAGAATGCCATTACCAAGTTGGTGGCAGAGCAGAAGGACGACACCAAACTCATCAAGGAAATCTACCTCCGGGTGCTGAGCCGGGAGCCGCGTCCCTCCGAGATCGCAGTGGTGAAGGCCAACTGGGCCCTGATTGAGAGTGATCATGAGGCCATGGTCGAGGAGTTGGCCAAGCGAGAGAAGGACTGGGAGCCCGGCCGCAAGGAGCTGGAAGCTAAGAGGCAGGTGGCTATTGCCAAGGCGAGGAAGGAGATCAGTGACTACCAGTCCGAACACGATGCCCGCGTGAAACGTCTTGAGGAAGAGCGGCAGAAGAAGATGGAAGTATCCAAGCGGGCGATTACCGAATACGAGGCCACCCTTCCCTCAAAGGTCGACGAGTTCGCTGCCAAGACCAAGATAGATGAAATCCCTACCAGGTGGCACCTCATCCGGCCGATTTCGGTGACGGCCTCCGACAAGTCCAAGGTGGAGATCCTGCCAGACGGTTCCGTCAAGGGTAGCGGGGGTGAGCGAGCCTTCGACTATCTGGTCACCTCAGAGACGAAACTCACCAATATCACCGGCCTCATGATCGAGGTCGTGCCGGATCTTGCGTTTAATGGTGGACCGGGTTTGAGCAAGGATGGCAATATGGTGATCACGGAGTTGCAGGCCCGCTGGCAGAGCAAGGCGGAGGGTGCAGTGGGGATGGGAGTGCCCATTGCTGATGCCAAGGCCAGTTTCACTCAGAAGGATTTTGATGTGAAGCGCACCTTTGACGGCAATCTCGATGGAGGAAACCGGGGCTGGGCGATCGCTGGCACAAATTACAAGGTGCCGCAGCGGGCAGTCTATAAGCTGAAGGAGCCTGTAAAGGGCGATTCAGAGAACGGCGCGACCCTCACCGTGGGCATACTCTGCCGGTTCAAGAGTCATCCGGCAGGGCGTTTCCGTGTTTATATCACCACCGACGCTGATCCTCTGCACTTTGGCATCCCTGCCCACATCGCGGATGCGTTTGGCAAAGAGGCAGCGCAGCGCAGCGAAGAGGAGGGGAAAGCTCTCGCGGCCTGGATCGGCGAGAGCGACGTTGAATACCAGAATCGTCGATGGGCGGCCAAAGGGCCGGTTCCACCTGTCCCGCCTGACAAGAAACTGGAAGAGCTCCAAAAGGCTCTGAAATACGTGGAAGCTCCGATTGAGGAGGATTCCCGGCTCATCAGATTCCGCAAGGACGTGGAAATGAGTGCCAGACAGTCCAAGAATCCCAGGCTCACCGCTGCCCAGGATTTGACTTGGGCATTGATTAACAACCCCTCTTTCCTGTTTAATCACTGAATCAACCACGCGGGGCAGGCAAGCTCCGTCAAACCCGATCTGAAACCATGTTCCGTATCAAAGGCGCCAAGGGCCGCGATCTCTGCGACTCTCATCTTGGCCACTCCCGTCGTGACTTCCTCCGTGTGGGAGGAGCCGGCATGATGGGGATGTCCCTTAACAACATCCTGGCAGCCCAGGATCAATCGAAGGCAAGTCCGCATGCGGGCAAGGATGGGTGGGGCAAGGCCAAGAGCGTGATCCTGCTTTACCTGCAGGGGGGGCCGAGTCACCTCGATCTCTGGGATCCCAAGGAAAACGTTCCGGATAAGATCCGTTCCGTCTTCAAGACCATTCCGACTCAGATCCCGGGGATCCACTTCACTGAGATCCTTCCCAAACTCGCCAAGGTGAACGATAAGTTCACCACGATCCGGTCGATGAGCTACACCCCTAACGGGCTTTTCAATCACACGGCCGCGATCTACCAGATCATGACGGGGTATACTACTGACAAGGTGAGTCCGTCAGGTCAGCTTGAGCCTCCTTCGCCGAAGGACTTCCCTAATTTCGGTTCAAACATCATTCGGTTCAGGCCCACGGAGGAGCCAATGCTCCCCTTCGTCATGCTGCCCCGTCCACTCCAGGAGAGCAATGTGGTGGGCAAGGGAGGGACCGCCGGCTTCCTGGGCAAGGCCTATGATCCCTACTACCTTTACCCGCCGGGGGATGATATGAAGATGAGCAAGATGGACGGGATCAGTGTGGAAGATCTGCAACTCCGTCCGGAAGTCTTTTCCACCCGTCTCCGCCGCCGTGCAAAGTTGCGTCAGACGATTGAGGGTCAGATGCCCGCCATCGAAAAAGCCGTCGAGAAGTACAACCTCGATAATTACTACGAGCAGGCTCTGAATCTGATCGTCTCGGGCAAGGCTCGTGAGGCGTTTGATCTGGAGATGGAGAGCGATGATCTGCGTGACCGCTACGGTCGAAACACCTTTGGACAGAGCTGTCTTCTGGCTCGCCGCCTGGTGGAAGCCGGCACCCGTGTGGTAGAGGTGGTCTGGCCCAAGGTAGCCAATTCCGACAACCACTCATGGGATCATCACAAGGATCTCAGCAAGCGCATGAAGACTCAATCGGGCCCCATGCTGGACGGTGGGTTGGCCACCCTGTTTGAGGATCTCGATGAACGTGGCATGCTTGACGAGACCCTGGTAGTGGCCATTGGGGAATTCGGCCGGGCTCCTGAGAAAGGGGTGAGCACCTCCGGTAACGGCAATAGTGCGGATGGCCGGGATCACTGGCCCTACTGCTATACATCCGTCATGGGGGGAGCGGGAATCAAGCGCGGATACGTGCACGGGAAATCGGACAAGACGGGTTCCGCCCCGCTCGAGCTCCCGGTGCATCCGAGAGAGGTTCTCGCCACCATCTATCACAGCGTGGGAATCGATCCTGAGACAGTTGTCCTCAATCATCTCAAACAACCGCGTGAACTGGTCAAGGCCCAGGCGGTGGAGAAACTCTTTGCATAGGAGAGAGGCGCCGCCTGCGGTGCTAATCGGTTGGAGTCCTCCACGGGGAAGGGCTGTGTTCCTGCCGGGACTCCTGTTGTTGGCGACTGGCTGGTCCAGTCAATTCAAGCTGGAGCTGAGACTGGAAGGGCTTCCGCTGCCCGCTGGAAAGCCGCTGCGATGGGGGATTGGGATCCGTCCAGCAAAGCCACTGGCAGGCCGTCATCGCAGCGCTGTCTGGTATCAGGATCGAGGGGGATCTGAGCCAGCAGGGGGATATCCAAGAGTTCAGCTTCGCGCTGCCCTCCACCTTCTCCGAAGAGATGGTATCTTGTGCCGTGCTCACATTCGAACCAGGACATGTTTTCGATGAGTCCGAGGATCCGGACATTCACCTTGGCAAACATGCTGATGGCTTTGCGGGCATCGATCAGGGCGACTTCCTGCGGAGTAGTGACCACGATTGCACCGTCGAGAGCGATGGTTTGCACGGTGGTCAGTTGAATGTCTCCTGTTCCGGGAGGAAGATCCAGAATGAGAACATCGAGTTCACCCCAGGCCACCCCCTGGAGAAACTGCTGGGTGTAACGGGTGGCAAGAGGGCCCCGGACGATGACGGGAGCATCGTCACCAAGAAGGAATCCCATCGACATCAATTTGATGCCATGGGCTTCGATGGGAATGATGCGCTCCTTTGTGTCGGCCATGGGTTGTTGGTCGGTGGCGCCGAACATGAGGGCAATGGAGGGTCCGTAGAGATCGCAATCACAGAGCCCTACCTTCAGCCCCTGCCTGGAGAGGGTGACTGCAAGATTGGAGGAAACCGTAGACTTGCCCACTCCTCCTTTTCCGGAGGCCACTGCGATGATTCGCTTCACGCCGGGGATGGACTGGCTGTCGGTCGCTCCACCGGGTGTAGTTGCGTTGCCGGGGGGATCCTGAATATCGATCCCGATCTGCACCTTTTCGGGATCGCCCGCGATTTCATCGAGGATCTCGTGGCACGCCTTGAAGATCTGCTCAGGAACCTCAGGGTCGCGGGTCTGTATCTGGATCCCCACTGACACCACCCCTTTTTCGATCAGGATCGATTTCACCAGGCCAAAGGAGACAATGTCCCGGGAAAATCCCGGGTATTTGACAACAGAGAGAGCGTTGCGGATGGCGTCTTCGGTCATGTGAGAGAGGGTTGTCGGTGGCCGATGCAGGGTTGTCAAATCTTCCGCCGGAGAGAGTTGAATAATTGAAGATCAGGGTTGTTTTGCTTCAGCGTTTTCGATGCCGGGAACCGGCATGACAGGAAGAGAGAAGGAGGCGCCGACTCTCCAGTCGAAGATCATGATCAGGGGCTCTCCTGGAATACGTCCCTGTCTGGTTAAGACGGGGTGAGCTCAATAGCTCCTCCGGAGGTGACTGGGCAGGATGTTGAGCTGCTCGCGGTACTTTGCCACGGTTCGGCGGGCCACCTTGATCCCCTGTCGGGAGAGGATCTTCTGGATGGCAGAGTCGGAAAGAGGCTTTTGCTGATCCTCGGCATTGACAATGGACTGGAGGGCCTCCCGGACCCCCTCGTTGGAAACCGTATGTCCTTCCGAGGTCTTATAGCCGGTGGCGAAGAACCGGCGCAATTCCATCACACCGTGAGGAGTACGGGCATGTTTGCCGGCCACCGCGCGTGAGACAGTAGCGGGGTGCACCTCGATGGCTTCTGCAACCTCGTTCATCGTGAGGGGTTTCAGGCTGCGCGGGCCGTGCTCAAGGAACTCGGTCTGATGTCTGATGATCTCCTCGGAGATGGCGAGGATGGTCGCCTGGCGCTGGTCGAGGGCTTTGATGAGGGTGCGGCCTTCGCGAAGCTGATTGCGCAGATAGGTGCGGAGTTTGCGGTCGGGGCTGGTCGCCACGAGATCCTTGTATGTATCACTCAGTCGGAGGCGGGGCAGGTATTCGTTGGTGAGCACTGCGATCCAGTCGCCCTCACCGTCTTTCTCCAATGAGACATCAGGGATAATGTAGGGATTGCTGGACGGATCGAAGGAGGTCCCCGGAGCGGGATCAAGCTGGGCGATGTGGGTCGCGGCCTCTACCACCTCCTCGACACTCACGTTGAGTGCGCGTGCTATTTTCGGATAGTGTTTGCGTGCCAGTTCGTTGAGATGGTTCTCGACGATACGGAATTCCAGCGAGTCCAACCGGTTGGAGCGATGCAACTGCACGAGCAGGGATTCCTGGAGATCATCCACCGCGATTCCCGGTGGATCGAAGCTCTGAAGGATGGTTTTTGCGCGTTCCAGATCCTCGACCGGAAT
>MPMA02025250.1_pt1 | contig 16828 bp, 9 predicted proteins | sample 1617361 | NCBI WGS metagenome assembly MPMA02 (sample SAMN05944807, study PRJNA350692) | marine metagenome | biome: marine; feature: ODZ; material: water; isolation source: 180 m water sample filtered on 0.2 um supor filter | place: Pacific Ocean | collected 2012-04-08 | depth 180m m | reverse complement strand
GCCGCTGACCTCGGCCTTGTCACGGTATTTTTGCCACAGCCTGGGCGTGGTCTGGATCGGGCCGTGCACGGAATAAAACGACAGGTAGGCGAGGAACGGCTTGTCGCGATTGGCCTCGATGAACGCCGCCGTCTCGCGGCCAAGCCGAATCGGCAGTGACTCGCCGGCCGGGCCGGGCTTGAGATTGGGATTCTGCCACGGCGAAAAAAAACCGCCGCGCGGACTGCCAACATCCCAGCCACCCTTGTTAATGTCAAAGCCGTGATCCGTCGGCCACGATCCCTTGCTGCCGAGATGCCACTTCCCGGCGAAGAACGTTTTGTAGCCGTTATCACGCAGCACCTCGGCGAGGGTGATTTCCGATGCGCGCAGGTTCCGATCGTACTCAGCGGGCAAATGGCTGTCGTGTCGCCCACGACCGCTCCACGCCTTGCCCGAGGCGTCGCCGATCCAAGTCGTGATGCCGTGCTTTGGCGGGTATTTGCCGGTGAGAATGCTGGCGCGCGAGGGACTGCAAACCTGGCAGGTCGCGTAGCCGCGTGTGAACTTCATGCCGCCGGTGGCGATGCGATCGATGTGCGGGCTTTCGTAATAGGTGGAGCCCTCGTTGCTGAGATCGCGCCAGCCAAGGTCGTCGGCGAGAATGAAGACGATGTTGGGTCGCCGCTTGGCTTCGTCGGCGGCATGAACCTGCGCTTGGCCAAGCGACAGGCAGAGGAACAGCACAGCGGAGAGGGCTTTTCGTGTCATGGCGGTTCGCGTGTAGAACGAAAACCTAACGGCTCAGCCGGGCCGGTTCAATAATTTCCTGCCAGTGCAATATTGTGTACATGGCAGACAAATGAAGCCTTGCCAGCCGTGGCACCTCAAATAACATCCGTCCCACATGATTCAATTGCGAAACACCTTCGTGCATTTGTTTGCATTCCTGATTCTGCCGCTACCGGTCTTGTTGCAGGCCGCCCAACCAAAACCGAACATCGTCTATATCATGGTGGATGACATGGGATACGGCGACGCGGGATGTTATAATCCGCAGTCAAAAATCCCCACGCCACACATCGACTCGCTTGCCCGTGACGGAATGCGCTTCACCGACGCCCATTCGCCAGGGGCGTTGTGCCATCCCTCGCGTTACGGACTGTTGACCGGGCAGCATCCGTTTCGAGCCGATGTAGCTTCATGGCGCACGAGGGCCGTCATCAAGGAGGGGCAAATGACGATCGCCTCGTTGCTGCAGTCGAACGGCTACCGGACGGCAATGGTCGGCAAGTGGCATCTCGGTTTTCACGAGAACGGCTACGACAAACCACTGCCTGGCGGCCCGGCGAATCGCGGTTTCGACTCGTTTTTTGGAATCCGCGCCTCGACCGATATTCCGCCCTATTTTTACATTCGGGACAACCACGCCGTCGCGCCGCCAACCAACCGCATCAAGGCGAACAAGAGCGAGGGTTGGTCACCGATCCAGGGTGCCTTCTGGCGGGCGGGCGGGATTGCGCCCGACCTTCAACTGAAGGACGTACTCCCCCGATTCACCGATGAGGCGATCACCGTTATTGAGAACCACGCCAAGTCCAAAACCAAGAAACCGCTGATGTTGTATCTCGCGTATCCCGCGCCGCACACGCCGTGGCTGCCATCGCCCAAGTTTCGTGGCCGCAGCCAAGCCGGAATGTACGGTGATTTTTTGGTCATGGTGGACGCCATGATCGGACGCGTGATCAAGGCACTCGACCAGGCTGGGATGAGCGACGACACGTTGGTGTTTTTCACTTCCGACAATGGCCCGGTCTGGTATGACGCCGACATGCAACGGCTTGGCCACGACTCCGTCGGTGGTTTGCGCGGCATGAAGGCCGATGCGTGGGAAGGCGGCCATCGCATGCCGTTCATCGCTCGCTGGACTGGTAGGATTCGCGCCGGGTCGGTTAGCCGACAGACGATCTGTTTCACGGACATGCTGGCGACATTCGCCGCCGTTGCGGACGCGAAACTGCCGCCGAACGCCGGGCCGGACAGTTTCAACATCCTTCCTGTCCTGCTGGGAGAACAACCCGAGGCCAAGCCGATTCGCGGGCCGCTCGTGATCCCCGCACGACGCGGCATGATGTCAATTCGTTCAGGACACTGGAAATTAATCACCGGGCTTGGCTCGGGAGGCTTCTCAAAACCCAATTATATCAAACCTGCGCCAGGCGGCCCAAAAGGACAACTTTACCACCTAGGCAAAGACCTTAAGGAAACCAAAAACCTGTACACGGAAAAGCCTGAAATCGTAAAATCCCTTCAGAACAAATTGGCGCAAATTCTGAATCAGACAAAAACACGACCGTAAAACCTCACCCGATTCAAGTTCAATAAAATGGAACAACTAAAAATTAATCTTTTTTTAATTTTATGCCTCTTCCATGGGGCTACCCTGGAAGCAAAAGCTCCCAAAACTGACGAGAATCACCCTAATATAATTTACATTATGGTGGATGACGCCGGATACGGCGACTTTGGCTGCTACGGGCAAAAGCTTTTTGCCACGCCAAACATCGACCGCATGGCGGCCGAGGGGATGCGTTTCACGCAGCATTACTCTGGCAGTACAGTGTGTGCACCAACCCGCTGCAGCATTATGAACGGCGTACACACTGGTCACGCCTACGTGCGCGGCAACCGCGAAGTGCAACCCGAAGGCCAGGCTCCGATCCCGGCAAGCATGATCACCATCCCCAAGCTCCTTAAAGAGGCCGGCTATACCACCGGCATGTTCGGCAAGTGGGGACTCGGTGCACCAGGGTCGAGCGGTGATCCCGTAAACCAGGGTTGGGACGAGTTTTTTGGCTACAACTGCCAGCGCCAAGCGCACACGTTTTACCCCAAGCACCTCTGGCACAATGACAACAAGGTGATGCTCGATGGCAAAGCCTATTCGCACGATCTCATCCAAAAACAGGCACTGAAATTCATCCGCGATAACGCGAAGAAACCGTTCTTCGCCTACCTGCCGATCACCATCCCGCACGCAGCCATGCAGTGCCCTGAGGAGGATGTCGCTCCTTTTCGAAAAAAGTTTCCGCAGTTCGAAGACAAGATCGGCAAGTACAGTCATGGCACGAAGGTGCGTAATCCGGTCGCTGCGTTTGCCGGTATGATGACCCGCATGGACCGTGGCGTCGGCCAAGTACTCGATCTGTTGGATGAATTAAAAATCGCCGACAACACACTCGTGTTGTTCACCAGCGACAACGGCCCGCACTATGAGGGCGGGCACCAACCAGGATTTTTCAATAGCAATGGGCCGTTGAAAGGCCATAAGCGTGACCTTTACGAGGGCGGCATCCGCGTGCCATTAATCGCCTATTGGCCCGGTAGGGTGAAAGTTGGTAGCGTGAGCGATCACATTTGTGCTCACTGGGATTTAATGCCAACGTTTTGCGAACTTGCGAATATACCGACTCCGAAACACACCGACGGCATCTCGTACGTCCCCGCCCTCACCGGTGGCAAACAGAAGAAACACGACTATCTATACTGGGAATTTCACTCTTACGGCAATGCACAAGCCATTCGTATGGGCGATTGGAAGGCTATTCGCTTGAAGGTCAAAAACGACCCCGACGCACCGATCCAACTTTACAATCTCAAGCAGGATATCGGCGAAACCAAAAACATTGCTGCCACGCATCCGAATGTGGTGAAACGAATTGCCCCATTGTTCAAGGAGGCTCACACCCCCTCTGAACGGTTCCCGTTGTTCGCGAAGAAGAGATAGCGCTTGGCCAAGGCAGGGACAATCTCCTGAAACTTTCAACTACACCAAACACAACGATGAAAAAACTAACCCTTATAGTGTCTGTGATCTCATGCAGTGTATCAGTTTGTGTTGAGGCGGCCAAACAAGGATCGAATCGACCCAACATCGTTTTGATCATGGCTGATGATATGGGCTATGAAGCCTTGTCGGTGAACGGCAGTGAATCCTGCAAATCACCGAACCTGGACAAGTTGGCCGACCAGGGCATTCGTTTCACCAACTGTTTTGCCAACCCGCTCTGCACCCCGTCGCGGGCGAAGATCATGACCGGGCAATACAACGTCCGTAATTACGTCAACTTCGGCCTTCTTGACCGAGGACAAACCACTTTTGCGCATCAACTGAAGGCTGCTGGATATAAAACCTGCATCGCAGGCAAGTGGCAGTTGGGCAAGCAGACAGACTCACCGCAGCACTTCGGTTTTGAGCAGTCCTGCCTCTGGCAGCATACCCGTAGCGGGCGGTCCAAGGAGAATGGTAAGAATATCGATCGGCGTTTCGTCAATCCTCTGCTGGAGTTCAACGGTAAGGAAAAAGACTACGTCAACGGCGAATACGGGCCACAGGTCTGTACCGACTTTATCTGCGACTTCATCGATGAGAACAGGGAAAAGCCATTTCTGGTTTATTACCCAATGATACTCACGCACTGCCCCTTCGATCCGACACCGGATTCCACCGACTGGGATCCGAAGCGACTTGGTTCCACCACCTACAAGGGCGATCGTAACAACCCGCAGCGGCATTTCAGCGACATGGTCGCCTATGCCGACAAGGTCGTCGGGCAAATTGTGGCTCAGCTAGAAAAGTCCGGCGTCCGCGACAACACGCTGCTGCTTTTCACGGGCGACAACGGCACTGACAAGCCAATCGTCACCCTATGGAACGGAACAAAGGTCGCCGGCGACAAGGGCAACATGACCGACGCGGGGACACGCGTACCGCTCATCGCCAGTTGGCCAGCCGGCATCAAGCAACCCGGGCGCGTCGTCGACGATCTGGTCGAGTTCTGTGACGTAATGCCGACGCTCTGCGAAGTCACGGGTGCCAAGCTGCCTTCGAACTATCCCGGCGACGGTTCCAGCATAGTTCCAGTACTCCAGGACAATGCGAGCGCCCGCAAGAAGGACTGGATTTATATCTGGTACTCGAGGTCAGGTCATTCGGACCTGGGACAGGTCATGGTTCGCAATAAGCAGTATTCCCTACTGGCCAAAACCGACGGCAGCAACGCTAGACTGACTCGCTACAAGGGGCCTTTTGACGGCGAGAAACTTGAGGACTCCACACTTTCGCAACCGGAGAGCGCCATCAAACAACAGTTCGAGGGCACGCTCGCACGACTCGCGAAGAGCCGCCTTTTAAGTGTCAGTAATGAGATCCGAGTCAAGATGCAGAAGAGCAGGAGAAACAAGAAGTAGTCGACTGCCCTCCCCTTGCACCAAACCCGGGGCTTGACGTCACGGTGGCACCGCCAAACGTTCCTGATCAACAAACAAGAACCATTAAGAAACCAGTAACAACCATTCTGCATTCAGCAGTACGTAGGGCTACTGCCTGCAGTCACCCGAAAGACATTCATATGACCAATAGATTCCATCTCCTTGCACTGTGTGCGTTTCTTCTGAACGTGGTTCCGGCCTCTGCATCGCCCGAAATCGCAGGAACGGACCGGTCGCGACCCAACATCGTTTACATCATGGCCGATGATCTTGGCTATGGCGACCTGGGTTGTTACGGACAAAAGCTCATCCAGACACCGCACATCGACCGCTTGGCCAAGCGCGGCATGCGGTTCACCGATTTTTATTCCGGCTCGACCGTGTGCGCCCCATCGCGGTGCGTGCTGATGACCGGGCTGCACACCGGCCACTGCTACATCCGGGGAAACGGCAAGGACAACCTACGACCGGAGGACGTGACCGTCGCAGAGGTCCTTAAGCGCGCCGACTACGCGACCGGTCAACTGGGCAAGTGGGGCCTTGGACACGAGGCCTCAACTGGCCTGCCGACCCGGCAGGGATTTGACTTTTTTTACGGCTACCTCGACCAGCACCATGCGCACCTTTACTACCCGACCTTCCTCGTGAAGAACGAAAAGCGGCTCAAGCTGCGCAACATTGTCCCCGACGAGGGCAAATGGGGGCAGGGTGTGGCGAGCAAAAAGATCGATTACAGCCCGGCATTGATGATGAATGAAACGCTTGGCTTTATCGACACGCACAAGGACGAACGTTTTTTTCTGTATCTCTCCTACACGCTACCCCACGCCAACAACGAGGCTAACCGTAAGACCGGCGACGGCACGGCGGTGCCGGACCTCGGCATTTACAAGGACAAAAAATGGACGAAGCAAAACAAGGGGCAGGCCGCGATGATCACCTACCTCGACAACATGGTGGGACAGGTCGTCAAACGACTCGAGGCTCACGGGCTGGACAAAAACACAGTCATCTTTTTCACCTCCGACAACGGCCCGCACAGCGAGGCCGGAAATGATGTCAACTTTTTCGACGCCAACGGCCCGGTGAGCGGCATCAAGCGCGCCCTGTTTGACGGCGGCATCCGCGTGCCGATGATTGTGCAGTGGCCCGGCCACGTGAAGGCCGGCATCACCACGCCGCTCATGGCCGGTGCGGTGGATTTCATGGCCACCGCCGCCGAGATCGCCGGGTTGAAACTGGACGCCCCCACCGACGGCATCAGCTTCCTCCCCACCCTCATCGGCAACGATGAGCAGCAGAAAAAGCACGACTACCTCTATTGGGAATTCTATGAGCAAGGCTCCAAGCAGGCTCTGCGTGCCGGCAAATGGAAAGCGATCCGTCGGCCGATGATCACCGGCCCCATTGAGCTTTACGACGTGTCGGATGACATTGCCGAGACTAAGAACCTCGCTAAACGATACCCGGAAGTGGTCTCGAGAGTCGAACGGCTGTTCACCGAGGCGCACGCACCGTCCCAGCGTTGGCGCCCCAGCGGCAAACCCCGCAAGCGCAATCAGGCTGAAAGCCGATAGCCGTCGACCGCCCGCCCGGTTATCCGCCCCGCTTGACCAAAGCCTTGCGGATCGCCCTGGCCTCGGCATCGGCGTCGAACTCCGGGTTCATTTTTTTCGGCACCGGCGCACCGGTTTCTTTTCGCCAAGCAACCAGCAGCTTGTGCAGATCCTTTGTCTTCCCTGAATTCTCCCTGGCCAGGTTGTGTCGTTCGCCGACGTCGTCCTTGAGGTTGTACAACTCGAGCGCGCCGTCCTCGAAATACTCGTGTAACTTCCAGTCGCCTAGTCGCACGGTACTGCACGGCCGAGTGCGGAACAGCGGGTCACGCTGCTCGCCGATTACCTTGTACGCCTGAAGGTAGGCCGGGAAATGCCAAAACAACGGCCTCGGCCCGACGCTCTTCACCTCGCCCTTGATGACCGGCAAAATACTTCGGCCGTCCATCGGTTGATTCGGCCGCTTGGCCTTGGCCAAGTCGAGGAACGTCGGGTAAATATCGACGCCGATGATCGGCTCGGCAGTGGATTGCCCTTCCTTCACCGTGTCCGGCCAATTCACGAAGAACGGCACACGAATGCCGCCCTCGTAGTAGTTGCCCTTGTAGCCCCAGAGCGGCGCCATGTCGGTCGCCGGTCCGTAGCCGCCGTTGTCAGAGAAAAAGAAAATCACCGTGTTGTCGCGTTGGGCAAGCTGATCGAGCTTGGCAATGATTTTGCCGATCCCCTCGTCTACTGACTGGATCATCGCCGCCATTGTTGGGTGGTTGTGCAGCTTCCCCGGGCGCTTGGCCTCGTACTTGCCAACAATCTCACGCTTGGCCTGGATCGGCGTGTGCACGGCATAGTGCGACAGGTACGCGCACCAAGGTTTCGTTTTGCTACCTTCGATAAACTCGATGGTTTTGTCGGTGAGCACGTCGGCGAGATACTGACCGTTCGGCCCAAAATGTCCCCGAAAACCGGGCAGCTTGCTGTGTTCCACCTCAACATCAAACCCCTGCTCCCCCGGTGTGTTGCCCAAATGCCACTTGCCAAACATCCCGGTGCGATAGCCGGCCTGCTGCAACGACTCCGCCCACGTGACGATGTCCGGCCGCAGCGTTTTCGTCCCGACAATGTGCTCCAGTCGGCGATGCTTGGCCGAACCCCGGGGCTTGGTGCCGACGTTGAAAATCTCATGACGCGGCGTGTATTGCCCCGACAACAAACAGGCCCGTGCCGGCGCGCAGTTGGCCGAGCAGGAATAGGCGTTCGTGAAAACCATCCCGCCCTTGGCCAGGCGATCGATGTTCGGTGTCTCGTAAAAATCCGACCCCATGTAACCGGTATCCCGCCAACCGAAGTCGTCGAGAAAAATAAACAAAATGTTCGGCCGCTGCTCCGCCTGGGTAGCCAAGCCAAGCGCCAGCACAACAATCGCCAGGAGTCGTTTTTTCACGGTTAATTATTCTTGGGGCGCAGCATCCTTGCGTCTACATCTTTTCGCCACTCACGCAGTTTCGCCAGCAACTTCGCTGCTTTCTTCGGCTGGACTCGTGCCAGATCTTTTTGCTCGCCGATATCTTCCTTGAGGTTGAAAAGTTGCACGGTGTTGTTCTCGAAATACTCGAGCAACTTGTAGTCCCCCAACCGAATGGCACCGCCGGGGCTCTGCATGCCGTGGTTGCTGTAATGGGGGAAATGCCAGTAGATCGGGCCTCGCTTGAACAACTTGCCCTGCAGGGCAGAAACGAAGCTCTTCCCATCCTTGTGCTGAGCGGGTTTCGCGGGCAAACCAACCATTTCCAGTATGCTTGGATAAAAGTCGGGGCTGATGACCGGCTCCTCGCACATCACTCCTGCCCTGCCCTTACCGGGCCACTTCACGATCATGGGCACGCGAACCCCACCCTCATACAGCCATCCCTTGGCCCCCCGGAGAGGCAGGTTGGAGGTCGCATAGGCCCGATCAAGCTGATTCTGCTGAACGACCCGGGTGGGGTTGCCGAAGTTCCCCGCCGACATCCCTCCGTTGTCGGAGTAAAAGATGACGATGGTGTTGTCCGCCTGGCCCATCTCATCGAGCTTTTTCAGCACGCGGCCCAGACTCTCGTCCACCGACTCTACCATGGCCGCGAACTCGATGTTGTCCTGGCGCTGTTTGATCTTGATCGTGCGCTGCGGCAGCACCTTGTGACCTCGGTGTGTAGGTTTACCCAACAGGTCGGCCAATTTTTCCCGCGACAGCGAAGCCTTGTCGTCCGGGTTTCCCTCGAGGATGAAAGGCGGACCCTTTAGGGGCGGCAACTTGGCCAGCTTGGCACGATACTTCTCAACCAAGTCCTTGCGCCCTTGGATCGGGTCATGGACCGAGAAGTGGGAGAGATAGAGAAAGAAAGGCTTATCCTTGTTCTGCCCCATGAAATCCAGCGCCATGGAAGTCAAACGATCGGTAAGGTACTCGTCCTTCTTGCCATCGATCGTAAGTCCTTCCATCCGGTAAGGCGGATGATATCCCCCCTTGGGGCAGCAGCCGTTCCATTTCGGAACCTGAATATCAAACCCCTGATTCAGCGGACCCGCTTCGCCGTTGCCCAGATGCCATTTGCCAAAGATTCCCGTGCGATAGCCCTTTGCCTTGAGGGCTTCGGCCAAGGTGACCTCCTTCAAGGGCAAGGCCTGAAGTTTCTCGGCACTCAAGAAACGCTGGAAATCGAATTCACGGCGGCCCGAGAGCCAATCGGTAAGGTCCAATCGGCCCGGATACTTGCCGGTCATGATGCTGGCTCGTGTGGGCGAACAGACGTGGCAGGCCGCGTAGGCGTTCGTAAAGCGAACCCCCTGCTTGGCGAAGCGATCAATATTCGGCGTCTCGTAGAAAGAACTGCCAAAGCAAGCGACGTCCCTCCAGCCCATGTCGTCAACCAGAAAAAAAACCACATTGGGTTGCACCGCTGCGCTTGACTGCACCAAACCAACCGCAAAACAAAAGATAGTAAAAAGTAGCTTCATCACGGAAGCCGAAATAATGCCTAAACTCCAAACCGGTGGCAATGCCACAGGCAAGTCAACGGCGTGTGCGAGTCTCCGGAGAGGGATACTTGGACAGGATTTTTTTCAGTTTTTCGACTGTCTTTTGCTTGGCAATGTGGTGGTTCTGGGTTTCCCACGGGTCGGTCTTGTAGTCGTACAACTCATATTCAACTTTGCCATTCTCGTCGCTGTGCTTCTTCCACTCAACCAAGCGATAACGCTGCGTGCGGATGGCTCTGCCTAGTTTGCCACCGCGTGGGTAGGCGTGATAGGCGTGGTCACGAACGCGTGCGCCCGGGTTCTTCAACACCGGCACGAGGCTGACGCCGTCAATCGGCTGCGGACCGCTTGGCGCAGGCAAACCGGCCAACTCTGACAACGTGGGGAAAAGATCCACCGTCTCCGCAAGTTGACTGGTGACACTGCCCGGCTTGGCCAAGCCCGGCGCAACCACGATGATCGGGATGCGGTTGGCCTGCTCGTAGTTGGTGTGTTTGGTCCAGATACCCAAGTCGCCCAGGTGCCAGCCATGGTCGCCCCACAGCACGACGATCGTGTTGTCGACCAAGCCGAGTTCGCCAAGCGCGCGGGTCACTTTGCCGATTTGTGTATCAACATAACTGGTGCTTGCGTAGTAGCCGTGGATTAGTTTGCGGGTGAGCGCGTCACCGATCATGCCGTCGGCCGGCACCGGCTTGAATGCTGCGATCTCGCCGCCGCGCTTGAGGGCGACCCTCGGCGCATCCTTCGGGAACGCCTTGTTGATCGGCATCGGCAGCTCGGCCGGGTCGTGCATATCCCAATATTTTTTCGGTGCAGAGAATGGCAAATGCGGACGGACAAAACCGACGGTGATGAAGAACGGTGTGTCGCCCTTGGCCAAGCGCTGCTTTGCAGCCTTGAGGCGCTTGACTGTTTCTTCAGCAACACGGCCGTCGGCATAGCCGGCATCGCTTGCCACCGGCGACTCAAACGCCGCGCCACGCGGCAGCGAACGGATTTGGCCAAGTTTTTGGTTCGTGAACAGCGCCTCCTCGCGGGTGAGTTTGCCGCCGTCGGTGCTCTGGGGATCAAGGTACTCGATCACCTTGTCGTGAAAATGCGGCATGCTGAACGAGTCGGGATCGCCCTGATTCCCGTGGCCTATGTGGAACACTTTGCCGAGCGACTCGGTGCGGTAGCCGTGCTTGGCAAAATGCTGCGGCAAAGTTACGGCGTCCGGCCAAGTCTTGCGCAAATGGCTGCCGAGCCCGTAGAGGCCGGTCGAGGTCGAGTGCGCCCCAAGCATCAGCGTAAACCGCGACGGGGCGCAGACAGCCTGATTGCAATACGCCAGATCAAACCGCATGCCGCGCCTGGCCAAGGCGTCCATGCTCGGCGTTCTGGCCGCGCTGTCGCCGTAACAGCCCAGCGCCGGTTTCAAGTCGTCAACAAGGATCAAAAGCACATTGGGCTTCCCAACCGCCAACGGAGAAATCAACGCTGCACCTGTCAACACCGCGAAAACAACATTCCCTTTCATATTGCCTGGTTAGAATCTTGACGCACCGGAACAACTATCGATTGAGGCCCGTTCGGCATCCTGCTACACTGCTCCTCAAGCCACGACGTTGCGGGTTGGCATAGTCAATGGAAGTCACCGACGCAATTAGAAACCGAAAATCCACCCGGGCATTTCTCGATAAGCCGGTTCCGGATGATGTTGTCACTGATATCCTCGAATGCGCCCGCTGGGCGCCTTCTGGGGTCAACTCCCAGCCGTGGCATGTGGCGGTGCTGACCGGCGAAACCAAGCAGCAAGTCGCCGAGACGTTGGCCAAAATGCGTGCGGATGGTGAAAAAACACGGCAGGACTACGAATACTTTCCCAGTCAAATCGAGGAACCGTACATCGCCCGCAGACAGGCCTGCGGTCATGCCCTCTACAGTGCGCTTGGCATCAAGCGCAACGACATCGAAACGAGAAAGGCGCAGTGGATGAAAAACTACCACGGCTTCGGCGCGCCGGTGATGCTGCTCTTTTTCATTGACGCCATCCTAGAGAAAGGCTCGTGGGTGGACATGGGCATGTTCATCCAAAACGTCATGCTCGCGGCCCGCGGCCTTGGCCTCGAGACCTGCCCGCAAGCCGCCCTTGCCGAGTACCCCGATGTCGTCCGTAACCTGCTGAACATTCCCGACAGCAAAAAACTGATTTGTGGCATGGCGCTCGGTCACGCCGACTACGACGATTTCACTTACCAATACCGAACGGAACGGGAACCGGTCGAACACTTCACTCAATGGTACCGCTGAAACGAATCGTCTCGGTTGCATCCGCTTGCTCGCTGACCGCACTGCTGCAACTAACTTGCCTGGGGCAAGATCCTCTCTCCGTTTCCGAGCCGGAAAAGGACAACTCGGCGAACATCGAGTTGGCGTCCTTTGCGGTGGACAAGCGGCTGCAGGTGAACCTGTTTGCTGATGAATCAATCGGCATCGCTAATCCGGTGTGCATGAGATGGGATGCGCGTGGGCGGTTGTGGGTACTGTGCACATGGGCGTATCCTCAGTTGAAACTGGGCGAGAAACCCGACGACAAGCTGATGATTCTTGAGGACACCAACGGCGACGGGCGTGCGGACAAGGTGTCCACCTTCGTGGATGGCCTCAACATGCCCACCGGTTTTGCAATTGGCCATGGCGGAGCGTACATCGGCAACGGGCCCGATCTCATCCACGCGCGCGACACAAATGGAGACGGCAAGGCGGACAAGCGCGCGGTGCTTTTCACCGGCTTTGGCACAGGCGACACGCACCAGAACATCAATTCCTTCGCGTGGAGTCCGGGTGGTGAGTTATTCTTCAGCCAAGGGCTGCACTGCTTCTCACGCGTGCAGACACCGTGGGGCATCCGCCGCCTGGATGAGCATGGCTCGTGGCGGCTGCGCCCGCTGCGGCGACAGCTGCACGCGCACCGGCGCACCTCCGGTGGCGGAAATCCGTGGGGGTTCGCGTTTGGCAATTGGGGCGAACCGTTCATCAAGAGCAACGGCCCGGGCGTCAGCGAACTGCTGCCGGGCATGGTGTCGAGTGAACAAATCATCGGCGCTTATGGGGGCGGCTCGGTGCAGATCGGTGCCACCAAAATAAAATCGATGGTCATCGAGATTATCAACACCCCGGTGCTGCCCAGGGACATGCAGGGCGATTTGTTGATTGCCGGTTATTTCGCGCGCAACATCGCACGGCTGCGCCCGACGGCGGACGGCGCGGGCCACAAGCTGCAAACGCTCGAGCCCATCCTCACCTCCTCGCACAATGCCTTTCGCCCTGTGGATCTCAACACCGGCCCGGACGGCGCGTTGTACGTGGCCGACTGGTTTAATCCCATCATCGGGCATTACCAGGCCTCGCTGCGGCATCCGGACCGCGACAAAAAACACGGGCGAATTTGGCGCATCACGGCCAAAGGCCAGCCGCTGCTCAAGCCGTCGGCCTTGGCTAGGATGAATGCGGCGCAACTTTGCGAACAGCTCGCTGCTCCGCTGCGGCGCACGCGGCATTTGGCCAAGCGGCGGCTGATGGACTTGCCAAAGGCCGAGGCCACCGCCGCCGCGCAGCAATGGGTGGACACGCTGGAGCCCGACGACCCCGACCTCGAACACAAGCTCTTCGAGGCCCTCGGGGTGTTTGAATCGCACGAGGCCATCAACCGCCCGCTGCTCGAGCGCCTGCTGGCCGCGAAGGAATATCGCGCCCGCGCCTATGCCACGCGCGTGGTGGGGCGCTGGCACGACCGCCTGAAAAAACCGCTGGCTCTCCTGCACCGCAGCGCCGCCGATACCCATCCGCGCGTGCGACTGGAAACCATCGTGGCCGCGAGCGATGTGCCCGATGCACAGTCCATCATCATCGCCGCGCAGGCCGCCGATGGATCCAGTGACCGGTTCATCGCCCATGCGCTCAAGAATACCATCCACGTGCTCGCCCATCGCTGGGAGCCGGCGTTGTTGGCGGGCGAACTGGAATTCAACAAACTATCGCATTTGTTGAGCGTCGTTCGCACGCGCGGCGGCGAGCAATTGGCCGGCGTGATTCGCCAACAATTGGCTGACCCGACGTTATCCTCCGAGCGTCGTCAGGATTATGCCGAATTGCTCGCGCACATTGGCGGCAGCACCGATGCCGTACAGTCGTTGCGATTGGGCACGGGCAATCCCGCCGTGCTGCGCGCGCTCGTGAACGCCGCCAACGAGCGCAACCTGAAGGCGCCCGCCTCGGCGGCGGACCGCCTCAAGGTATCCCTCAACAAAAAGGAAACCCGCTCCGTGGCCGTTGAATTGATTGGCGCGTGGAAACTCGACGCGTACGCGGAGACCGTTCGCAGCCTTGCCACCGACCAAACCGAACCGGCAAGCGTGCGGGTGGCCGCGGCGGAGGCGTTGGGGCAACTGAACAGCCCGCGCGCCGAGACCACGCTGGCAGGGCTGGTGACGGTGAATGTACCGGGCGAGGTGCGTGCGGCGGCGCTGGCCAGCTTGGCCAAGCACGACGTGGCGCGCGCGGCCGAATTCACCGTGCAACTGGCGGGCCAAGTGAAGCCGGACAACCTGGGCTCGCTCTTGGCCGCACTGCTCCACCGCGAGGCCGGCGCGGACGCATTGGCGGAAGCACTTGGCCAAGCGAAGGTCTCGGCGGACAGCGCCAAGCTGATGCTGCGCTGGCTGAATGCCGCGGGGCGCGTGGAGCCGAATTTAAGCGCGGCTTTGAATAAACTCATCGGCGTGCAGTCGTCCGCGCCGGTTTACAGCCCGAAGTTTGTCTCCGCGCTGGCCGAGGAGGCGCTGGCGCGCGGCGACGCGGCCAGTGGCAAGAAGGTTTTCCAACTGCCCTTGGCCAGCTGCACGGCGTGCCACGCAGTGGACGGCGTGCACAGCGCGGCCAACACGGTGAAAGGACCAGACCTCTCGGCGGTGGCGGCCGGGCTGCCGTTGGACCTGCTGGTGGAAAGCGTGCTGTGGCCCGCGCGGCAAATCAAGGAGGGCTACGAGGCCACCACCGTTGTGACAAAGGACGGCCGCGTGCTGAGCGGCTTCGCCCACAGCGAGGACAAAACCGTGCTGCGCGTCCGCGACCTCGCCACAGGAAAAATAGTCCCCGTGCAAACCGCCCAAATTCAGCAGCGCACCCGCAGCGGCACCGTAATGCCCCCGGGCCTCACCGCCAGCCTCACGCGCGCGGAACTGCGTGACCTCATCAAGTATCTTTCCTTATTGAAGGCAACAGGCCAACCGAAGTGACGAATTGAAGATACTGAAAATATCCCTGTGGTGTGCCGCACTTGTATGCGCGTTGACGAGCCCGAACAGCGCCTTGACAGACGAACAGTTCGAAGTGGCCGAGGGCTTGGTTGTTCAGCCATTTGCGACACAGGGGCAGTTGTCCAATCCCACCAGCATCGACGTGGACGACCGCGGGCGTGTGTGGGTGGCCGAAGCGTTAAACTACCGCAAAAAGATTCGCAAGGCGGGTGACCGCATTTTAATTCTTGAAGATAGCAGCGGCAATGGGCGGGCCGACAAGACAACAGTCTTTTACCAGAATCCTGACATTGATGGCGTGCACGGCGTCTGTGTGCTGGGCAACAAGGCGATTATTTCCGCGCCGGACAGGATTCTTTTGCTGACCGACACCGATGGCGATGACAAGGCAGACGCGAAGAAGTTGCTGTTCACAGGGAAAGTTTTGAATCCGGTTCAGGGCCAGCATGACCACGCAATACATGCCGTGATGTTCGGGCCGGACGGACGGCTTTATTTTAACTTCGGAAACTTTAACGCGGGGTTATGGCGCGCAGACGGATCGTTGGTTAAGGACGTTTTCGGGAATCCTGTAAACAACAGCCGCAAACCGTATCAGGAAGGAATGGTCATTCGCTGCGAGCTTGATGGCAGCAGGGTCGAGGTACTGGGTTACAATTTCCGTAACAACTGGGAAATGACGGTCGATTCCTTCGGTTCCATGTGGCAGTCCGACAATGACAACGGATCGAGCTCCTGCCGCGTGAACTTCGTGATGGAGTACGGTAACTACGGATACCGGGACGAAATGACGGGATTGGGATACCAGAGCAAGCGCACCAACATGGAAGCCACCATGCGACGCCGCATGTGGCACCAGAACGACCCCGGCGTGGTGCCAAACCTGCTCATCACCGGCTCAGGCGCGCCCACCGGCATCCTCGTGTATGAGGGCGACCTGTTGCCTGAGCCCTTTCGGGGACAAATGATTCACGCCGAGCCCGGCCGCAACGTCGTGTGGGCGTTTCCCACGAAACAGGTCGGCGCAGGTTATTCCGCTCGCATTGTCGACATTGTCCGCAGCGCGGTAGGTCGGAACTACCGCCCCTCGGACGTGTCCGTGGCGCCGGATGGTTCCCTGTTCATTGCCGACTGGTTCGATCCCGTGGACTGCTGCCACCGCACCATCAACGACGCAGGCCGAATTTTCCGTGTGGCACCCCCAAATCATGTCTATGCGGTGCCTGCCTATGATTTCAAAACGCCCGTCGGCGCCGTCAGGGCGTTGCATAGCCCGAATCTGTCGACACGCTACAAGGCGTGGACAGCCCTGCTCGGCATGCAGGAACACGCCCGGCCTGCGCTGGAAAAGATGGCGGTTGACAAGAATCCGCGCTTCCGCGCTCGCGCTCTCTGGGCGTTGGCCGCCATCAAGGAGAGCACCCCAGGGGCCATCGGGACCGCATTGCGTGATGAATCGGAAAACATTCGTGCCCTCGCACTACGCATAGCCCGCCGCCATCAAGTCCCCATTGAATCTCTCGCACGGCTTTTGGCGCGAGATGAGTCCGCCTTGGTTCGCCGCGAGTGCGCAGTCTCCCTGCACCGACTCACCTCCTCCGAGGCCGTTCAACTCTGGGTGGAACTCGCCGCGCAATACGAGGGCAACGACCGTTGGTACCTTGAAGCTCTCGGCATTGGCGAAAAAGGCAAGGAAACTGCCTG
>MPMA02029378.1_pt1 | contig 16855 bp, 17 predicted proteins | sample 1617361 | NCBI WGS metagenome assembly MPMA02 (sample SAMN05944807, study PRJNA350692) | marine metagenome | biome: marine; feature: ODZ; material: water; isolation source: 180 m water sample filtered on 0.2 um supor filter | place: Pacific Ocean | collected 2012-04-08 | depth 180m m | reverse complement strand
TCCACGGTCCGCTTGATGTCGAATTGCGCTTGACCCAGACAGCCGCGGGAGTTTTGGCAGGCGAGCTCGATATAGATGGCGAGGCGGCCGCGCTGTCCATGCCCGAGGTGGACTGGCATAAGCCTGCTGGAGCCCAGGCGGAGGCGCGCCTCGCCCTGGAGTGGGAGGAAGGCACTTTGCGCCGTCTGACCCAGTTTGGCCTGCTTGCCGAGGGGCTGTCCGTTGCCGGCAGTGCTGAGCGCGACGCTGCCGGTGTGTGGATTGTGGGCTTCGATCGGGTGGCCGCCGGCTTGACCGATATTCGCGGATCGGTGCGGCTCGGGAATGACGGTCACCTGGTCGTTGGCGTCAGCGGCTCCAGCCTCGATCTGCGTTCGCTTCTGGCTCACCTCCAAGAGGCGCCTGATGCGGCGGGCGTGTTGCCGATTGATTTGAATGCTGCAGTGGACCTGGTGGTGATTGGGGACGAGACTTTCCTGCATCAGGTCACCGCACAGGCGGATTATGACGGCCGGCGGGTGACCCGGGCCAGCCTCGATTTTACTTTCGGCGAAGCTCGCGATCTGAGCCTGCGGCTGGCTAGTGCGGCTCCCAACCAGCGCGTGGCGGTGATGACTTCGGCTAATGGTGGGGCCGTGATTGCGGCTCTGGGTCTGACCAGCAACATGGTCGGCGGTGCCATGCAGGTTGAGGCAGCAATCGACGGCTCTTATGGCGATGCGCCAATCACCGGCACCTTCGAAATCGACGATTTCTACATCGTCGAGGCGCCGGTCCTGGCGCGTATCCTGAGCATGGTCTCGATCACCGGGGCGCTTGAAATGCTGGGCGGTGACGGCATGCCTTTCGACCGGCTCATTGCGCCATTTTCCTACGACGGCTCAGTGGTGCACTTCGACGAGGCTCGCGCCTACGGTCTCTCCTTTGGCATCACCATGGAAGGCGATGTTGATCTCGACCAGGACAGCGCGGACCTGAAGGGCACCATTGTGCCAGCCTATATGCTCAACACGGTGCTGGGCAATATCCCCGTGATCGGCGATTTGCTGACCGGAGGTGAGGGTAAGGGGGTGTTTGCCGCGACTTACAAGGTCAAAGGCCCATTGGAAAGCCCGCAGGTGACGGTAAATCCGCTTGCCGCGTTGGCTCCGGGGATCTTGCGCGAATTGTTCGGCGGCTTCGTGCCTAACGAGACCGGCGACACCGGCCCAACCGACAGTAGGACACGCTAACCGAAGTTTAAGTGTTGACCGAGACGCTGAAAGGCTTAGGGAGCTAGCTTGGCCTGACGAGTGCGTGGCGCTTGCGTCCCGCCGAGAGCTTTATGGCGCCGTCGGCATCGAGGGCCTCGCGCCCGATGTTCTGATCTTCCACCTCTACGCGCTGGCCGTTGATGCGCCCGCCGCCGCCGCGCAGCAAGCGTCTGGCCTCGCCGTTGGAGGCGCAAAGTCCGGCCAGAGTGAAAAGGCGGAAGGCCGCGATACCTTCGTCAAGATCCACACCGGGGACGGTGACTTCTGGCAGGGCCTCGCCGGCGCCGCCGCGCTCGAACGTTTGTGCCGCAGTCGCTGCCGCCGTCTCGGCCACCGCGCGGCCGTGGCAGAGCCCGGTCGTCTCGTTGGCGAGCACCTTCTTGGCGGCATTGATCTCGGCACCTTCAAGCGCTTCGAGGCGGGCGATCTCGTCGAGCGGTAAGTCGGTGAAAAGGCGCAGAAAGCGACCGACATCGGCATCCTCGGTATTGCGCCAAAATTGCCAGTAGTCGTAGGGCGAGAGTTTGTCAGCATTGAGCCACACCGCGCCCGTTGCGGTCTTGCCCATCTTAGCGCCTGCCGCTGTGGTGATCAGCGGCGCCGTAAGGCCGTAGAGTGTTTCGCCATCTACGCGTCGGCAGAGTTCAACACCGCCGATGATATTGCCCCACTGGTCCGAGCCACCCATCTGCAAGCGGCAGTCGTAGCGCCGGAACAACTCGACAAAATCGTAGGCCTGCAACACCATATAGTTGAACTCAAGGAAGCTCAGTGGCTGCGCGCGCTCGAGCCTTAACTTGATAGATTCATAGCCGAGCATGCGGTTGACCGAAAAGTGGCGACCGTAATCGCGCAGAAAATCTAGGTAAACAAGCGCATCAAGCCAATCGTTATTGTCGACCATGATGGCGTCGCTGGGGCCGTCGCCGAACGTCAGGAAGCGGTTGAAGACGCCGCGCAGTACTGCCGCGTTGGCCGCAATATCCTCGCGCGAGAGCAGCTGACGGGTACTGTCCTTGCCTGATGGGTCACCGATGCGCGTGGTGCCGCCGCCGATCAGTACGATTGGCTTGTGCCCAGCCTGCTGCAGACGCCGCAGCAGCATAATCTGCAACAGGTTGCCCACATGCAGGCTGTCGGCGGTGGCGTCGAAGCCGATATAGGCGACCATGACTTCCTTGGTGGCGTAGGTATCGAGCGCCTCAAGGTCGGTGCACTGGTGAAAATAGCCACGCTCGACGATACTGAGTAGGAAATCGGAGGAGAACTGGGTCATGATGGTGCGGGCGGTTGGATAATGCGGAAGGGCAACGTGCTTAGCATAGGGCCGCGCAGGCGGCAACGCGGCCGATGAAAGCGATTGGCCTGATGAGCGGCACCTCTGCCGACGGCATCGACGCGGCGCTACTGGTCAGCGACGGCGATAGAGTTGTCGAATGCGGCCCGGCCCTTACACGCCCCTATGAGCCGACGCTCAGAGCGCGGCTCCGCTCTCTCGACGAGAGTGCCGAAGCCGCCCTCACTGACGCCCATGGTGAGGCTGTGGCGGCACTGCTCGGCACGACTACGCTCACGGCCGGGGATATCGATGTGATCGGCTTTCACGGCCAAACCCTGTGGCACCGGCCGGAGCAGGGCCGCACTTGCCAGATTGGTGACGGCGCCCGGCTGGCGGCGGCGACCGGCATCGACGTGATCGATAATCTGCGCGCCGCGGACATGCGTGCCGGAGGCCAAGGTGCACCGCTGGTACCGGTCTATCATCGCGCCTTGGCAACGGGACTGCCCCGACCGCTTGCCGTGCTCAATATCGGTGGTGTCGCAAACGTTACCTGGATTGGCGCCGGCGATGATGCTCTGCTGGGATTCGATACCGGGCCCGGCAACGCCCTGCTTGACGACTGGGCGGAAGCCTATACCGGGTGCCCCTTCGATGAGGATGGGCGGCTTGCTGCTGCGGGCGAGGTCGATGCCAAGGCGCTGGAAGCGCTGCTCTCCAATTCCTATTTTCGCGCGTTGCCGCCAAAGTCGCTCGACCGCGACCATTTTGCCGGCAAGCTGGTCGATAAGCTATCGCCAGCCGATGGCGCAGCGACACTGCTTGCCTTTACGGCGTCGTCGGTGGCGCTTGCGGCTGATCAGTTCCCGGCGCCCGTATCGCGCTGGCTGGTCGGCGGCGGCGGGCGGCACAATGCGGCGCTGATGGCAGCCCTGGCGGAGCGGCTTACGGCGCCAGTCGATGCGGTCGAGGCGGTGGGCTGGGACGGCGATGCGCTGGAGGCTCACGCCTTCGCCTATCTCGCGCTACGCTCGTTACGAGGCCTGCCGCTGACCTATCCCAGTACCACCGGCTGCGCTGCTCCCACCACAGGCGGCGTACTGCATCGCGCCTAGTAGGTCCTTGATCAAATCATCTGTGTCTTCGAGACCGACGGAGAGGCGAATCAGGGAATCGGTGAGGCCGATCTGGTCCCGTGCTTCTAGGCTCATGGAGCGATGGGTGCTGCTGGCGGGATGGGTGATCAGGCTTTTTGTGTCGCCGAGATTGTTGGAGATATCGATCAGCTCAAGGGCGTTGAGCACGGCAAAGGCTTCAGTCTTGCCACCGGCAACCTCGAAGCTCACGATTGTGCCGCCGCCGCGCATCTGCCGCCGCGCGAGGCCGGCTTGCGAGTGGTCGTCGCGGAAGGGGTAGAGCACGCGTGTAACCGTAGGATGGTCCGCCAAGCTGTCGGCGATACGCACCGCAGTTCTACATTGTGCCTTGACGCGTAGCGACAGGGTCTCCAAGCCTTTGAGCAGAATCCAGGCGTTGAACGGGCTCAGCGCTGGTCCCGTATGACGCAGGAAGGGCTGCAGCGTTTCGCGACAGAAGCTCTCGCTGCCCAGAACGGCGCCACCGAGACAGCGGCCTTGGCCGTCGATGTGCTTGGTGCCGGAATAGACGACGATATCTGCCCCGAGCGTCAACGGGCTTTGCAGCAGCGGCGTCGAGAAGACATTGTCGACGATGACCTTGGCACCGACAGCATGGGCTAGCGCGGACACCGCGGCAATATCGACCAGTGACAGGGTTGGATTGGCCGGGGTCTCGAAAAAGACGCAGGCAGCCGGCTGTGCTAATGCATCGCGCCATTGGTCGAGGTCCGGGCCGTCAACAAAAACCGTTTCTATGCCGAAGCGCGGCAGCAACTCGTCGAAAATGTAGAAGCAGGAGCCGAACATGGCTCGCGCTACCACCACCCTGTCACCGCTGCGCAGCTGACACATCAGGGCGGCGAAGACGGCGGCCATGCCGCTGCCCGTCGCGAGACAATCCTCAGCGTCTTCGAGTAGGGTCATGCGGCGCTCGAACATGCTGAGGGTCGGATTGTTGTAGCGCGAATAGACAAAACCCGGCGCCTCGCCAGCAAAGCGCGCCTCGGCTATCTCCGCGCGGTCGTATACGAAGCCCGAGTTGAGGAAAAGTGCCTCGCTGGTCTCGCCGTATTCGCTGCGCCGTGTGCCGCCACGCACCAGGCGTGTTGCAGGGTGCCAGCGGTGCTCGTTATGGGTGGAAGACGGAATCGAACTGGTCATGGCACTGCTCCCGCCAAGTGGACACCATGGGCCCACGGGAGCATTCCCCGTGGCGCTTTAGCATTTTCTCGCGGTGCAAGCTGCCCTCTCAAATCCCGCGGGCCCGTTTAGGGAGCGGCCAGCTCCGATGCTAGTAAATCACTCGGCAGGTGGATTTTCAAGTTGGTCTGGCTCAGCCTTGGGCCATCTTTTCGGCAACGCGCGCGTCGACATACTCAATGAGGTAATCCGAGATTGTCTCTAAGTGATTGTTGAAGAAATGATCCGCTCCTTCGATCACGCGATAGTCGACTTCGACGCCCCGCTGGCTCGATAGTTTTTCGATCAGTTTGTGTAGGGCTTCTTCTTCGATGATTGTGTCTTGGTCGCCATAGATCACTTGGCCCGAGACCGGACAGGGTGCGAGAAAGGAAAAATCGTACATGTTCGCCGGCGGCGCCACCGTCACGAAGCCGTCGGCCTCGGGCCGGCGCATGAGCAACTGCATGGCGATCCAGGCGCCGAATGAGAAGCCGCCGATCCAAACTGCCGGTGCATCCGGGTTATAGGAATGCAGCCAGTCTAGCGCCGAGGCCGCATCGCTGAGTTCACCCTGGCCCTGATCATATTCGCCTTGGCTGCGGCCGACGCCGCGAAAATTGAAGCGCAAAACCGAGAAACCCATGCGCACGAAGGCATGAAACATGGTGTAGACCACCTTGTTGTTCATGCTGCCGCCGTGCTGCGGATGGGGGTGCAGTACGAGCGCGATTCCGTTGGTGGAGTTGGCCCCGTGATGGTATCGCCCCTCCAGGCGTCCCTCGGGGCCGCTCAAGTTTACTTCCGGCACACTAGTTTCTCCGTTCGCCGACCCAGCGATTGCTGTGACGAATTGGCACAGTAAGTTACTCAGATATTTAGGTTATCACGGTGGTACAGCTCGTTAAAAAACTTGACTAACAAGCTCGGATATTTTATATGTCAATCACTAGAGCGCCCGTGCATCATTGTCACACCGTAAAGTGACTGCCTTTATATCACAATGGGTTAGAGCATGTTCAAGAGGCTTCGCGAGGATATCGCCACAGTAATGGCGCACGATCCGGCAGCGCGCTCGCGCCTTGAGGTCCTGCTTTGTTATTCCGGCGTGCATGCCGTTGCCTGTCACCGCTTTGGTCATTGGCTGTGGCGGCACGACCTGACGCTGGCCGCGCGCTTCGTTTCGCAGACCGCACGCTTCATCACCGGCATCGAGATTCACCCAGGCGCGGTTATTGGCCGTCGCCTGTTCATCGATCACGGCATGGGCGTAGTGATCGGAGGCACGGCGGAGGTCGGTGACGACGTCACCCTGTATCAGGGAGTTACTCTTGGCGGCACGTCGCTGGAACGCGGCGTCAAGCGGCATCCGACGCTCGCTGATGGCGTCATCATCGGTGCCGGGGCGAGCGTGCTGGGGCCGTTTACGGTCGGCGAGGGTGCCCGCGTCGGCGCCAATGCCGTAGTCGTGGCCGAGGTGCCGCCGGGTGCCACCGTCGTCGGAATCCCGGCAAAGAAAGTTGGCGGCAAGCGCCGACCGGTGGGCTCTGAAAAGGATGATTTTCTCGCCTATGGCACGCCCGAAAGTATTCCGGACCCGGTGGCGCGGGCCCTGGACGGTCTGCTTGACGAAGTCAGTCGCCTGCGGGCGCGTGTCGAAGAGCTTGAGAATGGTGGCGTCGAGGATGACGAAGTCGCAAGCCCGTCGGTCGGCGTGACGCGACGCCGACAGAGTACCACACCGACAGCGAAATAAATCACATGTGTAAGGAGTGGGAATTGTGCGATTAAGCACCAAGGGGCGGTACGCGGTAACCGCTATGGTCGACTTGGCACAAACCAGCATCGGCCAACCCGTGACCCTGGCGGATATTGCCAGACGGCAGGAAATATCTCTGTCTTATCTCGAACAATTGTTCGGCAAGCTGCGCCGCGGCGATTTAATCGAAAGCGTGCGCGGGCCTGGCGGCGGCTATCTACTGGCGCGACCGACCGAGGATGTCCGCATCGCAGATATCATCAAAGCCGTGGACGAGCCGGTACGTACGACCCGCTGTGAGCCGGAATCGGCGATTGGCTGCAAAAGTGACGCCAGCCGCTGTCTGACCCACGATCTGTGGGAGGAGTTGGGGCATCAAATTAACCTCTACCTCAACTCCGTAACCTTGCGCGACGTGTGCGAGGGGCGAGTGCTTGGCACCAGCGGCATTCACTACGAGGCCACGGCGGCAGCCGAGTAAGGATAGTACCGCGACGATGACAGCCACCCCGCCCATCTATTGCGATTACAACGCGACCGCGCCGGTGCGTCCGGCGGCGGCGGCAGCGGTGGTGGCCGCGCTTGAGGGGCTGGGCAACCCGTCGTCGGTGCACGCACCTGGGCGTGCAGCCTGGGCCGTGGTTGAGAGGGCGCGCTGCGCCGTGACCTCGCTGGCCGGCGCGGTGAGCGCGGATGTGGTCTTCACAAGTGGTGCAAGTGAAGCCAATAATCTCGCGCTGTGCGGCATAGCAGGCCGCCGGCCTGTGCTGTCGGCGATCGAGCACGATTCTGTCTTGGCCGCAGCGCCTGATGCCGTGCTCGTGCCTGTCTTGGCTGACGGCCGCATCGATCTCGACGCTTTGGAAGCAGCGCTAGCGGGCAGTGGGCGTCCGGCGCTGGTCTCGGTCATGGCGGCGAACAATGAGACCGGGGTTATCCAGCCTGTCGCGGCGGTGGTGGCCATCGCGCGCCGTCATGGCGCCCTGGTTCATTGCGACGCGGTGCAGGCAGTAGGACGCCTGCCACTGGCATTCGACGCGCTCGACCTCGACCTCATGAGTCTCTCCGCCCATAAGATCGGTGGGCCAGCAGGTGCCGGTGCGTTGATTTTGCGCCAGGGGCTTGAGCTGCTGCCGCAGATCGTTGGTGGGGGCCAGGAGAAGCGGCGGCGTGCGGGCACCGAGAACGTGCCGGGTATTGCGGGTTTTGGCGCAGCGGCGGCGGAGGCTGCGGGCGAAGTCGCAAAAATCGACCGCCAGGCCGTGCTGCGCGACCGTTTCGAGGCGGCCCTCGGCGCGCTCGCGGTGGTCCACGGCACACTGGCACCGCGCCTGGCCAATACGAGCTGCTTGTCCATGCCGGGTGTCGCGGCCGAGACCCAGGTGATGGCGTTTGATCTCGACGGCATAGCCGTGGGTGCGGGCTCTGCCTGCAGCTCCGGCAAGATCGCCACCAGCCATGTGCTTGCAGCCATGGGCATTGCGCGTCCCCTTGCGGATGCCGCCATCCGGGTCAGCTTCGGCTGGGCCAGCCGGGATGACGATGTCGACCTTCTGGTCGACGCCTGGAAAACACTCCATCGGCGAGTTGCCGGTGAGGCGGCGCAGAAAAGTGCCGCGTAAGATGGAGCAAGAGGGGAGAATGGCCGAGGTCAACGAGCGGGCGAACATTAAGCTGCCCGTCTATCTCGACAATCAGGCGACGACGCCGACCGACCCGCGTGTGGTTGAGGCGATGCTGCCGTTCTTCACGAAGAAGTTCGGCAATCCGCATTCGCGCAGCCACGCCTTTGGCTGGGAGGCGGAAGAGGCGGTTGAGGCGGCCCGCAGTGAAGTGGCGTCGATCATCGGTGCCGATCCCAAGGAGATCGTCTTTACCTCCGGTGCGACCGAATCCAACAACCTGGCGATTAAGGGTGTCGCGCGCTTTTATGAGGATCGCAAGCGTCACATCATTACGGTGCAGACAGAGCATAAGTGCGTCATCGATTCCTGCCGCGCTCTCGAACAAGAGGGTTTCGAGGTGACCTATCTGCCGGTTAGACCGGACGGGCTGATCGAGCTCGATGTGCTGGTCGATGCCATTCGAGATGACACGGTGCTGGTTTCCGTGATGGGTGTGCACAATGAGATTGGCATTATCCAGCCCTTGGCCGAAATTGGCGCGCTGTGCCGTGAGCGTGGCGTCTTTTTCCATTCGGATTGCGCCCAGGCCGTCGGTAAGATTCCACTCGACGTAAACGACATGAAGATCGACCTTATGAGCATCTCGGGTCACAAGATCTATGGCCCCATGGGTATTGGTGCTCTCTATGTGCGCCGGCGGCCGCGCGTGCGTCTGCGCGCCCTGATAAGCGGCGGCGGACAGGAGCGCGGCATGCGCTCCGGCACTTTGCCGGCGCCGCTTTGCGTTGGTCTCGGCGCAGCCTGCCGCATTGCCCAGCAGGAGATGCCGGCTGAGGCCGAGCGAACGGGTATGTTAGCGCGCCGACTTTATGATGGCATCACCAGCCAGATATCCGACGTCATTCTTAATGGCGACGCCGAGAAGCGGGTGCCCGGCAACCTCAATCTGAGCTTCGCCTATGTCGAGGGTGAATCGATGATGATGGCTGTCAAAGATTTGGCGGTCTCCTCGGGCTCGGCCTGCACCTCGACTTCGCTCGAGCCGTCCTATGTGCTGCGGGCGATGGGCGTGGATCGGGAGTTGACGCATACGTCTATTCGCTTCGGCATTGGCCGATTCAATACAAAGGCAGAAATCGACTATGCCGTGGAGACCATTGTCGACCATGTCGGGCGCCTGCGCGAAATGAGCCCGCTTTGGGAAATGGTCCAGGAAGGCATAGATCTCAAATCTATTCAGTGGAGCGAGCACTGAGTGTGGCAAGGGCCCGAGACAAGGGGAGGTGAGGCAATGGCCTACGACAACAAAGTCATCGATCACTACGAGAACCCGCACAATGTGGGCGCGCTCGACAAGGCTGATCCCAGTGTCGGCACCGGGCTGGTCGGTGCGCCGGCCTGCGGTGACGTGATGAAGCTGCAGATCAAAGTGGACGAGCATGGTGTTATCGAAGATGCCAAGTTCAAGACCTTCGGCTGTGGCTCCGCGATTGCTTCAAGCTCTCTGGCAACGGAATGGATCAAGGGCAAATCGCTTGACGATGCTGAATCCATCGAGAATACGCAGATTGCTGAGCACCTCGCTCTGCCGCCGGTCAAGATTCATTGCTCGGTCTTGGCTGAGGATGCCATCAAGGCGGCCGTTCGAGACTATCGGGACAAGCACGACGCAGCGGACGAGGCAGCGGAGTAGGGAAACTGAGAACTATGACCGAACAGCAACACGCCCCCGTCTCCGGCCAGCGACCACCGCCGCCCGCCATCATCACGATCAGCGATGCCGCGGCCGCGCGGATCCATATCATCCTCGAAGAGCGCGGCAAGAAAAGCGCAGGCATACGCGTCGGTGTGCGCAACGCCGGCTGCTCGGGGCTTGCCTATACGCTCGAATATGCCGATAGCATCGAGAATTTCGAAGAGGTGGTGGTTGATAAGGGCGTGACAGTTATCATCGACCCCAAGGCGGTAATGTTTCTCATCGGCAGCGAGATGGACTATGTCGAGGAAACCCTGAGTTCGGGTTTCACTTTCAATAATCCCAATGAGAAGGGTAAGTGCGGCTGCGGTGAATCCTTCCACGTATAAGCCCTGCTGGTCCTGCAAGGGACCGGTGGCGAGCGGGCTTGCCTTTTGTAATACCTGTCAGGCCGTGCAGCCCCCGGGTCAAGCGGATCATTTCGCGCGGCTCGGCCTGGCACCTACCTTTGCGCTCGATGGGGTGGAGCTTGAACGCTGCTATCTTATGCTCCAGCGGCGCCTACATCCTGACCGTTTCGCGACCAGCGGCGGCCGTGAGCGCGAGCTCTCAATGCAGCAGGCGACAAGCCTCAACGATGCCTATGAGACCTTGCATTCGCCCTTGCGGCGCGCGGAATACCTACTCGCTCTTGCCGGAGAGGTCGCCAGCGAGAACGACACCGAGGTGCTGATGGAGGCGCTTGCGGATCGCGAGACCCTGGCCGATGCTGACGGCGATGGCGTGAGCGCGCTCGCCGACGATGTTGCCTTACGCCGAGAGGCTTGTATCGCGGCACTGGGTGAGGCCTTCGCGGGCGACCACCTGACCGAGGCGGGTGCGCTCACGGGTCGCCTCGCCTATCTCGACAAGGTTGCCAGTGAGGCCCGAGTGCGACGGGTCGCACTGGCTGAAAGTGCTTGATGCTACTCGATATTCACGAGCCAGGTGAGACTCCGCTGCCGCACGAGTCGGTAACCGCCGTAGGCATCGATTTGGGTACGACCAATTCGGTGGTGGCGATCGCGCAGTCCGGTAGCGTCGAAGCCATCCGCGACCTTTGTGGCCAAGCGCTACTGCCGTCCGTCGTCGCCTATGACGAGGATGGCGTGCGCGCTGTTGGCACTGAGGCCGTCGCCGTCCTCGCCGAGGACCCCGATGCGGTGGTCTCCTCGGTCAAGCGCCTCATGGGTCGCGGGTCAGAGGATCTCAAATCGCTTGCCGGTACCTTGCCTTTTTCTATCGATTCTGACAGCGACGGTGGCATGGTCCGGCTCGGCGTTAAGGGCCACGGGCTGAGCCCTATCCAGATTTCGGCCGAGATTTTGCGCGCCATGCGCGAGCGCGCCGAAGCGGGCCTCGGCCACGCCGTCGAGCGCGCCGTGATCACTGTGCCGGCCTACTTTGACGATGCCGCCCGCGCCGCCACCAAGGACGCGGCAAAGCTCGCGGGCCTCGACGCCCTGCGGCTGGTCAATGAGCCCACCGCGGCGGCGCTGGCTTACGGCCTTGATAAAGGCGCGGAAGGTCTCTACGCGGTCTTCGATCTCGGCGGCGGTACCTTTGATATCTCTATTCTGCGTCTCAAGCAGGGCATCTTCCAGGTGCTCGCGACAGGCGGTGATGGGGCGCTCGGCGGCGACGATTTCGACCACGCCTTGGCCGATCACTGGCTCTCCAGCCAAGGCATTACCAGTCTCGACAGTGGTGGCGTCAAACACCTGCTGGCGGCAGCACGCGAGGCCAAGGAGGCCATGAGCGATGCCGAATCCGGCACCTTCGAGGTTGTACTGGCCGGCGAACTTGTTTCGCTTGTGCTCGATCGGGTTACCTTCGAAGGCCTCATAGCCGAGACGGTGGATCGCACGTTATCCATCTGTCGCCGGGTGCTGGCCGATGCCGATATGTTGCCCGGCGATGTTGCCGGCGTAGTGCTGGTTGGTGGGGCCACACGCGTACCGCTTGTGCGTCGCCGCGTTGCCAAACTGTTTGGGCGCGAGCCGCTCGCCGACATCAATCCAGACGAGGTCGTGGCGCATGGCGCTGCGTTGCAAGCAGAGGCGCTCACGGCCGGCTCGGATACGCTACTGCTCGACGTTGTGCCCCTGTCGCTCGGCATCGAGACCATGGGCGGGCTGGTCGAGAAGATCATCCATCGCAACACACCGATTCCGGTGGCCAAGGCGCAAGAGTTCACCACCTATCAGGATGGCCAGACGGACATGATTGTCCATGTCGTCCAGGGCGAGCGAGAGATGGTCGACCAGAACCGTTCGCTGGCCCGCTTCGAGCTCTCCGGCATTCCACCCCAGGTGGCAGGCGCGGGGCGTGTGCGTGTCAGCTTCGCTGTCGACGCTGATGGCCTACTCACGGTCACGGCAGGCGAGGAGACTACGGGTACTGAGACACGGGTCGAGGTCAAGCCTTCCTATGGTCTCGCGGAAGGCGAGATCGAGCGCATGCTGCTGGCCAGCATGGAGCATGCGCGCGAGGACGTCACGCGGCGCTTGTTGGCGGAAGCGCGGGTCGAGGCGGAGAGGGTGCGCATCGCTACCGAGGCGGCGCTGGCGGCCGACGCAACCCTGCTCGAAGATGGCGAGAGCGAAGTGATTGGCGAGGCGCTTTCCGTACTTGGCGAAGCCGTTGCCGGCGAGGATCGCGACGCCATCGATGCCGCCGTGGTGGAGCTCGATGCTGCGGCCCAGCCCTTCGCTCAGCGGCGCATGGACACGGCCTTCGCCGCCGCCCTGTCGGGCCAGACCGTCGTGTCTCTCGGAGATGGTTAATATGCCCCAGGTAATTTTCGTCGAGCCCCGGGGTACGCGCCACGAGATCGACGCCCGAGTGGGCCAGTCACTACTCGAGATCGCCCACGCTAACGATCTTGATCTGGAAGGCTCCTGCGAGGGCTCGCTCGCCTGCTCGACCTGCCACGTGATTGTCGACGAGGCCTTTTACGACAAGCTGCCAGAGCCGACCGAGGACGAGGACGACATGCTTGACCTCGCCTTCGCGCTCACCCACACCTCGCGTCTCGGCTGCCAGATCGTGATGACCGACGAACTCGATGGGCTCACCGTGACCTTGCCGCCGGCAACCCGTAACGTGCTGCTCGGCTGAGGAGGTGTCCATGAAGTGGACCGACATCTACGATATCGCCATCGCGCTGGAAGAGCGCCACGCGGATGCGGATAACGTCAACTTGCGCTTCACGGACCTGCACCGCTGGGTGACCGAGCTGCCCGATTTCGAAGACGAGTCCGAGGGCTCCAACGAGAAGGTCCTCGAGGCCATCCAGATGGCCTGGATCGAGGAACGTGATTAGAGCATGACTTTGTTCGACCGTTTGCGTGAGGCGGCGGCGGATCCCTGGCGTGACTACTGCCACCACCCCTTCGTTTCCGGGCTTGCCGACGGCAGTTTGCCGAAGGCGGCCTTTCAGCACTATCTGACGCAGGACTATCTGTTTCTCATCCAGTTCGCCCGTGCCTATGCTCTTGCCGCTTTCAAGGCGGATACGCTGGAGGACATGCGCGCGGCTGCTACTACCATGTCGGCGTTGATCCATATCGAGATGCGCCTGCACGTGGAATACTGTGCCGGCTGGGGCCTCGACGAGACGGCGATGGCCGCGGCATCGGAAGCTATGGAAACCACCGCATATACGCGCTTCGTACTCGATTGCGGCCAGCGTGGCGACGTGCTCGACCTGCTCGTGGCGCTGGTGCCCTGCGTCGTCGGCTATGCCGAGATCGGCGCCCGCCTTGGTAGCGATGCGGCCACGAAACGCAACGGCAATCCCTATCTGCCTTGGATCGAGATGTATGCGGGGGCGGAATACCAGGAGGTCAGCGAAGCGGCCCGCACCCAGCTCGATCGGCTCGGCGTGGCGCGTGGCGCGGATGCCCGCTTTGCCGCGCTGGCAGAGACCTTTGCCCAAGCAACCCGTCTCGAGATCGATTTTTGGGAGATGGGTTGGCGAGCGGGCGCGTCATGATCGCCCTTGACGGGGTAGCTGCGGGCGCGCGGGTGGTGGTTGCCATGTCGGGCGGTGTCGACAGCTCGGTCACGGCGGCGCTGCTGGCAGCAGCGGGCTACGACGTGATCGGCATCACCTTGCAGCTCTATGATCATGGCGAGGCGACAGAAAAGGCCAACAGCTGTTGTGCTGGGCGCGACATTAGCGACGCACGCCGCGTCGCCGCCCAACTCGGTATTCCCCATTACGTGCTCGACTATGAAAGTCGCTTTCGCGAGGCGGTAATCGACGACTTTGCTGACTCCTATCTGGCTGGCTACACGCCGATTCCCTGCGTGCGCTGCAACCAAACGGTCAAGTTTCAGGACCTGCTGGCTTGCGCCCGCGATCTTGGTGCGGCGGCGCTCGCCACCGGTCATTACGTGCGCCGCATAGCCGGGTCGGATGGTCCCGAGTTGCACCGTGCCGGAGAGCTTGCGCGCGACCAAAGTTACTTTCTCTTTGCCACCACGGCCGAACAGCTTGCTTATCTGCGCTTCCCGCTCGCCGACGTGCCGAAGGCCGAGGTGCGGGCCGAGGCCGCGCGGCTCGCCCTGCCCGTGGCAGAAAAGCCTGACAGTCAGGACATCTGTTTCGTGCCCGAGGGCGACTATGCGGACCTAGTCGAAAAGCTGCGTCCCGGCGCCCTCGATCCGGGACCGATCGAGCTCGCGGACGGCACGAAGATCGGCCATCATACGGGTATCATTGGCTTCACGGTCGGCCAGCGCAAGGGCTTGCGTGTGGCTTGGCCCGAGCCGCTTTACGTGCTGCGTATCGAGCCGGCGCGTCAAGCCGTGGTGGTGGGACCCAAGGCTGCGCTTGAGCAGACCGCGCTGACGCTCTTCGAGACTAACTGGCTCGCCGCGCCCGGCGCCGATCAGACGCTGACGGTCAAGCTGCGCTCCACTCACCCGGGCGCCTCAGGCACTGCTTGCACCCTATCCGGCGGGCGCTGCGACATCACCCTCGACGTCCCCGCCGGGGCCATCGCGCCGGGCCAGGCGGCGGTGCTCTATGACGGCAGCAAAATGCTTGGCGGCGGTTGGATAGAGCGCCCCGTCTTGACAGCACACGCCCCCAACCGTATAGCCCTGCATCCTGGTGCGGCGGAGTAGCTCAGTCGGTAGAGCAGGGGAATCATAATCCCTGTGTCGGGGGTTCAAGTCCCTCCTCCGCTACCAGCCAAACATCTATGTTCTTGCTAAGAAAGACCGTCTGCCGATCTATGCTTCCCGCTTATGGTAAACGCGTAGAGTGTGTAACTCGTGTGTGGTCGTTTTAGCGATTTGCCCAGGCGTCACGAACCATCATCCTATTGCAGTATCGCGCCGATTGCGTCGATGCCGGCCTGAGAGCACTGTTCGTCTTCATCCCCACTCGCACCGCTGACGCCGATACTGCCAATATGCGCACCACTTTCAGTGATTATCGGAAGGCCGCCTGGAAAAGCAGCAAACCCCGACAACTCTGCGATGCCAGGAACAGGTCCGGGCTCGCCATCTTTCCCATAGGCTAGCTCTCCGAACCGTCGCGACGAAAACGGAAAGTTCGACGAAGTAGTAGCCTTCATATTAGCGACCAGGATACTACCCAGAAAAGCGTTTTCCTGACGGCGAAACAGCTTTAGGTTTCCTCCGTCGTCATAGATTGCGATATTTACGGGTCGAAAGCCTTGGGCCTGCTGTAGGGCCTCGCAAGCTTCAGCCATTTTTTTGGCCATCTTGAGTGTCAAAATAGGTTTCTGCTCCAGCGCCTGCGCGGAAAAGCCGGCGAGCAACATCAGGGCCGCGGCGAGCGCCGTGGTGGTCGAAAACATAAACCGAAACATCTTGTCCTCCCTTACATCCATATTCTAAAAATGAACGGCAAAAGCTACCGCCTCATTCAAAGCCGGAGACAGCGAACGGCTAAAGAGACCGGCTAATCGCCACCAAACACCGAGTTGTCCCGGTAGGTCCATTCTGCTTTGCTGCTGGCACTTTCGCATCATCGCTTCAAGAGGTAAAGACAAGGGCCTTCGTCACTCGGAAGCGGATATAGCTGAGGCGGTATCCGCCGCCGCGCTCGCCAATCTTGACCAGCGTAGCCGTGCATCAGCCGGCTGTTACTGGTGTGTTATCTGCTTAAGGTAAGGACCCTTTGTTTTGAACCTATGGCCGCAAGGTAGAACAACTAAAGGTCGGCGCTTGTGACGGTTCAACGGAGGTGATTGCCGAGAGTTGCTTAGCCGGTTGAAGGCATGAGTAAATTCAAGGTGAGAACCAAAAACATAAAAATTCTAAATAGGGTGGAACTTATCAAATACGAGAACAAGTGATACGGATAGTACAACTCTAGGAAGAAGGTACGGCTGAGCTATTTATATGCTTTGGATCTCCGCGTACCGCGGGGGATGGACAGTAGAGCTTAGTCAGGGAGTGTTCAATATGGGCCAGACACACTCGGATAACACGGGCACAGCCGGAGGAGGACTAAGGCGGTTTTGGCTCGCCGCCTTTGTGGTGATTTCCTCCTGCTGCTGGGCGGCGCAAGCGCACGCTCAGCACCACGGGCCTCCGGTAGCACCGCCACCTGCACCTGTCGTGCGAGTGCCTATAGCGCCACCTCCCATCCCCCAGCTCATGATGCCGCCGCAGGCTAATGAGGGAGTGACCCCACAGCCAGAATCCGAACAACAAGGCGACCAGCGCATCATGAAGTCGCGGGCGGCCGTACAAGAGTCGATAGTGCAACGAGCCGACCCAAGTGAGCTTTCCGTCTATAGTTGGGAGCAATGGAATGCAGATGGCGAGGTAGCAAAGGCTAAGCTGGACGCCGATCTGGCAGAGGCTCAAAAGAACTTTCTCGCCAAGCAGGAATCCGTCC